>Ga0315307_1001356_pt1 | contig 10928 bp, 8 predicted proteins | sample TDP2_MG_FD_203079 | JGI IMG/M metagenome (GOLD analysis project Ga0315307, IMG submission 203079) | Freshwater sediment microbial communities from Lake Towuti, South Sulawesi, Indonesia - TDP2 | ecosystem: Environmental > Aquatic > Freshwater > Lake > Sediment | place: Indonesia: South Sulawesi... | reverse complement strand
TTCAGGAGAAATCCCGCTACCGATTTGAAGATAGATATGAAAAGGGTATTCCCGAAAAGTTCGATATCGATTTATGTGAACACACCCCTTACGGTTGCTCCAAGTTGACAGGTGATTTATATATGCAAGATTATGCCCGGATGTACGGCCTAAAGGTCGGGGTCTTCCGGATGTCCTGCATCTATGGGACAAGGCAGTTTGGCGTGGAAGACCAGGGGTGGCTTGCTTGGTTTGCGATTGCTACAGTTTTGAATAAGCCAATAACCATTTATGGTGATGGGAAACAGGTAAGAGACGTTTTGTACGTTACTGATTTAATACAAGCTTATGATGGCTTTACTAAAAGCAACCTAGCCCACGGCGTATTCAATATTGGTGGTGGTCCAGAAAAAACTCTATCGTTACTGGAGTGCCTGAATCTATTAGAAGAGATCACTGGCAAAAGGTCCCCACTGAAATTCAGTGATTGGCGTCCCAGCGACCAGAAAGTTTACATTTCAGACATATCAAAAGCGGAAAAAGAATTGAACTGGAATCCAAAAATTGAGCCCAAAGAAGGGATAAGGGAATTGGTTAACTGGATTGATGCGAACAGAGAAATTTTTGAATAAGAGGAGGAAGCAGTGATGACTGATGTCTTGGTTACGGGAGGGGCAGGTTTCATTGGCTCTTTCCTTGTGGACAAATTGATAGAAAAGGGATATAAGGTGAAAATATTTGACAACCTGGATTCCCAGGTTCACCCTGAAAGTCGGTTGCCCGGTTATTTGAATCGGGAAGCAGAATTTATCCAGGGCGACATTCGAGATTACGGAAAATTAGCCAGGGCGGTTAAGGGAGTGAAGGTTATCTTTCACTATGCTGCCAGTGTAGGGGTCGCACAATCGCAGTATGAGATTAAAAAATATGTTGATGTTAACATTGGAGGTACTGCCAATCTGCTAGACATTCTGGTCAATGAGAAAAATAGTATAGAAAAAATGATTGTAGCCGCCTCTATGAGTAGTTACGGAGAAGGGAACTATCGCTGTGATAAATGTGGCATTGTACGCCCTCCATTAAGAAGTGAGGAGCAAATGGAGAAGAAGGATTGGGAACTATATTGTCCAAATTGTGAACGTAAGGTTAATCCTGTTCCCACTGATGAGAGAGCAAGCCGAATTTCCAATTCTATTTATGCCATTACTAAGATGGGACAGGAAGAGATGGTTATGAATATTGGAAAGACATATTCCATTCCTGCGGTTGCCTTACGTCTCTTTAATGTTTACGGACCGCGTCAATCTCTCTCTAACCCTTACACCGGGGTTGTAGCCATATTTATGAGCAGGATAAAGAACGGGCATCCTCCTGTTATTTATGAAGACGGAGAGCAGACCAGGGATTTTGTTTCCGTTCATGATGTAGTTAAGGCTAATATGTTAGCTTTGGAAAAAGATGAAGCAAATTATGAAGTTTTTAATGTTGGTTCAGGAGTAGCCAGAAGCATCAGAAGTATAGCTACGACTTTAGCCAGGTTGTGCCAGGTAGACATTGTGCCTGAGATAACGGAAAAATTCAGAAAAGGTGATGTTAGACACTGCTTCTCCGATATTTCCAAGATTAAGAATAAATTGGGATTTAAACCCACTATTTCTTTTGAAGAAGGAATGAAAGAACTAATTGAATGGTCTGATAAAGAGCGGTCCATTGATAGGTTCGAACAGGCATACGAGGAATTGAAAGAAAAGCGACTTGTATAATATATATTTGTGCTGGTTGGAAATGTCGAAAATAAATTATAGAGTAGTTATCCCGGTTACTGAACGGTGGATGACAGGATTAAAAGAATTTATAAAATGAATTTGGAATAGGGTGGGTTATGGCAATCAGTATAGTTATTCCTGCTCATAATGAAGAAGGAAATATCAGAACTACTTTAAGCAAGGTAATTGGAACAATATCTTCTCCTTATGAAGTCATTGTTGTTGATGACCACTCAGAAGATGGTACAGCAGAAATTGTGAAAGAATTTGCCGAAAGAAACGATTCTGTCAAATTAATTCATAATCATAGACCGAAAGGATTCAGTAATGCTTTAACTACAGGTTTAGAGAATGCAAGTGGTGAAGTCGTTGTACCTGTGATGGCCGATTTATGCGATGACTTAAATACTATTGAAGCAATGATAAATAAACTGCAGGAAGGATACGATATTATTTGTGGTTCTCGATACATGCCGGAAGGGAGGAAAATAGGGGGACCAATTCTTCAATCTTTTTTCTCTCGTTTTGTAGGATTAACTCTTCACTGGATAACAGGTATTCCAACTTATGATGTTCCTAATGCTTTTAAGATGTATCGGAAAGAAGTTCTGAATAATCTTAAGATTGAAGGACCGGGATTTTCCGTATCTATGCAAATAACATTAAAAGCTTTCTTTAAGGGTTATAAGATTACTGAAGTTCCTACCACCTGGAAATCGAGAATGGTTGGCGAATCGAGTTTCAAAATTTTTCGTCAAACAAAAGATTATTTCTACTGGTATTTCTGGGCAATATGGGAATATTTAATAGGAAAAAGATATTAATCATTTTGCTGGTTGGTCTTGCTATTCGTTCTGGTTTACTTATTCGCCACCATCATACTTATTTCCTCTCTGGATTGACCCAGGGACTTCTGGCGAGAAACATTCTGGAAGGAAGAGGCCTTGTGGTGGGAGAAAAGGAAGGAGAATTATTAGGTGAACTACAAAGTAAAAAAAGAAAATTAGTTGATACTTTTGAGATTCCTGTATTTGAAAATGACCGTTATTTTTCCCAGATTTATGATATCCCGGGACACGGGATACTCCTTGCTGGAATATGGAAAATAACACATGACTATCGCTACATTTATGTTCAGATTCTTCAGATTATCATTGATAGTCTTATGGTATTATTGATATTCTCGATTTGTAGGAGTCTTTTCAATGAAAAAATAGCAATCTTTGCTTCATTTTTGTATGCAATATATTTTCCCCAAGCGTTCCTCAGCGTCCACCCATTAAGAGATTGCTGGGTAATGTTTGTGGCAATAACTATAATTTATCTTATTATTCGTTATCATATAAAGCCAAATATTACAAATGCTTTAAGTGTTGGATTATTAACCGGTCTGGGGACATATATGCGACCAAATTTGATATTCATTGCTCTGGTAATTTCTATTTTTAGCATTTTTTATATCAGCAAGAGACTCTGTCTGAAATTAATCCTGGTAAGTTCAAGCGTGATTGCCGTAACAATGCTTCCCTGGTGGATAAGAAACTGGAAAGTATATCATCGGTTCATACCTTTGAGTGCAAATTTTGGACATGTAATGTGGGTAGGTTTGGGTGTAATACCAAATGAGTATGGCTTCGTTCATTCTGATGAAGCAGCAACAGATTATGTAAAAAATGCCGGTTGTAAATTTCGATACGGTACACCGGAGTTTGGTCAACTTTTACTGGAAAGAGCACTAGAAGTCATAAAAGAAGACCCTATCTTTTATATAGGAGTTTTAATCCACCGCGTTCCAGTTGCCGTTTTCCCAGCGACTGAGTGGGGAATTGAGCCAAGTGATTTTGCCTTTCAAGACAAATGGAGTTTTACTTCCTGGCAAAGAGCCACGGGGAAGGGGATAATTGCCTATGGTAAGGCACATCCCTTTATCTTTGTCTATAAATTGATTCGGAAAGTCTTTGCTATCGGGCTTTTGTTCGTTCTTGCTTTAGGGGGTATATGGGTGAAAAGAAAAGAATATGACAAGGTTTTTCTCTTGGTTTCAGTTCCATTTTATTTCATATTTGTCCATCTTTTTACTGATGTCGACCCGAGGTATGTCTATCCGGGAACTTGGGTATATTTCGTCTTTTCAGCTGTGTTTATTGAGAATTTATTGGAAAGACGGAAACCTTCTCGGCAGGCACAATTTGAAATTGCAGAAAAGGAATAGCATGTGTGGATTTGTGGGAATTTATAATTATGGAAATTCACAGGATATCGATGAGAAATTACTCATTGAGATGCGAGATATAATGGTCCATCGGGGACCAGATGATTTTGGTATTTATATTTCTCGCGACAGAAAATTAGGACTCGGACATCGCAGGCTTTCCATAATTGACCTTAGCCCTCGAGGAAGGCAGCCAATGTCGGACAGTGAAGGTAAAATATGGATTGTTTACAATGGCGAAGTTTATAATTTTCCTGACTTAAGAAAAGAATTGGAGAAGAAATATACATTTCGTTCAAGGACGGATACCGAAGTTCTAATCTATCTTTATAAAGACTACGGCAAGGATATGGTTCATAAATTGAGGGGGATGTTCGCTTTTGCCATCTGGGACGAAAATAAGAAGGAACTGTGGCTGGTAAGAGATAGGATGGGCATAAAACCATTATATTATACTTTTGTGGATGGAAAATTTATCTTTGCTTCAGAGATAAAAGCGATTTTAAGAGACCCTTCTGTAAAGAGAGAAGTTAATGAAGAAGGATTTTACCATTATTTGTCTTTTCTCACTACGCCGCCTCCACAAACACTTTTCCAGGGAATATATAAAATTCCTGCCGGTCATATGTTAACCTTGAGTAAAAATGGCAATTCCAAGCTGGAACAATACTGGGATGTATTTGATAATATTAAACCTTTGTATGGTAAAGAAGAAACATTCTATACTGAAAGGCTTCTGGAATTACTTAGAGAATCCGTTAAATTACGAATGATTAGTGATGTCCCTATAGGAGTATTCTTATCGGGAGGAATAGATTCTTCAACCAATACTGCTTTATTTTCTGAATTTGCCAATGATGTCAAGACTTTCTCCATCGGTTATAAAGGACAGGAGAAATATAATGAATTCCAGTATGCAAGGAAAGTGGCTGATATCTTTCGCACCAAGCACTATGAAACCATTATTGATGTGGATGATTTAATTAACTTTCTTGAACAATTGGTCTATTACCAGGATGAAGCTATTGCTGACCCGGTCTGTGTGCCAGTATATTTTGTGTCCAAACTAGCCAGAGATAATGGGGTGACTGTCTGTCAGGTTGGTGAAGGAGCAGATGAGCTATTCTGTGGTTATCGTTACTGGAAATATATTTTGCAAATAGAAACTCTCTCTCAGAGATTATACTGGCTTCCTTTATCATTATGGGGTCTGGGTCTATGGCCAGCAAGAATAATCGATTCAAAAGGGAGAATATATGAACTTTTGAAACGAAAGGTTTCCAGGGAAGTAGCCTTTTGGGGAACTACGGAGGCTTTCTATGAACATCAAAAGGACTTGCTCTTATCAAATAGATTAAGAGATAAATTCAAGAAGAAGAATTCCCTGGAGATAATCACAGATTACTATCAGAAGTTCCTGGAAAAGAGTCTTATAAGAGACTATTCTCACTGGATGAGTTACATTGAATTGAAATTGAGATTGCCCGAACTTTTACTTATGCGAGTGGATAAGATGTCAATGGCAGTTTCCCTGGAAGCAAGGGTTCCCTTTCTTGACCATAAACTTGTGGAATTTACAATGGGAATTCCCCAGAAAGAGAAAATAAAAAAAGGGGAAGGGAAATATATCTTTAAAAGGGCGGTGGATGGGCTCTTGCCAGACGAGATTATTTATCGTCAAAAAAAGCCTTTTGGTGTGCCAATTTACAATGGGTGGTTTTTGGGGAGGCTCGGTGATTTTGCTATACAGAAAATTAGAAATTTCACAAAGAGGACAGATTTTTTCAATTCCGATTATGTAGAGACACTTCTTTCTGCTAGGTCGGGACCTCCAATCTGGTATATTCTAAATTTTGTTCTCTGGTGTGAAAAATGGATGAAATCCTGAAAACTTTAGAAGGTGTTTACAATTATGAGAGGTTATGAATTTCTGAGACCTGTGGTTGAAGTAGCTAAATATGTTTATCACAGTATTCCTCTTCCCCTCCGGCATGGCAGAGAATTTAGGCGTATGTATAATTTCCTGCAGGCTTCTCAGTGGTGGAGTAAAGAAAAACTAGAAGAGTATCAGATGCGGGAATTGGACAAATTACTAAAATACGCTTATGAAAATGTGCCCTATTACCGTAGAATATTTGATGAAACAGGGCTAAAGCCGAAAGATATTCAGGATTTTGATCATTTTAAGAAACTGCCCTTTTTAACTAAAGACATTGTTCGAGAGAATTTAAATGACTTAATAGCTAAAAATATTCCCAAACGAAATATGAACTATGTTACCACGGGAGGTACAAGCGGAAAACCATTAGGATTCTATATTGAGAAAAGGACTGATTTCATAAGAATGGCCTTTGAATGGCGAGAGTGGAATTGGATAGGGTATGAATTTGGCGATAGATGTGTAGTTTTGAGAGGCAATGTTATAAAAAGGAAAGAACACAATGAACCTAGCTGGTGGGAGTACGACAGACGACATAATTATCTAATTCTTTCTGTCTATGATATGACTGAGGAGAACTTGATGAAGTATATTCAGAAAATAGAGGAATTCAAACCTAAGGTGATTCGAGCCTACCCTTCTGCCTTGGATATATTAGCAAGATTTATTAAGGAGAATAATCTCTCAGTTAATGAAAAAAGAAATCTTAAAGCTATATCAACATCGTCAGAAAATCTTTACCCGATCCAGAGAGAGAGTATTGAGCAAACCTTTAAGTGCAAAGTTTTTGATAAATATGGAAATTGTGAGCAGGTTACTATTTTGGGCGAATGTGAAAAACACGACGGTTATCACGACTTTATGGAATATAGCTATACAGAAATTTTGGATGAGGCCGGAAAAGAGGTAACGGGGGAAGGAAAGGTTGGGGAAATTGTGAGTACGGGCTTTACTAACTATGCTATGCCCTTCATCAGATATAAAACTGAGGATTTAGCTGAATATACCAATAATAGATGTTCTTGTGGAAGGAAGCTTCCTTTAATAAAAAGAATACAAGGAAGATTGCAAGAATTAGTCGTTACCAAGAGAGGAAATCTGATTTCAATGGTAGCTTTAAATATGCATTCGGATGTTTTTGATAATGTTAAACAGTTCCAATTTTATCAGGATGTCCCCGGGAAGGTTATTTTTAAAGTGATAAAAAAAGATACATATACTAAAAAGGATACAATGTATATTCTGCAGGAACTACAGAGAAAAATGAAAAATCAGGTAGATATTACAATTGAATTTGTCAGTAGAATTCCTCTTGGGAGTAGAGGGAAATATACATTTTTAGAACAGAAATTACCGATCGCTGATTACATTAATAAAGGAAGTTTATGGAAGAAAAGACAGTAGCGATAATTAAGGGTGGGGAAGAAGCGGGTTATCCATTAGACCCACCTTTTGCTCCACCTAAAAGATATCCAGAATATCCCTTTCGGGACAATAGGACAGATAGTTCCAATCAGGTATATCCTCTGGTTCGTGAGTTACTTTTCTATCTAGGGATGGATGAAGGGAATTATGATAAACCGGGATGGAACCCTTTGAAAGAAATAGTCCGTCCAGGAGATAAAGTTGTAGTTAAGCCTAATCTGGTACTTCACTTTAACGATTCTGGAAGAGATATCAATGCTGTGATTACTCACGGTTCAGTAATCCGTGCATTGATGGATTATATTTTTATCGCTCTCCAAGGGAAAGGTGAGATTATTATAGCGGATGCTCCGCAGATGAATGCCGATTTTGGGAGGATAATTCAACTAAATGGATTAAAGGAAGTGATTAGATTTTACCAAGGCAAAGTGGACTCAACCAATGTTAAGATAGATATTTTAGATATTCGTCAGGAAAGAACGATATACAAATATGGTATTGTGTGGAAAAGAATAAAATTAAAAGGAGACCCTAAAGGGTATGCAGTTGTAGATTTAGGACCAGGAAGTGAATTTAGAAATATTGATTGTAATAATATTTATGGAGCTGATCATAATAGAAATGAGACACAGAAAGCTCATGCGGGAGGTAGTCATAAATATCTTATCAGCAGAACAATCTTGGACGCCGATGTAATAATTAGCATTCCGAAAATGAAAGTTCATAGAAAGGCAGGAGTGACGCTCAACCTAAAGAATATAATGGGAATAAGTGGAAATAAGAATCATATCGTGCATTATAGGATAGGAGCGCCGAAAGAAGGGGGCGATGAATTTCCCCAATATCACTTTGTTGGCCGGATTGACCGAAAGTTAAGAGATTTTCTATTAGGGAAAATCTGGAAACTTGGAAAATATCCTTATATTTTTTGGTCCAGGGTATTTAATCGTCACAAACCATTGATAGAAAAAGGTGATTGGTACGGCAATGATACGGTATGGCGAGCAGCACTGGACCTAAACAACGTCCTATTTTATGCTGATAAGCAGGGACATTTACAGAGCAGGAAATTGCGCAGATACTTTTCTGTAATTGATGGGATTGTCGGCGGAGAAGGAGAAGGACCATTAGCCCCGATTCCAAAGCGATGCGGGGTTCTGATAGGGGGAATGAATCCCCTCTTTGTAGATATTGCGGCTGTAAGATTGATGGATTTTGATTTTGAGAAAATCCCGCTTTTAAAAAATGCCCTTAGAATCAGTAAGTTCCCTCTTGCCATTTATAGGGTTGAAAATATAGTTATTAGGTCAAATATTAACGAATGGAAGTATTTATTAGGAACGGATAAGCAGTATTATCAATTTGAACCCCCCAAAGGATGGAAAAACCACATAGAATTATGATAGATGTCCATAAAATAATAAATGGCTTCGCCGATTTAGCTAAAACGAAAATAGTGAAGCAAACAGGGATTCTCTATAGTTCTCAGATTCTGGCTATGACCCTGGGCTTCATAATCACTCCTATTGTTACCAGGACTTTGGGACCAGAAAGATACGGAATATTGACATTCATTTTAGCAATTGTGGCTTTTATCTCCTTGTTTTTTGAATTTGGTTTTTTCTCCGCCGGGGCAAGATTATTGGCTGTGTCAAAAGATAAAAAAAGCGACCAGGAACTAACTGGTGCCATAATCCTTATTACCGCGGGAATTGCGCTGAGTTTTTTTCTTATTGTTTTTATCTTCAGTTTTTTTATTGATTCTATTTTCCACACCTCTGCTGGTAATATTTTGAGAAGTATTTCAGTACTGGCGGCGATTATTCCTTTCCAATATATGCTGGAACAGGTATGTCAAGGAGCAAATGAGATTAAAAAGTTGGCTATAGCAAATGTTGTGCCGAAATTATGGTATCTGGTCGGACTCTTGATTGTAATTAGTCTTTCAAAATTGAATGTTTTTATTGCTTTGGCATTAAATCTGACCGGTATAGTTACCGCTGTTGGTTTGGTTGTATTTAGCCTAAAGCCAACGGTTGATAACTTAGGAAGTAATATAAAATTAGTGTGGAAAGAAACAAAAGAATACGGTTTCCATGTTTACTTTGGAAGGGTGGTTGATGTTTCTACCTACCAGTTAGACAGAATATTTATTTCTTATTTCGTAAATACCGTGTCAGTAGGATTTTACAGCTTGGCAATGCTTTTAACCAGCCCAATGGCTTTACTATCGCGGGCATTCTCGGTAAGTTTATTCAAGGATCTTAGCGACGAGGAGGAAATTCCTCGTAAGGTTATTGTTTTTAATCTCATCTGGTTATTAGCCTGTATTATTGGATTAGGGTCATTGGGTAGATTCATCGTTGTTATCTTGTTCTCTAATAAATACTTACCTGCGGTTCCTTTAATCTTACCATTAGCTTTAGCGGGTTTCTTTCAAGGAATGTATCAGCCATATAATATGTTTTTGGCAGCCCACAGAAAAGGAAAATGGTTAAGAAAGACGTCATTTATAATGGGTGGAGCTAATTTAGTAGGAAATATCACTTTGATTCCTTTATGGGGAACAATGGGGGCTGCAGTCGCAAGTATAATAGGGACATCGCTCTATTTTATCCTGAGTATTTTTTATTATCGAAAATCTGTAAGCACACGAGTGCCAAATTCGCGAAATTATGAAAGCAAATTTTGGGGAAAAACTATATTTTGAAGAATTATTTTCAAGGTCTCTAGACGATGACCCGTGGGGACACAATTGGCGAGCCTGCCATCAATATAGATACCAGCGGTATTTAAGATTGATCAGCACTGCCCATAATAAACAGTCAAAAATTTTAGATATAGGTTGTGCATTAGGAGATTTCACAGTTCAGGTAAAAGAATTACTTCAACCAAAGGAAATCTGGGCCATCGATATTTCAGAAGAGGCTATTAAAAAGGCCATGATAAAGTATAAACAGAGTGGAATCAAATTTAAGGTAAATTCTTTACCTCATCTGGAAGAATTCAAGGACAGCTCTTTTGATTTAGTATTGGCACTGGAAGTGCTTTATTATTTAGGATACCGAGAAAGAATACGAGCAATAGAAGGGATTAAAAGAATACTAAAAAAAGAAGGACTCTTGCTAATATCGGTTAATATAGGAGAACCTCCTTATTTTCAGATAGACGAATTTTACAATCTTATTAGCAGTTTTTTCCAAATTAAAAGAGTAGAATATATTTATGGCAAAATTTATTCGTTTTTTGAAACCAAACTCCTCCTGTTGAAAAGAACTATGTTTAAGAAGATAATTCGATTTCTTCTTTCAATTAAGAAATTAGTTGAGGTTGGACAGTGTTTAACGAAGTTGCTTTTGGCAAATAAAGGAATTACAATAATGTACATTTTAGCCCAGAAGAACGAGTCTTAAGAGGATACCTATGACTTTAAAACGACAAGAAGAAATGCGATTGAGAAACAAAATTTTTGATAGTTATCACTCGGTTCATGAGAAATTTCTTGAGGGGGATATAGTCATCAGGCAAAGGTGGTTTAATAATCTTTGTGAAGTAAATTATGCGAGCCATTTACCTGTGACGAGACAGCGAGGTAGGATATTAGAGC
>Ga0315307_1001355_pt1 | contig 10929 bp, 4 predicted proteins | sample TDP2_MG_FD_203079 | JGI IMG/M metagenome (GOLD analysis project Ga0315307, IMG submission 203079) | Freshwater sediment microbial communities from Lake Towuti, South Sulawesi, Indonesia - TDP2 | ecosystem: Environmental > Aquatic > Freshwater > Lake > Sediment | place: Indonesia: South Sulawesi... | reverse complement strand
CAGAAGTCTCTTGTAACCGACCGAGCTTGTCAAAGCCTTTGATTTTCACGATGTGGCTTCCGTCACTCAGCCCTGTAAATGTGTGGTTTTGTCTTGTTTCCACATTGATAGGGAACCCACCGTCCAACTGTATTTCAAAGTGGTCAACGCCCAGACCAGCGTCTGTTCCGTTCCATTCAATTGTTACTGTGGATGACCGCAACTGAGAATTCATGCTGGGTGATAAGACAGAAATCACAGGTCCTGTTGTGTCTAAAACGATGCTGTCATCATACATTTGCGAAGGTAATAGGGCATTGTCACGAAATTGGACAAACACCTTTTTCACGCCATCTCCGGACGGAAGACTCAATGTCTTTGACGTGATGTATTGTTCCCACTGAGTCCAAACCATTCCATTGTCACTGAAACGCATCTGAGAAACGCCGGAGACAACATCGTTAGCCGAGAGGTTCAACGTTACTAAATTCGACGTCGTGTAAGTGTCACCATTATCAATTATTATTGAGCCTGAAGGAGAAGTTTTGTCTAATTTAATGTAGGCGAGAACTCGATGTGGAGCTTCCACGTTGCCTGCAACGTCGGTACTCCAGTATTCTAATGTATTATTGCCACTTTCCCTTGTAATGTAAGGTTGCCCGTTTGCATTAACGCTCATTGTAGATCCATTATTTATTTTGTAATAGATTGCTTGCACACCGCTGAAGTCGTCTGCCGCAGTCAATGTTATGGTGAAGTTCACAGTGTGCCAAGCGCCATTATAATCATCTACTGTGAGTGGCGGAGTGACATCCATAACCGGGTTCCATTGACTCATGAGTGGAAAATTGTCCTGATCGCCTGTGAAGCCGATAGGGTATGGTGTGTCACCGATACCGACCGGCGGATTTATGTCTTGACCAACGTAGTCGCTCCAATAGTTGCCCTCTGCACCATTGTCCCAAGCGTTTGATGGAGATTGATCGTCTCTATCCGCTTGATTCGTATTATTGATGAAGTTGTTGTGATGGAAAACGTTGCTGCTGGATGAATAGATATCGACGCCCCACGCATTTTTTGATACAGTGTTGCCGTCAAAGGTGTTGCCGTTGGAAGCGTCGCTAATCCAAATGCCCTGATCGTGAAATTGCACAGCTTCATGGAAAACTATAGTGTTATTGCTGATTCGGTTGCTGGTAGAACCAAATAATTCGATTCCTACATTTTCATTCCGTGTTACCGCGTTGTTGCTTATCAGGTTATTAGTGGAGTTTCCTAGATGGAGACCTTCAAAGCTGTTCAACGCAATGGTGTTATAGAGAACCTTATTGCTATGAGAAAATTGTAGGTCGATGCCCTGATTCGTATTCGATATTATAATGTTGTTGCTAATCACACTAGCATTATAGCCTACGAGGCTTACTCCCTTTAGGCCGCTTTGGATTGTAAGACCGCTTATGTTCACGTTGTTGGCTCTTATGGTGATCACTGCTACTGAAACTTGCCCCTCAATAATAGTTACAGTCTTGCCCGACCCCGTCAACGTGAGAGACTTGTCTATGATCAAGCTTTCTCGGTATGTGCCCGCCGCCACTAGAATTGTGTCGCCGGGATTTGCATTGTTTATTGCCTCTTGTATTGAGTCGCCCAGTGACGCTTGGATTGTGGTTGGAGTGGCTGAGACTGGACTTGAATTGGTTACAAGCCCCAGAAGGCTCATGGCTAACAATATTGAGAGAGCAGCCGCCGTTGCCCTTGTTTTCATCAAGACTGTGCTCCTTTGGATTGAAGAGAACTCTGTGTGAGTAATGTAATCCATGAACGTACCTTTTTTATGTTACTCTCCTCTGCACGATCCCTATAATCTAACCAGCCAAGTGTGTGCTTACCCAGGTTGCATTTTGAAACAGCATGGAAAAATCGTAGCGGGCATAGAAATTCCATGCAGAAAGTCTGGGTTTAAGTTAAGAATTCATTGTGGAAACCTAGAGGGAGTAAGCCTGAAACTAGCCTAGGCCCGTGGCTGGCAATAAGCGAGCACTATGCAATTGCGTGTACAACGACTTCAGAACACACACCACCTGCATGAAAGAAGAAGGCCTTAAGGGTCTGTCACCTTCTTCTTCCACACAGCTTTCACAGCCCCACCTGCACAGTTACAAGCGTGATGATGGCACTATAGCGCAATTTGCCATCATCACGCACACAGCCACAGCCCCACGGGAGCACCAACCAGAATCATACCCACAACACGAACTCACCTCAGAAACCGAGAGGACTAACCTTCAGTTAGCCTAAGCCCAACTATTCCGGCACTCTTGAAAAAAGGAAGGAATTTTATTGACTGGCGCCTGCATTAGCTAGGGCTTTCTGCTTCTCCAAACGTAGATCAATATTATTGCGATGACGACTATGGCGATGCCAGCTGCCACCCAATAGATTGGGATTCCTCCTCCCTCTTGAACAGTGATGGTTTGCTGATCGCTGCCGTCGCCCATTGTGGCCGAGTCGCCTGCCCAGCTGGTTATAACTTCGTATGTTCCAGCGGCAGTTGGCTTCCATTCAAATGAGTATTGGCCGTTCGTGTTGGTGTTAGCAGTCATGTTGGTCCATGCTTGTTCTCCACTAAGTCTATACGACAGTGTCACAGTTTTTCCAGCGCCAGGATTGGGAGTGATTGATCCGTTGATCGTTGTGCTGTCGCCAACAGTGAACGTGGTCGAGGCTACACTTATTGAGATCGTGCTCCTTACCTTTACAGTAACTTCGAGGACTTTAACATTGTTTTCTTTATTAGTTTCTCCTGCAACCACCTTGACCGTTGCCTTGATCGTATACGTGTCAGGCTCGACGCCTGCTGTATTCCAGGCAAAGCTCAACACTTTCGAACCTCCCTTCGGTAGACTGGCCACGATTTGGGTTCCGAGGACTATGGAGTCACGATACACGGTGACGTTGATGTTGGTTTCAGTGAAGGTTCCATCGTTCTTAACGGTCACGCTGATAGTCACTAGCTGACCGACGGCAATCTGAGTTGGACTGACTGTGAGGGTGAGAATGACCAGATCGCGCGTACCGACTGTGACTGAGCCGTCTGTCTTGGTGTTGTCTGCTGTATCTGTTTCTCCAGTAACTATGCTGGCGTTAGCAGCTATAGTGTATGTTCCCAAAGTTATGCCGGTTGTGTTCCAAATGAATGGCACGGTCTTGCTCTCTCCGGCAGATAGGCTTATGGCTTTCTGTGTCTCAATGACAATTGTGTTTCGGCGCACGCTCAGGTCACAGGTTTCAGGCATATTTCCTTGGTTCTCAACTGTGACATTGATGGAGACGAGACCCCCAACAACCACTTCAGTTGGAGACGCTACGACGCTTGTGACTGCAATATCGTGCACCTCAGGAACGATTGAAGCCGCGCCCTCAGCTGCAAGACTGTTGTCTGCAATGTCGACTTCACCGAAAAGAACACTTGCATTAGCGCTTATGAGATAGGTGCCCAAAGGAACGTCAGTCGTGCTCCAAACGAAAGTTAGATGGGCGCTGTCGCCTGAAGTCAAGTTTGCGACGGGTTGTGTTCCTACTTCTACCCATACAGTTACGTTTTTGTAGTATGCTGTGACTGTGAAGGTTGCGTTCTGTATTCCTTGATTTTCAATGGCTGTCGTAATTGTCACGTTTTGTCCTTTTATCACGGTTGCTGGATAGAATGTGAGGCTCCAGAGGCTTATGTCGCTTAGTGCAACAATGACCTTGCCGTCGATGAAGACGTTGTTGGTTTGGTTTATGTCTTGAGGAATTAACGTAGTATTCGCTTTTATCGTGTATGTTCCGAAGGCGACACCTGTTGTGTTCCAAGCGAAGGTTAGAGTGTTGCTGGCACCGTCCGCCAAGGTGATGTTCCTTGTTTCAATTACATTCTCGTCATAATACGCAGTTACATTGAAGGTTTCTGTGACAATCCCAAAATTCCAGACTGTTGTTTTAATGGTCATGTTTTGGCCGACGAACACGCTGGTTGGTGTGGCTGTGACGCTTGTGATAGCAATGTCGTGTACGGCGAGTGAAGTCACTGTGACTGTACCGTCTGTGTAGCTGTTGTCTGCTGTGTCTGTTTCTTGGGCAACCACGCTTGCGGTTGCACTTAAGGTGTATGTTGCCTCAGCGAAACCAGTTGTGGACCAAGTGAAGGTTAGTATTTTGCTTGTCTTAGGAGCTAAATCTGTAGCCGTTTGGGTTCCGATGAGTGTAGTGTTGGCGTAAGCTGTGACATCAAAGGAGTCGGTGAAAGTGCCCTGATTTTCAGCAGTAACGTTGATGGATACTGAACGACTAGGCTTCACAAAACTCTGGTTGGCTTTTACCCCTGTGATGGCTACATCGTGGATTTCAATGTTGACGAAGGAGCCGTCAGTGACTGTGTGGGGAATCCCCCACGGGTCGGTTAAGTGCACAATTATCGTTTTGTATAGGTCTAGCTGGGAATACCCGTAGTCGTCCACGGAGAAGTCTATTCTAGCCACAGGAAACGGTTCGGTCGTGTAGAATCCAGTATATTCTGGAAAAGGATAGCTATAGACCATGTACAGGTAGCCTTCCTCATCATTAATTACTTCACCGTACGATACTGTGAACGGGAAATTCGACTGAAGAGCGTAAGGCGTCAAGACCGAGGTGTTGTAGCTCAGCCAGAACTGGTAGCCCAACATCTCTTCAACGTCGTCAACATTCACCTCGATGTAGAAGGTTGAACCAGGCACTAAATTAAGCCCGATGCCGTCCACAAAAGTAGGACTGACAGCAAGCGATGCCATTATTGCAGAAACCTTGGGCAAATTTGTTAAAGTTGTGCTTAAAAAGAGCGATGTAACAAGCGTAATCAATAAAATATTTTTTCTACTTTTCAACTTTCTCCTCTCCTAAGCTTTCGTTAGATTTTGACTTTTTCTACTTTTATAATTTGTCCCCTACAATAAAAGCATGATGGAAGTGTATCCCATTTGAATAAATCAGCATAGTCAATTCTATCTTTTTTGTGACTCACGTTATCAAAATGCAGCATATCATAGATTGACTGGAGAAAGAAGATATCTGAGGAGGCCTGAGTTTCTCTTAGACGCTGGTCGATTGAGATTTCCTCGCCTTCAAGGCAAATCTCAATATTACCGCCACCACAATGATTGCCACTAATGCGCCCCCAGCATACAGAAAGATGATCGGTATAGATGACGTTCCTCCCAACCGAACCATGTCGCCTTCCAAGACATTATTGGTTAAGTTGTCGTCTTCTGTGATGACAGCCTCAGCGCTCAAAACGTATTCTCCCGCAGTGACATTAGTGTGCCAATTAGAGGTCACGTATGTTTGAGCGTACACCTCCAAAACTTGATTTGTTGTTGTTCCGATCAGAGTGCTGTCGTATTTAGCATGAACTGTTACGGTTTCAGTGAAGTTACCTAGATTCTTTATGGTCGCGCGGACGATTATGGATTCGCCAACCGCCGCTTCAGGCTGAGAGGCTGTTACGTTAGTGACTGCAACATCACGTATAACGCCGACTCTGACCCTAACGCTTCCAGTGTTATCCTTCGGGTAATTGTCGAGAGCAATAGTTGCCTTAACCTCGAAAGTATATTCGTCTAGTTCGACACCCGTCGTGTCCCAAGAGAAGGTTCTTGTTGTGTTCTCTCCAGTTCCTAGAAAGAGAGCTGTCTCCTCTCCGATGAGGACTGAGCCGTATTTTATGGTCACGTTATAGGTCTCGTCGAAGTCTCCTCTGTTTGCAACAGTGACATTGATGGTTATTAAACCACCCGGGGCTGCTACTCTTTTCGGTGAAGCTGTGACGTTTGTGACAACGATGTTATGCACCTTCACGTTAGTGAAGGAGCCGTCAACTTCTGTATAGCTTATTCCTCGACCCTTCGCGTCGCTTAGATTAGTGTCGTGCAGGTCAAGTAAAGACACACCTAATGCGTCAACGGTGAAGTCCAACTTCACCAAGGGTACATTGCCGCTGACGCCCTGCGGACTTAATGGCATTGTGAAGTATAGATAGGCCCAGCCAGCCGTGTCGTTTATTCTGGAGGGACCAGGTGTCGTAAAGGGGTCGTAGGAGTGATATGCAGTGGCTGTTAAAACCGTTGTGTTATAGGACAGAACAACGCTGTAACCCCACAGATCCTCAACGCCGGATACGCTTATGTTGATACTGAATGTGTTGCCAGGCGTCATGGTTAAGTCTGCAATGCTTGGAGGATCCACGTAGACGGTTACTGGACCTTGGGCTTTTATCCCGTTGTTAGATAGAGCAACTAGAACAAGGATTGTTGAGAATATTAGCAGCAGGGTTTTTCCCATTGTGGTTTTCAAGTGGTAACCTCCATTGGGAGCGGTTAGATAGTAAAATAGTGTTATTATACTTTTCGCATTCCATCAGTTCAGAAAGAGGTTATGGTTGAGCGTCATCATTTTGGTGAAGTTTTATGTTGGCTTGATATGTGCCGCATGTGTGCCAGGGTGTTTCCTACCAAGATCTATCAAAGTTGACGTTGATTATTGCTGCATCAAATAAGTTAACTCTTCCGTCATTGTTGATGTCAGCGTTTGCATCATAGCCTTGAAGTCCTACAAGTGGGGGGTCATACCAATGAGCATTTATTGGAGTCAAATCCAACCCGTTCACCGTCATATCTCCATTAATGTCGCCTGCAATTGTTACTGTGACCCTGCCATCGGTGAAGCGGTTATCAACCGTATCACTTTCACCCGTCACAGGAGACACTTCTGCCCTTACGGTGTAATATCCATAAGGAACATTTTGAGGGTTCCAAGCGAAAGTGAGTGTCGCGTGAGAGTTTGAAGGCAAAGTGAGAGTTTGGTTTCCGATTTTGGTTGAGTTGTAGTAGGCAGCGACGGTGAGGGATTCGGTATTAAGCCCATAATTCCATACATCAACGTTGATCTGGACTTGAGTCTCGAAGCCTCGATACAAAATGCTTCGGGAAGACGTGACACTTGCAACTCCCACATCATGATCGTACGGGATAGTTAGCTTGTACCATATGTCAAAATCAGAGTCTCCGCTTCCTATGTTTGAAGACCACGCGACCCATATTGTTTTATTTGTAGCTTGAAAGACTGACGGTAAAGTTTCATCGGTTGTTGAGTATCCGGCAAAAAGGGTGTCGCTTGACCAGTTTGAACCGTCAAAAGTCTTATAGTAAATGTCATAGTCATAGTTTCCTGTGCTTTTGTGTGATGCCCAAAATAGCCAGATTTTACCATCTCGAGCCTGCATAGCAGAGGGAAGTTCATCCCAGTTGGTTGGTGCGTCTGTAAGTTGCGTCTCAGCTGACCAAGACTCACCGTTGTTGGATAAGGTTTTATAAAAGATCTCATAGTCACCTGTCCTGTACGATGACCAAAAAACAAAAATTGTACCATTTCTAGCCTGCATTATCGATCCTTCATGGTCAGACTGAGAGTCGAATGTTAGTTGAGTATCATCTGACCAAGATTGCCCATCGTAGACTTTGTAATATAAATCGTTGCTTCCATCTCGCTTAGAATGCCATAAAACCCATATTTTTCCATCAGTTGCCTGCATTACCGAAGGACGTCTGTCTGAATAAGTCGTGTTAGTTAGCAAAGTCTTAGTAGACCATGATTGCCCGTTGTCTGAAGAGGTCTTATAGAAAATCCTGTAGTTGTTTGAACCCATTACATCGGCTGTCCAGAAAATCCAAAATGTGCCGTCTCGAGCAAATAAGGGTGCAGTATTTATATCATTGGTGGAATCACTTATGAGTCTAGTTTCATCTGACCATGTTGTGCCATCATAAGTTTTGCAAAAAACGTCTGCATCAATTTTACCCGGAGGAATCCTGTGCCAAAATATCCAAATTCTCTCATCTGGTGTTTGGGTTATAGCAGCAGAAAAATCACTCTGAGGAGCGGTGGTCAACTGCGTATCGGTTGGCGACCATGAAACAGAATTGACAGGTGATATTATTACTATTAACGTGACCAGTAATATCGTTAAGAGAACAGTTCGAGCCAAATGACTTCTCATAGTTTCATCTCTTCTCGGAACTTGATTAAAAAGAAAAAAATGGGGGATGAGATTCGTACTAGTATGTTTGTTATAGTAGGATGAAGGTCTTTATCCTTGATGTTTTTGCTGAGCCACCGTGTGTTGCAAGCACCCATTCTCCAGTTGAGCCGTTGAAGGTTAAGTACTCAACTGTGTACTCAACCGTGTATGATGCTGGTCTCTCCCATGTGGTTGTGTCAAAGTCTGCGGATAATCTAAGGACTTGTCCTGGCATTATGGTCGTTGTGCTCTCTGCTGTCGCTACAACTCCACCCAGCGCGTCGAAGACGACCCATTTAGCTTTAGCCTTTGTTGTTGCAGTCCCATCACTCTCGAGTTGCGTTGTCGCTGTTTGGATGTTGCCTTTCAACACCCTGTATCTAAGGAAGTATCCGGTATAGAAGACATGTACGCCTGTTTGTGGAATGTTGGAGAAGACGCCGGATTGCACGGTGTGAGGAATGCCATCAGGATTGCTTATGTGCACTATTATTGTGTTGTATAGTTCCAGCGCAGAAACTCCATAGTCTACGACTTCGAAAGTGACGTGGGCTATGGCCAGGTCTCCGTAGAAACCAGTGAGTTCTGGCAATGGATAACTGAAGACCATGTATAGGTATCCTTCTTCTATCTTGGGAGAGTCGCCCCATCCATAGGTGAACGGATACTCTGTACTTGCCGCAGTGGCTTTAATGATTGTTGGGTCCCACTTCAGCCATATCTGATAGCCCAACATCTCTTCAACATTGCTAATGGTGAAGTCGGCGGTGAAAGCTGTGCCAGGTATCAAGGCAGGGTCCACGATTTGTGGAGCTGCAAGGGTCGGTGTCACTGGAGCTAACGCTGGTGCTGTTGCAAAGGTCATGGCGAGGAACGATGCGATCAAAGACATTAAGGCGATTTTCTTAATTTTTCCTCTCACTCTTTTTCACCCCTAATAAGCAGTTATGAAGTCGTTTAGCTGTGCATTCACTAGAGCTTGGTCGTAGAGGTTAACGTACCCGTCGACTCCTGGGATTTCGTTGCCGGCGATTAGGCCGTAGGATTTCCAGACAAATTCTGTTCCGTCAAGGTCCCATGTGCGCGGTAGTCCTCCAGTTACGAAGGGGCTGCTGACATCGGCAATGCGGTTGAACAGTCCTGCGGGTCCAGATATGATAACCCATTGTTCTGCGGCTGGATCCCAGAACGCGTCCCAGAAGTAGTTGTTGATCGGTGCGATGTCATTGGCGTCCACTTTACCGTCTCCGTTGGTGTCAGCGGCTAGTCCCTTCCACATGCGGTAGGCGTATTCACCGTAGCCGCCTGGGCCTATAGCGTTGTAGTACCATCCCTGCATCCAATCGCGTTCCCAGTGTCGAGCTTTGGGTTGGGCTAACGGAATGCATGTGGAAGCTGCGTAGAAGATGTCTTCGAGTTCACTGTACATTGCTGATCTCACTACAGCATTTCCTTCTCTTGCTGCATCATCGATTAAGTCAGCGACGTAATCGTTGCCTAGGTCGGTTACATCTACGTTAAACACTGTACCATCGTAGCGCCTGTACATTCCTGTCGCTGGGTTGGCACGTCCCGAGTTTGACGCGAAGTCGGCTGCTTTAATGTTTGTGTATCGAACGCTCTGGCGTAATGCATAGGTTCCATAGTAGGGGTGCATGAAGGGCACAACGCCGTTGTCAGCATCTGCGTAGTCCCAGATCCAGCCAACAAAGAAGTTTGTCAGTTCCTTTCTTTTCATTGCTGGTAGGAAAGCTGATCCCCAATCTAGAGGAAAGACGTCAGTTTTGTACTTTGCACCCAGACCGTTGATAACGCCTGAAATCATTTCGCATGCTATTCTGCGCTCCTCGTTTCCTGCGTTGTAGGTTAGAGGGATGTAGAAGCCCTGGTCCCACGCACTTCCTCCCGGGGCGCCCGCCCAAGCCAGCTTAAGCTCAGCCTCAAGTAGGGCTAAGGAGTAATGCATTTTATCTTTGGTTGCATTGAATTGAGCCAGACCCTTTACTATTGGGCTGCCCGGTTGGAACGCCTCGCCTAAGAATGCGTCGATCAAGTATTTATCATAGTCAAGGGCGTGTGCCATCGCCTTGCGCATGTGCTTGTCGCTCAGCAGATCAAGCTTCTCTACAGCGCCAAGCTTCGGCTTAGTCGTGAAGTAAATGGCATCTGACCTCACTGCGTAGTTGAAGTACATGGCTGGTGACAGCATCAGTGTTGGGATGTCTTTGGATCCCTGCACTCCAGGCTCAGTCTCAACTTGTCCAATGTAAGCCCTTGGAACGGTAACCAAGTCAGCCTGTTTGTCTGCCAACTCTGATAGGAACATATCTCTCCTAGCAGTCCAACTCACAACTTTCTTGTGTGTGAATACGTCGAAGTAGGACGAGCTTGTGCGCCCACCGTATTGGGCCCATGCATCGTCAGAGGGCCAACCTCTCCAGTAGTTATCGAATTTCAATACTTGCCATGTCTCATCTTTTGTCCAATAGTCGAACTTGTACGGCCCAGTTCCTATAGCTCTGGTGTATGGATTGTCTGTGGGTGCGATCAGTTGTGCAGTTACTTGGTCGCAGTAGTCTATCCAAGAGTCGTAGCCAGTCGCACCAGTCCTTCCCGGAGTCACATATTGCCAGCCTGGCCAGAAATAGCGACCCTCAGCTGCCAGATCCATGCCCCAAGCTTGGGGATATACAGCGCCCCAAGACTGAGCTAGGATCTGTATGAAGGCTGGATACGGTATGGCTAGGTTGAACCAAACCATTCCCGTGTCGTTATCGCTCTCTACAGCAGCGTCTATCATTGGTCCACCTATTGCAGCCTCATCGTAGGAAATTGTTCCATCATCGTTTCCGTAGACT
>Ga0315307_1001354_pt1 | contig 10932 bp, 11 predicted proteins | sample TDP2_MG_FD_203079 | JGI IMG/M metagenome (GOLD analysis project Ga0315307, IMG submission 203079) | Freshwater sediment microbial communities from Lake Towuti, South Sulawesi, Indonesia - TDP2 | ecosystem: Environmental > Aquatic > Freshwater > Lake > Sediment | place: Indonesia: South Sulawesi... | reverse complement strand
GATAGTTGGCTGCATTTGATCGATCGATACAGTTGACGAGAAAACCTTTAAAGTCCGCATCCGACGACTTGGATGGGGATGCATTGCCTATGCCTAGAGCAGTGACCCTGATAACTGCGTCGCCAGGCAAGGTGGACGACGTGGCTGCCGGGGTTAGAGTTGTCAAGGGAGTGAGGGATGTTTTGACGGTCGCCGGGAGAGCCGACGTCGCGGTGCTCCTCGAGGGGTCTTCCCAGGAGATCCCCAAAATCCTGGGTGGTATCCAGAAAGTTCGGGGCGTGCAGACAACCGAGACTCTTGTGGAGTTGACGGAGTAGATGGCTAAGGCGCTGGTGCTGGTCAGGACCGAACCGGGAGTTCGATTGAAGGAGAGGGCGAAGGAGATCGAGGGAGTAAAGGAGGCGTTCGACGTAACGGGCAGGTTCGACGCCGTGGCCCTCATTGAGGTCAAAGAGTTCTCAGACATCAAGAAGATCGCCCTGAAGATCCAAGGCATAAAAGGCGTGAGAAGAACAGAGACGTTCATCCACGTCTGACGGAGAACAATACAAGGAGTACCGTCGTCGCGAGCTTCCGCGCACATAGATGGAATGATCGATCGATCGGAAGCCACTGTTAGATCATCGAGTGTATGAACATGACCGATAGTGTCTTGTCCGTGTGGTTTTCTAGTCCGTGTGGGGTTTTGCCTGAGACGTAGAGGCTTAGCCCTTCCTTTGCTTCGATCCTCTTGTCCTCGATTAGTATGTGGCCTGCGCCGGCTATGACGTGGTAGATTTCCTCTCTCTCTGGGTGGACATGGGTGGGGAAGGTTCCTCCTGGAGGGATTTCTAGGAGGCCGAAGCCGGTGAAGCGTTTGCATCCGGTTTCCTCGGTGATGATGCGTTTGATGTTGGCTTTGCCTTTCTTGTATGGACTGAAGGGGATTTCCTGGGAGTCGATCGTTGTCCACATGTGGGTGCACCGTTTTTGTGTTGGGGTCCTTGATATATAAGTGGATGTTTGTCCGCCGCTATGATCGATCGAGTGTTTGTTTCCGGTGAAAACCGAAGCATTCGAGGATCGACCGATGCTTGAGGAACAGTGATTGTAGTGGTCTGCTGGTGATCGCTAGGGCGTGGTTGACCCTTCAAGGCTTCAAGACAATCCTGAGGCAGTTCTTGCTCTCTGCTGTGTTCAGGGCTTCCTGGAACTCGCTGAGGCTGAAGTGGTGGGTAATCGTGTTGCGGGCGTCGACGGCTCCGGCCTTGAGCATCTTCAGGGCCGCCACATAGTCTCTGGGCGAACATCCCCAGCTTCCGAAGAGCGACACGTGGTCGCGGAGGACGAGCTTCAGATCTAGGTCCAGGGCTGGCTGTGGAACATCTCTGAAATCCCCGAACACGCATATCCTTCCGCCTGGCCTCACGAGAGTCGTCGCCTCCTTGACTGCTGGAGTTGAAGCAACAGCCACTAGGACGAGGTCGGCTCCCAGACCTCCGGTCAGCTCTCTAACCCTCCTCTGCACGTCCTCCCTCCGCGAATTGAAGGCCTGATCCACCCTTAGCGACCTTGCCTTATCCAAACGGTAGTCGTGGTGACCGCTGACCAGGATTTGAGAGGCTCCGAGGTGTCTTGCAAGCTGAGCCGAGAGTAGGCCCATGGGGCCGTCGCCGAGGACCAGCAAGGTCTCGCCCGGCAGGATTCTGCTCTCTCCCAGAGCCCTGAGGCAGCAGGCGGTCGGCTCGATGAGGGTTCCGTGCTCCAGAGGCATGTCGGGTGGAAGATGCACGACGGATTTTCTGACCAGCTCAGGGATCACTCGAATGAATTGAGCGAAGCCCCCCGGGTCGACGTTGGTCTTCCTGTATTGACTGCAAAGCGTCTCCTGGCCGGAGAGACAGTAGGGACAGGCTCCACAGGGAGCGTGGTGAAAGACTCCCACCCTGTCACCGGGATGGAACGCCTCGACGTCCAGGCCGACCGTATCCACTTCACCTGCGATCTCGTGGCCCAACACGGATCCTGGCTCGGCCTTCTCGTGCTTGGCTCTGACCACGTCGGTGGAGCAGAGGCCGCAGGCAGCAACTCTGACCAGAACCTCACCAGCAGCTATCTGGGGAATAGGAACCTCCTCCAGGCTGAAGCTCTGCTTGCCGCGGTAGACGACCGCCTTCATGAATTCGGCACCGGCTGCGTTTCACTGATCGGATCAGTCGTCCGAAGATATATTTGTCTTGCTTAAACTGGGCAATGGTCAGGATCGATCGATGATCGACTTTCAATGTTCTGCCGCTATGTGTTTTGCGCCGTCTGTTTGCTGCCTCTTTGTCTGTTTATTGATCGATCGCTCTCCCCCATCTGAATTCTCGGGGAAAAAGCTTTTCGTGATTGGATTGCGGCCTTCGATCGCCAGCTCCTCGAGCATCTTTGTGTCTGGCCACTGACCTATTTGACTCTCATGGCCCAGAGGATGCCGCCCAGCAAGTGTTTGCGAAACCATTCCTCGTACCAAAGCTCGGGAAAGTGTCCAAATCCTGTGTAGAACACCCTGCCCTTGCCAAATTCATGACACCAGCAGAGGGCATAGTCTTTGTCCGGTCTGTTGCCCTTGCCCAGGTCGACGGAGCTGTTGTCAAGACTCACAAGCACGTGGGTCCTTGGGCGGGACCAGTTCCTGAATGTGTAGACCTACTCCTTGACTCTGAAGGACTTGCCTAGGTGTTCGGTCGATGGGTGATTCCGGTCCTCCACTCTGGCAACGACCTCTTGGCTCCATGGATGTCCGCTGAAGTAGCCTCCTATCATCTCACCGTACCCCGGAAGCTTGTAGAACGTATCTGTCGCATTATGAACTCCAACGAAGCCGACCCCAGACCTTATTGACTCTATGAAGCCCTTCTTGTCGCTATCGGACATAGGCAACTCGCCTGTGGTCGCAAAAAGGACGGCCTTGAAATCCCTCAACGAGCCCCAATCGACTTTTGAACAGTCGCAGTACACGAGAGCCTCAAATTCTCCGGACCCATTGCCCATCTCTCGGATGGTCATTTGGGCAGTGGGAAGGTAGTCGTGGACGAAGCCGGCTGAGTGAGTTAAGACCAAGATTCTCTTGTTCAAGCAACTCGCTGTCAGCGAAGTTTCCGTTGATACATAAGACTTCCTGTGAGACCATTGTGAACGAGTTCATCGATCGCCCAAGTTTTTCTGCTGACTGAGCAAGCCGATCCATCGAAGCAGAACGGACGCTCAATTCAAGGCTTCTCTATCATCATGTAATCCGCCCACTTTTCAAACTCTGCATAGATCCGAGCAACCTCATTCACAGCCTCCATAATCCTCCTGTAAACCTCCCCCACCGACAAATTCATGGACGAGGCGTTACTCTCCGTGAGGCCCGAGGCCATGTGAACTCTCGTGCTTAACGCATTCCCAGAAACCGACAAACGTATGTTAGGCAAGCCCCTCAAGATAGCCAACTCGTTAATGAAGAAGGCAAACCCCTCAGCCCTGGGGGAACAATAGAATCCAAGTTGACCGAGCTTGTAGGAAACACTCTCCCGAAGCTTTCTCGCCTTGTCCCCCTTCAACTCTATGTAAAGATTGATCTCGTTTAGAATATTCTGTTTCTCATCTCTTGACGACAAGCATGCTGCCCCGGAAGCAGGTTTCAACAGGGTTTAAATAGATTTCCGCTTGGCCGCTTGAGCATTAATAGACGCGTCCATCGATCGATCCGCAAGCCTTTAGGCTTGTGATCTAGTGCCTGTTGATGAGGTGATGGATGGATGGGTGCGGATTTAACTGTTGACGAGTACATGGCTAGAGTTGGGGTTGATATGCTCCACCCTGGCGGCATGAAGAGGACCGACGATCTAGCGCAGATGTGTAGAGTCTCAGAAGGCAAGACGTTGCTGAGCATTGGCTGTGGATATGGTAGGTCAGCCTGCTATCTTGCAGGGAAGTATGGATGTAAGGTGGTGGGCATCGACATCTCTGAACTAATGATTGAGGGGGCGAGAAAGAAGGCGAGAAAAGAGCGCGTGGATGGCATGGTGCGCTTCGAAGTGGGTAATGCGGAGAATGTTCATTTCAAGGATGAAAGCTTCGATGTTGTGATCTCCGAGGGAACAACCGTCTTTCTCGATAAGAAAAGGGCGATGAGTGAGTATGTGAGAGTAGCAATACACGGAGGGTACATAGGTTTGAATGAGTTGAGCTGGAGGCGCAAGCCCTCAAGAGAGATTATAGAGAGGACCTTCAACGATCTGCAAGGAGTGCGTCCCCTTGAATTCGAAGAATGGAGGGAACTCCTGGTCGATTCAGGGCTGAAAGATGTTCAGTTGAGAACCTACAAATACAAGAGCACGTCATGGGACATCATTGGAAGCCTCAGCCTTCGTGCCTTGGTCAAAGTAGGCATTGAATACCTCTCAAACCCTGGAATTAGGAAGTGGATAAACCGGCAGGAAACCCTCTTTCGCGAGCAGTCCGACTATTGGGGCTATGGGCTCTACGTGGGAAGGAAACCTTAGGGAACTGTTCGAAGTTTCGTCACCTTGAACGCAACTAACTTCCTGTCGGAAGTTTCCAACCCAACCGATGCCCCTAACAATAAGAGATACAAGGTTGAGGGTGAAAGGTCACCCCGCAGGTGGACGCTCTATGGGCAAACACCCTTACGGGTACAAATGTCACCCCGCCACCGGTTCCACCTAAGCCATTTTCGTTCTTCTACATGCTCTCTCTTGGCTTAGCAACTCTCGTCGCCGCATCAACAATATACATCGTCTTGCAGAGAAGGGAAATCCGTAGATCTATCGAAAAAGTTGGGTCCCTGTGAACAGTGCCAGCATGAAGGCTGTGACCACGGGAACTCAACACTGGCTACCGGCACGATCGATCGGTCGATGAATCGGTAGCCCTTGCGGCACGCCCCTCGCCGCCTCTTTGATACCGGTATGGCGCGAGCCACACCCATTCCTTTTTTCCCCGCCTTTGCTGCCCAAGAAATCAACCAATCCATAGCCAATGCTAGGCGCCGCGCGAGACCCAGAAATAGGCCCTTTCCGGGCGTTTCAGCGGGTCGATCGATGGATTCAACAGTCCAACTATCAGAAAATCTAAAAGTCCAAGAAAACCTGAACTCTACATCTATAAGCCGCCCCAGCACACACGAGTGTAATGAGATCTCACAGCCCTCCTCGTGCCAAGACCAATGGCAAACATCCCAGCCGCAAGCCAGAGACGCCGGAAGCCGCGGAACAAAGAGAAAAAAAGGACGGCCTCATATTCATCGATCATTTGTAGGACCCCATCCTCGATGAACAAGCTGGGGCCGCCTCCGGAAGCTCGCGGAGGGCTTCTTTTTCCAGCCAGATATCCAGCGGAGGTCTTATCAAACTGATGCAAGCCCAGCAACCTCTGACACAGGAGTTTGAACGCACAAGTGTGAGATCAATCGATCACCAGTGTAACAGCGATGACCACGCTAACCCCTACGCCTTCAAGACCATTGATCCGCAAGGTCTAGGGATCTGTGTGTGAGATCTGTCTTATGAGCCCACAATTGGGGCATCGAGCCATGGTTGGCTGTCCACACTTCGGACAATAGCGGATGGGTGTCAGTTCCTCCCCACAAATACTGCAATACGACACCTATTGTCAACCCATACCCTGTATTGTGTCCTATATATTTTCTGGTGTCTGAGGCCCCAGAAACAAGTTTACGAGAGATGTCTTCGATCGATCGATCGATCGATCGCGCCTGATACTGCTAGAACCTCATCGAAAAGCTGAATACTCCCAGAGGAAAGGTCGCTGCTGCAGACCACGCGAAAAGAAGTGCATTAAGAATTGCGCCCGTTCCTATGTTGGAAGTTCTCCGGTAGAACCACCATGAGCAAGCCATCGAGATAATAAATAGCGGCACTACGCCCCAAAGGAATTCCATGAGAAAGCCCATGAAGGTTGGCAGGGGTCTGGTATTTAGCCAAACCATCGGAACATAGTTTACACCCAATAGGGCAGCGTATGGGAAGATTTTTACGCCAATAACCTTCATCACCGCAATGGTCTCCGATCTCAACCCGGATTCCTGAGCCGACCAGTTGTGGAATTCATGAAAGTACAAGCCCTCAGCAAAGAAATAGACTCCGAAGAAGGGCACAAACATGAAGAACATCGGAATTCTGGCAAGAGGCATAAGATTGTTAAACACTGGAATAACGAAGATTCTCAAGTCAATGAGAGAAACATTCTCAACAAGATAGGTGATCGAGTACAGCAAGACAAAGATGCCGGCAGCTGTCGCCACACACATGTGGTTGAACGATTCCGAGACTGCCGCCCTAAGATTTAGTCGAACGGTGGAAAATTTTGGCAGAGCCAGCAAAATCAGCAGCAAGGCTACAGTAGCAACGGCCAAGAGCCACCATGCAAATGAAGATCCAAAGATTAAGGGCGGAATCGGAATAAGGGATCCCACCAGAAACATCGGTAGAAGTAACCCCAAACCTAGAGCACCCCAGATGATCAATGTTTTCCAGTCTTCAAGGGTCCCGTACTTCGTTTTTGTTTTGTCTTTCTGAACCAGGGGAGGGTACAGATCGAAGATGACGGAAGCGATTGAAAAGACGAGGCCGACAAAAGCAACAAGGCTTGTGGATATTGCTGTCTCCCGATAAATATAGCTCATTTCTGTTCCTGGAAACGGTTTCGGACGAGAACCTGCCGTTTTCAATGCGTTATCCATCCAGAGAACGATCTCAGACACAATTGATGGGTCCATCGGTTCGAAGAGATGAGTTGTCGGGGGCGTGATGAGTTTTCGGGCCGTCTGGGTTGAAAAGTTGCCGTAGAGAAGATAGGGAGCTATCTCTTGAGGACTTTCAAAGATCGGTTCTATTTCTCTCTTAAGTTGGTCTATTTCGAAAAGGACATCGTATTTGCCTACCGCAATCAGGAGGTTCTTCGGAAATGTAGAGTTGAGGACGCCATACTCAGAACCAGCCACCATGGTTCCGAGACCTCCCGCGATATATACAGAAGCGGTGATGTTTCCATGAGCAACTGCTGTGGCTCTTATGGCTCCAGCCCCAAGGCTGTGACCGACAAGACCGATCAACGACCTGCTCACGTATGGCTGTGCCTCTAGGTACCTAACTGCTGCCAGAGTGCCCAAAGTCGGATCAGTGGCGTCGGCTCCAAACACCCCTTGAGAATTTCCATGTCCCACTATATCTATAGCAAGCGTGACAAAACCGTGTCTCGCAAGTTCAAGTGCAATTCCACTCATCATTTGTTTGGAACCACTTATCCCATGAACCAAGACAGCAGCAGGCATAGGGTTTTGTGCAGTAGCATTAATAGGGCGATATAACAAACCACTTATCTGCTTTCCTTTATCGGGTATCGAGATCGCTCTAACGTCCAGATTCCCGAAATCCGTATCACAAATGAGAGCAGCACCTATCCCCGAAAGATAGATTGAGACAAGAGCTAAAATGGCCAGATAATTAACTCGAGTGGTAGCCATACCTAGTGCTCCGATAACCTTCCGGCATTATCATTACTAATGGTATTAAGGGTTTCTCAACTGCTGCGATACACGAGAATCTGGACCAAGTCTCAAATCTGGCCCTCCACACCACGCTCGATCGATCATATTGCCGCAGGTGCTGAACATGTTGTTTCATGTTTGCCGGGGACAGAGGACTTCAGTCGATCGATCGTCGGCTCCTGGCTGGGAAAGAGTCTATTATTCTCTTTTCTTCGTAGCTTTATCGTATGCCTGCCAGCGCTTTTCCCAATCTGGGTTCTTCTCCCTCAGAGCTTGTAGACACACCTTCCTGATATCCTCCGTTGACATGTTCTCGTGAACTTTGCCCTCAACCTTCTTGGCTATCTCACGCGCAGTTTCCACGGGCGCTCCGGCTTTCACGCAACTCACAACAACCTTCTCCCGAATGAAATCCTCAGTTCTCCCATTCCTCTTCCTAACCTTGACCATGTTTTCTCGTCACAGAATGGCTGCCTGTTCGCATATAAGTTGATCGGTTGACCGAAGATCTGACCAAAAGATGTTCTCGGGATGAGTGTCTGTTGTCCACGATGCCACGGCGAAAACCCCAAAAGCATGGTACACTGTCCGAATTGCGACAACACGTTCTACAGCGATCGATCGACCTCTCTTGTCACGACCTACACCAACTTGACCACTAGGGCTGCAACAAGGTCCGTGGTCACGAGCACCCGGTCAATCAGCAAAAGAACAGGTACGACAAGTCTTGATGAGTTCTCCTTGGCACCAATTGCCAGTATAACGAGAATCGGCAGAGGCTGCAAGCCACAAATCTCGCTGGACAAAGGCTTTTATAGGAAAAGTGGGATATTGGATGACATGGATATCAGCAAACTCATTACAGGCTTGATCATCATTGTCTTGGGTGCACTGATGATGGCTGACGGAGTGCTCGGGTTTGGATGGCTCGGATACGAAGGTCCAAGTCTGTTCTCTATTCCGGCCCTCAAGCTGATGGTAGGGTTCATCGCAATCGTGCTAGCCGCCTATCTTTTCGGTCAAAGCAGGAAATGACCCCTTTGACCATCGATCGATCGAACGCACTGTAAGGGAGCAGATCTCGACTGCTTCTCACCCTACGTATATCAGCTGGAAACAGGCCGCAAGAAGAGGCACTTTTGCGGCTCGGGGTTCAAGTTTCTAGCAGTTACACCGAAAGGGGAGTTGTATCTATGTCATCGTTTGATCTCCAGAGATTACCTGGAGATCGGGACATTGGGGGACGGGACAAATATTCCAAAGAGATTGGAGGAGTGGGGCGTCCCATCAGTCGACGAGAAAACGCTGCTGGAAGTGTCGGGCGGGATACTGTTGCGGGGGCGGGTGTGCTGGGAGTGCACTTGAAAAGTATGGCGACCCCAACAAACCCGAAGGGACTTTCTGTGAGATTGTTGAGGGTATTGTTGAAAACGCTCTACTCATCCGCTGCCACATAAACACGTTACCCCAAGAAAGCCTGACGATTCATGTGCGATAGCATCTGCCGCCAGGAAAGCGATCGCACCTTCGGTCGATCTCGATCGATTGTTCAGTGCTTGAGATGGGGGTTTTAACTTTCTGTTCAAAAGAACAAGCAGAATCAAGGCGACAATTCCGACGATCAGCATGCCTCGTGGGTCGTCCGGTCGACTTCCGTTGAATTCTTGCAATGGTGTGAGTGCTATCAGAAAGGCTACTGCGCCCGCCGCTAGCGCGAACTTGTTGTAAACCGTTTTGTCGTTCCACGTGTAGCGCCTTAAGACGCTGGCGTTTGCGAGAACAAGAGCCAAGCCCAAGATCATCAAGGCCGAGGCATGGGGGATGATGTATGGTCCTATCATGAAAAGTAGGAATAGGCTTGCCGCTGATAGAAAGCCTGCTATCGCTGATCTTGAAGGCTTCAATGGTTGCTGGCTTCCTTTTTTGCCTGTTTTGGACGGGATTTTCCAGGCTAGGATTATGAGCGCGATCACCGTTGCGGCTGAGAGCGTGTACTGTATGAGAGGCGGTTTGTAGTCTGTGAGACCCAAGTATCCGAGCGCTGTCACTGCCCCCAAGAGAGCAACTAGGACTGTTAGTGTTTTGTGTCCAACCCAGCTCTTGTTTCTTCTTTGCCCGTAGCTGAGTTCCACGAGTGTTATCGGGATTCCGATGCTGAAGACTGCGTGGTATACTGTGAGCCATTCAGCCCAAACCCAGTTCACGCCCTGCCATCTGCCATAGCTGGCTAGAATTCCTAGGTCAACCCACCCGGGGTCGAAGAAGCTTTTCACCATGAGGCCTTCTTCAATTATTCCGTAGGCTGCGCCTAGGACGAGCATGGAAACATAGCCCTTGTTCCATCTGACTTTCAGTTCACGGACTATTATTGCTCCGCTGCCGTAGAGAGAGGCTAAAAGGAGAAGAGTGATTGGATTGAAGAATTCTGAAGGTGGGGCAGAACCCGAAAGGAGCTCTGCTATTGCGGGTGCGAGGAAGAAGAGAACCAAGGCTGGAGGGGCTTTCATGCTGGGGCTTCCTTTATGGGAACACTCGAGAGCTCTATTTAAATCGTTCAAGATTGATCGTTTACTCAACCTCAATTGATCGCTCCAAGAGGACTTTGCATCCCGCAGCATATTTCTAGAGGGGTTGGCGCAGAACAATAGGGTTTGCCAGTAGTGAGAACGCTGAAAAAACGTGTTGACAAATCCCTAACCTGTTACCTCGATTTCGTCTCCACGTATTCTTCATAACCGCGAAGGATGTGATCCGCATCAAGGCGCGTGGACTTTTTTCCCGTAAATTTGGCCACTGCCAATGTGATAAACCATTCAAACGATCCCTTGAAATGGATTCTGCCCCAATATCTCAAAATAATACCCCACAAAACGACGATTAATGTCGAAAAGATTAGAAATACAAATGCCACATTGCTTCGCCATGTTGGATAGAATAAACCTATGATCGAGCTTACTAGTTGGGAAAAGGAGCCCTCCAGCAGAAATATCGTGAGCGTTAGGATGCCGAATGAGCGTGAGCCCACCGAATGTCTAATCCACCAAATTCTTGTTGAACCCTTGTTGAAATCGATCGCTTCCAGCGAAAAAGTGAATGACAATAACATCGGGCCAAGAATTGACATAAGCGGTCCGATGGGCGGTGTTTGATACGCCCCCACACTAAACCCGTAGTTCGCAATGTAACTCATTCCAATCATCGTAAAGATGGCGCCCAATCCATAACCGTAGGTCAAAATAATGCGGCGAGAAAATCCTTCCACGATCAAAATCCCAAAAATGGCGCCATAAAGCACAAACCCAAGATAGGGAAACAGCGGGTCCATATCCCCCACGATCCATGACAAGAACAACCGAGGTACAAAATTCGCGAGAGTGAGGGGTTCTGCAAAA
>Ga0315307_1001353_pt1 | contig 10941 bp, 12 predicted proteins | sample TDP2_MG_FD_203079 | JGI IMG/M metagenome (GOLD analysis project Ga0315307, IMG submission 203079) | Freshwater sediment microbial communities from Lake Towuti, South Sulawesi, Indonesia - TDP2 | ecosystem: Environmental > Aquatic > Freshwater > Lake > Sediment | place: Indonesia: South Sulawesi... | reverse complement strand
AGGCATCAGCAACATTAGACCCAATAAACCCCGCCCCTCCCGTCACCAATATCTTCATATCCTCAATCCCTCGTTGCCTCTTGCTTGTCACAATTCTCAGTTCCCAGCATATTCCTCAAGCCAAAAATCCAATACGAAGGTAAATAGATGAGACCTTTTTCTTCTATTCTATGCAGATAGTCCTTGGTAAAAATAAGAACTTTCCTGGGGTTATAAATTTTAGTGAAATGCTGAAGGGGACGTGACAATATCCTGACCCTTGACATTCTCTTCCTCGAGGAGAAATCTAATAATAGCCTTCAGCAGAGTCGATTTTCCTGCTTGCCTTGCTCCAACAATGGTTAAAATCTCCTTTTCTCCCAACCACTGGAGAACCCGGGGCATAATATCCCTGGAAATATAGGTAAAATCAGGGATTTTTCCTTTATGCCAGGGATTTTGATAATAAAATGTTTCTATGTTGAACATTTCCGTCATTCTTATACTCGACTACCATTTTAGCAAAGTCATTTTAGTACAATGACCCCTTTTTGCCAAGTCAATTCCTTTTCCCCGTCAATCTCCTTTGTCCTATGGAGTCCTCCCGAAAGGGAGGCTGTGTAAACTCATTTCACTTCTTTTATCCTGGGAATAACCATAACCATACCGAGGAGAAAATAGAAAAGCATAACCACTTCCGAATCCCCAAAATTATACTGACTCAATCCAGCAATTAGAAAAGCTGTAAATGACCCTAGAAATCCCCACACAACACCCTTAAGATATTTTTCCTCTAATTTCTTAAAAATATGAAACCCAACCTTATAAATAGTTACTAGAAACCATAAAAATATACCCAATCCCAAAAGTCCACTATCCACAGCCACATCCAGGAAATTGTTATGGGCATTGCAACCTACCTTTCCAGTCTCAGGTAGCTTATACCTTGGATAGACTTTTCTAAAGCCTTCCCACCCCACCCCTGTAATCGGGTAATCTCTTATTATGTTAAGACTTCCCTCCAGAAGATAGATTCTATCTCCGACTGGACGCTCGGACTTAAAAGTTTCCATAACCCGTCGGGTAAATTTTAAGGAAGGTAGTGCAGCGAGCAACAGAATAACAGCCATAATTGTGCCCACCACAGAGAGCAAGAATTTTCTACTTCTCAAAATTGACATAAATATTAACCCACCAATGAGGCCAAGCCAAACTCCCCGAACATATGAAAAGATTATCGCCGCCAAAATAATCAAACTTGACAGCTGTAACCAGCATTTCTCTCTTACTTTGTTAGTATAGAAAGACAAGCCAATTACAGTCGGGAAGGCCAGCAACATATAGTTTCCAAAGGTCTGCGGAGAATCAAAAAAGCCATTACTTCTAGCCAAAGTTTTTTGAAGATATTTAACATTCCCAAAAAAATCGATTCTGGTGAAATGCTGAAAAATCCCATAGGCTCCTGCAATTGTAATAATCAAGACCAGGATTCCCATTAACTTCTTAAACTGAGTTACATCCCTAACATTATTTACAGTCAGAAAGAAAATAAATATCCAGCTCAGGGTCATATAACCCTTCAAACTATGTTTGAGATCGATTGCCGTGATTACTCCTATGGCTGCCACAACAAGAAAAGCGGCAATCGGTATATTTAGAGGATTTCTCACCAGGTCAAATTTCTTCATCAAGAACATCTTGAATAGCCAGAACAGAACGGCAAAAGATACAGCAGCCTGTGTTCCGGTAATAGAAATTGGTGACCAGAAGACAAAAAGAATAAGAAACACCCCAATCAACCAGTCACAATATTTCACTAATTTGTATTTAACTTCTTTCATATTACTTCTCTGCCATTCTTATTTTTGATTTTTGATTTTTGATTTTTGATTTTTGGTCTTTGATTTTCTTCTATCTCGCCCCTTTCCTCCGCAAAATTACTCCAATCGTTCTCAAAATAATCTCCAAATCCAGAAAAAGAGAATGTTTCCTGACATATAGCAAGTCATACCTTAGCTTACTTCTTGCCGAGATGTCATATCTCGAATGAACCTGCGCCAACCCTGTTACACCCGGCCTGACCTGTAACCTCTGCACATAACCCGGAATCTCTCTCTTAAATCGCTCAACAAAGAAAGGCCTTTCCGGGCGAGGACCAACAAGACTCATATCTCCTTTAAGCACGTTTATTAGCTGCGGAATCTCATCAAGACGTGTCCTCCTCAATATCCTTCCCAATTTGGTAATCCGCCTATCACCAGTCTCTGCCATTACAGGACCTGTATATTTTTCAGCATCTTTTGCCATAGAGCGAAACTTATATAGAGAAAATACTCTCCCATCCTTACCCACTCTTTCCTGTTTGAATAACACAGCACCTTTCGACTCTATCCTTATCAGAACCATTATCGACAAGGTCAAAGGTAAAAACAATAGCAACGTTACCGACGAGACCAGAATGTCGATAAGCCGTTTAATTACTGCATTAGCCCCGTAGATAGGAGGAGCCATCACCTCAACTAAAGGAAGCCCATTGACATCCTCTCCATCTGTCTCGCTCAGAAACATCTCGTAAAGCTCAGGAACAATCTTAAATCTAACACCTACTCCTTGACATTGAGAAATAACATCAACCATGTCCCTGCGTGATTCGGCAGGAAATGATATGATTACTTCATCTATCTTATTCGCTGTCACAATCCGTCTAATATTCCTTACAGACTTAAAATGTTTGACCCCGGGCTCTGGGTTTCTATCTTCTTCGGTAATAATACCGACAACTTCATAACCCAGTTTTGGCTCTCTTCTTATATCCTGTAAAATAGACTCAGCTCCTTCTCCCCTTCCCACCACCAGAACTCTTCTGGGAGCAACTTTTCTAAATCGGAGAAGAATTGTTCTCCAGCCACTAATTAGTATCAGGTTAACCAACCAGGAAATCATAAGAACTGTCGTTGGAAATCTGCCCACCTTTGTCCTTGCTGCATAAATAGCCACGAAAAGTAAAAGCGTGCCAATAGTTACTCCATTAATCGTATTATCCAGGATGTTTACCATAGTATAACTTCTTCGCCTATCGTAGAGCCCGGAAACATAAAAAGCCCCGATCATAATGATAGTAACAAAAACCCATAAACTCTGATAAGCCGCAAAATTCTTTGCTGGAATCCTTCCACCAAATCTAACCAAGAAAGCCAGAACTATCCCTGCATTAACCAGCACACCGTCGATCAAAACAGATAATGGAGTTCTCCATCTTTTCCAAACCATTTTACACCCACAAAATCCCCGTCATTTGTCAATACTCCGTTGGTAACGAGATTTATATCCTTGTAGTCTCCCATACCACTTCCTTTTTGCCCGTAAGATATTTAAACCAGCCTATCAAGGCAGCCAAATTGACCATAGAAAAATAATAAGGAATATAAAACAATTTAATCTTTGAACCAACTAACTCAAAAACCCACCCAACTAACGCACTTGAATAGAGTAGAGCTTGAAAAATCAATAGAATTTTAAACATATCCCCACTATTCCAAAGGAGCAAATTCGTACCAAATAAGCAAATCAATAATAATGGCATCGTCCATCGCAATAATTTATGGGAGATTAATTGTATAGAAAATATCCCATACTTGAAAATATTCAATAATTCCTTTTCACCAAATAGCCCTCTAATGCTCCTGGCGACTATCCGAATCTTTCTTTTGAACTCCGTCTTCATATCTACCGAGGCCTTCTCGAAAGAAATCGCCTCTGGTTCATAGATAACTCTGTATCCATTTCTTACAATTTCCAGAGGTTCAACAAAATCACTGATTGAATGGTCTTCTAAAGGAACGTATAAGGAACGACGGACAGCATAGATGGAACCAGTAACTCCCAACAGAGAGCTAATCTGACTCTCTTTCCTTTTCAGAAATTTCTCATATTTCCAATATAGATTCTCGCCCTTTCCAGCCATACTTTCCCACGAATTAGTGTATTTCAGTTCTCCGCAGACGCAGCCTACTGTCTTATCGTCGAAATTTCTAACCAATTTCTTGACAGCATCTCTCGCATACATTGCATTGGCATCAGAGAAAACTATTACTTCCCCACTTGACTTTGCCACAGCACCGTTTTGAGCAGCCGTCTTCCCTCTTCTCGTTGCTAATTGGTCTAGTATCACTCCTCTATTTTCGTACTCAGCTACAACTTCGTCCGTATCGTCCGTGGAGCCATCTGACGCCACAATAATCTCGAGTTTGTCTTTAGGATAGTCCAAGGATAGGCTATTCTCAATTTTCTGGCGAATTATCTTGCCTTCGTTATGAGCAGTTATGATTAGCGTCACCCGAGGAGCGCTGTTCCCTCTATTTAAAGGTTTTGATGTTCTCAAAAATCCAAAGAGAATCAAGATGGCCGGGTAGCCAAAATATATATACAAAATAATAATTAATAGAAAAAGAAAAAGTAATTCCATAGTTCAACTAAACCAAGACCTTTTAGGATTCAAATCCCGCTTATATTCTTATTCTTTTCCTAAAGAGATTTGTATAATCGAAATAACTTTCCCTCTTCGTTATCCCAATTATATTTTTCCAAAACTGCTTTTCTCCCATTTTCACCCATTCTTTTAGCCTCTTCCGGATGTTCTATCAGATATTCAATTGCCTTTGCAATCTCTTCTGGATTCAGGGGAAAAACACAAATACCACAGTTATTTCCTTCCACGATTTCCCTCCATAAAGGGAAGTTTGAGGCAATTACAGGGAGACCAGCTCCCATATATTCAAATATTTTATTTGGCATTGAGTTAATGTGATTTGGCTCTGGCAAAAAACAGACAATCCCAACATCGGCTCCCCCCAATATCTCTGGCACTATTTCCTGTGACACCCAACCGAGGTAATTAACCTTTTTAAATGCTTTTAACTGCCTGACCTCTTTTTCAAATTTCCCAGTCTCAAATTCCCCGCAAAGGATAAGTTGAACATTTCTTGCTATATTCACAAATTCAAGAGCTTTAATTATCTCCTTTATCCCCCTAATCTTAAAAAGTCCACCAACATAAACAAGGGTAAAATCTTCGTTTTTACTTTCTTTATTTATGTTTAAAAATTTTGATAATAAAGGAAAATTTCTAACACACACACCTTTCTTATGATAGGCAAATTTTTTCAAAATATCATCCGTTGCAGTTACTATACCATCAAAGAAAAAATTTGCAGAAAATTGTTCAAGAAGATTTATAAAAAAAGCTACAGGCTTTCTGACAATAGTAGTTATATAATACTTCAAGAGAATCTGTTTTCCATAATCTTCATGAACATCATAAATCACTTTTGCTTTTGTAAATATCTTCAAAAGAATAGCACCAGGAATTAACTCGGGGTCATGAAAATGATAAATATCAGCTTTTTGCTCCAAAGCCAGCTTATACGCTTTTCTTGTCAAAAATAACATTCTATAAAACCTGTTTTTTGGTTTGGGCAAAGCAATAATTTTTATCCCATCAATCGTTTCATCTTTATTGTGCTGGGCAATCAAAGTTATATCATAACCGGCATCAACTAAAGTTTTGGCTTCTTTATAAAATATTCTTGTATCAAACGACGAATGAACAGTGGTGACAATACAAACCTTAGCACTCATTCAGCACCTCGCGGTAGACTTCTATGGTTTTCTCCGCATTTTTTCTCCAAGTAAAACGTTGCTCCACTACCCGGCGACCGGCTCGTCCCATCGCTTCTCGCTTAGCTACGTCAGATGCCACTTGTCCGATCACGTATGTCAAAGCGTGGACATCGCCCTTTTCTACAAGGACGCCGGTCTCTCCGTGCTCAACGGCTTCTGGAATGCCTCCGACTCTCGTGGCCACTACTGGCCGAGAGCAGGCCATGGCTTCTACAACCACGTTGGACAACCCTTCGCGCCACGAGGGCAACACCAAGATATCACCCGCGCTAAGCCATCCAGGGATTTCCCGATGCGGTCGCCGGCCGACGAAGTGCACCCTGTTGTCAAACCCTCCCTTCTCAGCCTCGGATGCTAGAGTACTTATCTTGGTCCCGTTGCCAACCACCACGAGGTGTAATCCTCTAAGTTTACTTGCCAGCGCACAGAACGACTGCATCAACTCGTTCACACCTTTTTCTCGAACCACACTACCGACAAAGACCAATACCACACTCTCTGAAGGAATACCGAGTTTCTGGCGAATGGCATTGTGAGCCTCTATGTCGAAGGTAAACTCCTGTATGTCGCACCCAGTATATATCACTTCAATGGGCCTACGTGGCGTGGCAATAGCCTCGGCGGCCGACTTGAGGGCATTGCTTACAGCAGTAACCCTGTGGGCTTCAGCGAGAACTTTCTTGGTCAGCCAGAGCGTCCATCGATCCCGAAATGGATATACATTGATGTCGCTGCCGCGCAAGCTGACTATGGTCACGAGTCCAAGCTTTCGGCCGAGGAGCAAAGCAGCGTAGCCATCAGGGGTGGCTGTGTGTGCGTGAATGAGCTGAGGTTTAAACTCCTTCACCGTTCTATGGATGCGAGGAAGTACTCCGGCGTACATCGTGAGGGCCGAGGGTGCGTGAAACAGCCTGCCCTGCGGCCTTAGATATCTAGGATACATAACCGGAATGCTATCAATAACATCATAAACAGGGGTCTTCCGGTACTCCTGGCGTCGCTGGTTCGTGGCAACAAGTCTAGGGGTATAGGGAACGGGTGACACAACCATGACCTCACATCCCAGAGCGGTCAAGTGACGCACATGGTGGTGTATGAATACCCCTCTAATACGAGCTGCTTTGCTGGGATACATATGGCTAAGAACAAGCACTTTAAGCCTTTTCACGACGGATCACCAACGGGATTGCTGTAGCCAGCCCCAACGCCAGCCAAAAGAACTTCTTGTACTGGACGGTTGCGGGGATTCCTGATAACACCATGAAAGACAATAAGAGAATCCCCAAGATTGCCCTTGGGTCACGGTAATACAGAACAAGTTTTTTGAATATGGCCCATAAGAATATGAGGAATACGAGTAACCCGACAATACCTAGCTCCGCTTGAACAGAAAGGAAAATACTGTGCGGATCGCGGCCAGGGTAGACACCATAGGCACCCCGAAGGCCAGCTTTGTCGATATAATCCTCAAACCTTGCTGAAAAGTTCTGCAAACCAACGCCGGTCAATGGATTGGATTTAACTATCTCCCAACCTACTATCCAGATGTTTGTTCTTCCAGCGCCACCACGTGTGGCCTCGATGCTTGGTAGGGTAAGTATCCTCCGCATCATCCACTCATCTATAACACGTATGTGGTATAGCCACGCGATGCCGCCGATAATGGCAATGGCTATTACTATCATTGAGTGCGTCTTAACCAGCTTTCCTCCGGATAAGAGCCAAGTGAAGCTGAAGGCGGAAACTAAACCTACCCAAGCGCCGCGCGAACCGGTGAGAAGAATCGCAAGAGCCAGGACACAAGCGCCCGATACAGTTACGATCCTCCATCGAGCGAGCTTCAGTTGTCTTAACAGGTAGGGAACCATCAACAGCCCTATCCCCAACGCCCGAGCAAGCACGTTCGGGTTCTGCTTTTCAGCGAGGATTGCTCTTCTGAGGTCGGCGGAGATAGCTGTTCCTGTAGCAAGCAAGGCAAAAAAGACTGAAGCAACGAAATAAGCGGTGATGAGAATTCGCAGACGTCGGTCATCTGTGACCATCACCTGTAGTAAGCAAAAGAAGACGATTAGCTGCGCCAAGGTCATCACTCGTCCGAGTGCCTCTGCCTGTTCCTGCGCCCAGAACACAGAAATTAAGCCCCACATCAGCCAAAGCAAAACCATCAGAGTCGGATACCCGGCAATCCGTATTTTCTTTTCTGCAAGCAAAAACCAAAGGACCCACGCACCGAGGACCGCGATTCCAAACAACCAGATTATGGTGCGGCCAGCGAGTAAAGTAGTCAGCTCCTCGGCAGGGATCAACGCCACCATAACTAGGAATCCGGCAAACGGCCACTTAAGTAGGACAAGTCCTATGGCCAGGGCGGCGAGGCCGTAAGGGACATATGTAACAAGCTTAAGTACTAATCCAATCAAGGTCAGCACCCTCTGGGCTCAAAGTAAGCTCCCTACCATGCTATCGTCCGATTTAGTCCCTCGTGAAAATCCTCTGGATTGTTTATAACCAAGAAACTCCCTGGTATAGCGATGCCCTCTTTGACCGAGCGAGGAACCGAAGGGAAGACACCCTGGTGGAACACATAGTCCACGCTCTTGACTACCCATTGAAAAGTTGTCGAGCACGCACCCCTGGTGCTCGTTACGAAGCAACCGTGGGACAATGTTGCAACCAATGAACCCTGCTCCTCCGGTAACGAGATATCGCTTGCCTATTTTGAGCCTCCTGATATCTTTTTTAGACTTAGAGTCTTTCGATTACCCTGGAGATAACGAACCGGAGTTTACCCATCTCCGTTGTTGGTATATAATCCACATACTGCACCTCTACAGTGACTTCCCCCAGGTAACGCCGGATGGTTTCCATCATAGCTTCCATCTCCCTCTCGGTAAATTGCGGCCCCTTAACTACCTTGACAAGAAGTAAGTCCTCTGTTTCCTGGATAACCTGAACCTGCTGTATACCCTTGGTGACCCGAAAGAGATGCGGAATAAAGGACCCGGATATTAAACATCCGTCCTTCGTTCGTAGTAAGTCGTTAGTTCGACCCAGGATCTTAGCAATCCTTCTCAAACCCCTACCGCAGGGGCATGGAGCAGTAGTACAGATGGCCACATCATCGTTTTGATAGCGAATCAAAGGCATTGTATAGTTTTGTAACGTTGTCAATGTAACTGCTCCTATCTTTCCTTCTGGGACCGGCTTTCCCTCTCGCAAGACTTCAAAATAAACATGTTCTTCAGAAATATGAAATCCTTGGTGTGCCCCACATTCGAACGCGATCGAGTTAAGCTCCCCGCACCCATAGGACTCGAACACCCTGCCGAGGTTTTCCTCAATCACCTCACGCTGGTGATCATGTAAAGTCTCCGCAGTCGGGAACACGGCTTGCAACCGAAGTTTCAACCCCTCTTCTGCCATCAGTTTAGCCAATAGATAGACCGCTGAGGAATATCCCCGCAGGAACCTGGCCTTGCTTTGCTGAATAGCTGCAATATATTCCGCTACGTTTTCCCTTCGGAGTTCGAAGGCGGGTAGGAAAATCCCTCCAGAAAAGCGTGCTTTGATGTTGCTCAAGAAGCTTTCTGGAGCCAGACCTAAGGTGCCACCAAAGAGCTTAACCAGCTTCTCGCCTTGCTGATACCCACCGTAGCCAAGACCGCGAATGAAAGCACCGTTTTCGTAGCCATCATTCCTGGAATCACGAGCAATCTTTAGGGGCTCGCCGGTTGTGCCCCCAGTCCGGCGAACGGGAACTCTGTCAGGATCAGCTTCATCGGATACGAGGCCTTTCCAGTTGTCTCTAAAGGTCTGTTTATCCAGTATGGGAAGCTTTATCAGATCACCGGTCGTCCTGATATCCTTTGGCGTCAGGCCTCGGGCCTTCATTACGCCCCGGTAGAACGGGACATGATTGTAAGCATACTCGATCAGCGTCCAAAGGCTTCCATCTTGGTACGCTTTAATCCTCTCAGGTGGCCACCACTGGCTCTCATCTAAGAGCCGACGCACCTCAAGAACATGGGAATTCTTAATCCGCCATCGAATTACATCCAGACCCCGATATAGCCGTGCCCGCATACTCATAACCCTTCTCCATGTCCCTTAAGCATACCAGAGAGCTTGACCTTGAAGTACAACGGAGCCAATCGTAAATAATGGAGTCGCCACTTACCCAGATTTCTCATGACATCCATGATTCTTACCTTACCCAAGTTCAACTCCCTTATCTTACGCTCCAGCCATGCCATTTCCTCCCACACCGGATGTTCCGGGTCGCACAAAGGTTTTGATATCCGGCTAAGTCGGCTCAAGATGGAAGTACCTTCGTCTCCCTCTGCAAGCCGGGGCTGGAAATCCCAGCCAATTCGTATAGGAATCGGCCGATAGCATTCCAGTACCTTCCCACACAGCCGGCACTCCAAGATAACCGCTCCAAAGGGGTAAGGTCGTTTAAGATCAATGACTCCTTAATCAACGATATCGCCGTAGGGCCATAGACGGCTCTGCGTATCTCCTCATCCGCGTGGTCAAAGACAAAGTCCCAAGGCTATACACAATGAGCCCATTTCTGCACTCCTCTATGCCCCGCAATGTGTGAGGATGATGCCCAGCAACAATGTGCGCGCCCCAGTCGATCAGCTAATGAGCCAGGGCACGGATTCGCGACAACGGGTAATCAGTATACTCAACGCCGTCGTGCAAGGGAACGATTGCATAATGAACCTTTTTCTTCACGACTTCCAGATTCTACTTCACTGCCTCGCTACTAGCGTAGGTGCACCCGGGGTTGCTACCTCGCGCTGGATACCCATAGGTCTAGGAGACAGACGAGACCTTTAGTCCATCCACTATCACAGTCGGGTATAAAAGAAACGTTTGGATTGAAAAGAGATTTATCGTCATTGGTTCACTCTGTGAAAGTAGCATTGACCCGCACAAAGCCCGTATCCCAATAAAAAGCAAACTAAAATAAACTCTGCGGGTGGATGCAAACACTCCGATTGCCAGACCCGTGATGTTAGCGCCACCATAGACTATAAGTAGGCATAAGAACCCACTTTCCCGAAGTCCATTCCAATTTATCAACACATCATCTTTCATCCTAATAGCGACTCCACCGCCTGCACCTCAGCACCCAACCGCTCTTCCCAACTCCAAAAGTGCTCCTTGGCAAAGTTCCGCGCATTCATTCCAAGTTCGTTCTTGCGCTTCTCATCGACGAGCAGGCTATTTATCACTTCCGGTAGCCGAGGAAGGTCTTCGTATTCAAGTAATATT
>Ga0315307_1001349_pt1 | contig 10954 bp, 10 predicted proteins | sample TDP2_MG_FD_203079 | JGI IMG/M metagenome (GOLD analysis project Ga0315307, IMG submission 203079) | Freshwater sediment microbial communities from Lake Towuti, South Sulawesi, Indonesia - TDP2 | ecosystem: Environmental > Aquatic > Freshwater > Lake > Sediment | place: Indonesia: South Sulawesi... | reverse complement strand
ACATCCGGATACTCCTCGCTCGAGGTCTCCTCCTCAGCGCCGGCCCAAGTGTAGCCGGCCGCCCAAGTCTGAGGCGGGGCGTAGGCCGGCAGGAAGATGGTGTCCAAGAGGCTGCCTTCGCGATAGGCATACTGCACGCAGATCACCAGCCCCGCGAGGTACTCGGCCGCGGAGAGCCGATGGCCACCTACCCAGACAGCAGTCGGGACCTGCTGGAGCCGGTCCACCCAGCGCACGGTCGCCTGGCACTGGTCAAGGAAGGGCTCGGTCGGTATCTCCCGGCCCTGGGTGAGGTCGGTCTCCTCCTGGGGCAGATCCTCGGGGTCCATCTCAGGAGGGAGCACGTCGGCCGGGATGATCGGCACCGTTTCGGGCAGCTCGCCGTTGGTGCGCCACAGGTCAACCGTGCGCGCGATCAGGACGAAGGCCTCCGCCATGGAGAGGATGCGGAGCCTGCCGCTGGTGAGTTGCACCTGCACCAGATCTGGCAGCCTCCCGGTATCGGCCAGGTGGGCGGCGACGAAGCCGGCCAGGTCAACCACTCCAGTGCCCGAGCAGGTGGGAGCGGACACGGTGGGCTGTTCCGCCGGCTCCTCGGCTTGCGTCTCCTCCTCCGCGGCCTCTGACCCGGCCTGGTCGTAGCTTTCCAGGCCTGGCTCCTGAGCCCAACACAGGCCCGGGCCCAGCATCAGCAGCAGTGCGAGAAGCAGCGTGGCTCGATGACACATGCTGGCTCACCTCTCACCCGCAGAGTCAGCGGGGCGCGGCCCCGTCGAAGTATGCTCGCTCCACCCGCGGGCCAATCGCAGTGGTGACCTCGTGCAGGCAGGTCTCGGCCCACCGGGCGAGGTGGTTCGCCGTCACTCGATGTTTCCCTTGCTCCCCGATGAGGACCACTTCGTCTCCCACCTGCGCTCCCCGCGCCGCGGTGATGTCAACGATCACGTGGTCCATGCAGACCGTGCCGATCACGGGGCAAACCTCGCCATTCAGCAGCACCTGGGCGCGGTTGGAGGCACGGCGCGGGTAGCCATCCGCGTAGCCAAGGGGAAGGACCCCGGTGGTGCGGTCGCCCCGCGTCACATAGCTGCCCCCATAGGAGATGCGGCTGCCGTCGGGCTGCCGCTGCATGAAGGCGAGCCGCGTCTTCCAGGTGAGGGCGGGGCGGAGGTCGAGCGGGGGCAGGCCTGGCGCGTCCGGCTGGATGCCGTAGACCAACAGCCCAGCGCGCACTGCGTCGAAGCGCATGTGGGGGAAGCGCAGGGCCGCGGCACTGTTGGCCAGGTGGCGCAGGCCGGGGTTGACCCCCGCCGCGGCCAGGTCGGAGAGCACGCGACGGAAGCGCCGGAGCTGCTCCTCCGCATAGGTGGTATCGGCCGACTCAGCAGTGGCGAGATGGGAGAAGACTCCCTCCAGGCGCAGGCCGGGAAGGCTTTCGAGGAGTCGTGCGAACTCCGCCGCCTCCTCCGGCCTTACCCCCAGCCGGCCCAGGCCAGTGTCAACCTTGAGATGGACTCGGGCCGGCTTCCCTGACCGCCGGGCGGCCCGGGAGAGGGCGTGCATCATCTCGGCCCGGCAGCCGGTCTGAGCGATGTCCATCCGCACGAGCTGGGCCGCCGATCTTGGGTCACCCGCGGAGAGGAGAAGAAGGGGGCCGGCGAGGCCGGCGCGGCGAAGCTGAGCCGCCTCTCCGAAAGAGGCCACCGCCAGACCGGCCGCGCCCTCCTCCAGCGCGGCCCGCGCCACCGGGGCCGCCCCGTGCCCATAGGCATTCGCCTTGACCACTGCCCACAGGCCACAGTTCGCCCCGAGCAGCTCTCGCACGGCGCGGACGTTGTGGCGGACCGCGGCCAGGTCAACCTCGACCCACGATCCGGCCTGCGGCCCTCTCGCCGGTCTGCGGCGGGTGCTGTGGTGGCTCATGTGGAAGCTGTTTCATAGCCCGCCAGTGGGGGCGGGCTATGAAACAGCCCGCTCCCAGCGGGGCGTATTCCGGGCGCATTTCATGCCCGCACTCTGCTGCAACCGTGGCTGGAGGGGTCTGAAATGCGCTCTGCTGAGCTTCGCAGAAAGAACTAACATGCCGAAGCCATGGCGCGGCTTCGACACCCGGTCTCTCTGGGCGTCGCCGTTACTTCTTTGGGCGGGACCTATAGGTTCTCTTGCATCAGGGTAAGACCCCTGATGCAAGAGAATCCCTCAGAAGGGCGCCAGACGCTCTCCTGGGGAGTCTCTTGAATCATGGTCTGTCACCATGATTCAAGAGACTCTGTAGTAGTGGGCACTGTGAAGCTGAAGCTGGATCCTTGGCCAACAGTGCTCTCTGCCGATACCTTGCCGCCGTGGGCCTCGACGATCGAGCGGACGATCGCTAGCCCCAGGCCGGTCCCGCCGGCCTTCCGGTCTCGGGACGAATCGGCTCGATGGAACCGCTCCCAGATGTGAGAGATCTCCTCGGAGGGGATCCCCGGCCCGGTGTCTCTCACCTCCACGCGAACGAAGCCATCAGTGCGCCGGGCGGCGATTGCGATCCTGCCGTGGTCGCGGTTGAACCGGAGGGCGTTCGATACCAGATTGATCAGCACCTGGTACATCCTATCCGGATCGGCGCGCACGTGCGGCAGCTCTCTTGGCAGATCCAGCTCCACCTCGATCTGCCGCTCCCGAGTTTCGCTCTCCAGGCCCTCCACCGCACCCCGGATCAGGTCCGATAGGTCCACTTCCTCCAGGTCGAGCTCCACTGCCCCGGACTCGATCCGGGAGAGGTCGAGGAGGTCGTTCACCAGCCGGTTCAGCCGCTCGACTTCGCGGACGATGCGCTGGGCGCTGCGGGTGCGCTCCTCGTCGGTCTCCGCGGTGCCATCCGCGATCGCGGCGGCGAAGCCCCCGATGGCAGTGAGGGGAGTGCGAATCTCGTGGGAGGCGTCGCTGATGAAGCGCCGGCGCATCTCCTCCAGCCGTCGGGTCTCGGTGACATCTCGCACCACCGCCACCGCGCCCCAGCGGCCGGTCCCTCCCAATGGCACCGGGGCCACCTGGAGCACCAGGTGGTGCTGCGGCCGGTCCAGCGAGAACTCCGCGCCGCAGGCCTCGTTCGCTCGCAGGCACTGGGTGAACTGCTCGATCACCCTGGGGGGCAGGGAGAACTCGGTGATGCTCGACCCGACGCCCTGGCGGTCGCCTGTGCGAAGCAGGGCCGCCGCCTGCGGGTTGATCAAGGTGATCACCCCATCCGCATCCACCGCGATGATGCCTTCGGCGACCGAGGCGAGGATGCCCCGCAGCCGAGCTTGCTCTTCCTGAAGCTCTCCCAGGGTGGCGCGGAGGCTGTCGGCGAGGGAGTCGAAGGAGCTGGCCAGGGCGGCCACCTCGTCGCCTGCCTTCATGCCCAGCCGCTGGCTGAAGTCACCCTCCGCCATCCGGCCGGCCAGCCGCCTCATCCGGCGGAGCGGGCCCGAGACCCGCTCCGAGAGCCCCAGCGCCGCCAGCAGCGCCAGGGCCACCGCCACCAGGCCCGCGTAGAGGACCTGGCGGCGCAGTTCCCTGGTGGTGGGGTCAACCACTCTCGCCTGGTTGGCCGTGACTACCAGCACGTGCCGCTGGTCAGGCAGGATAGCGGCCGCCGCGAGCATGTTGCGGCCACATCTCGTGACCGTCCCAGGGCATATGGTGGTGGCCCCTACCGGCACCCGCGCCGAGGGGCTCAGGCCAACCTGGCGCTCACCCGGCTTGAGCAGGACCACCCAGACCTCCATGCCACTGCTCGCCTCAAGCAGCCGGGTGAGGCTTTCCTGCTCTTTCTGACGCGCCGGGTCGCCCACGAAGGGCGCCAGCCGCTCCGCCATGCTGGTGGCGCGGGTCAGCAGGTCTCGCTGGGCAAGCTTCATGTAGAAGCGGTCGAAGGAGGAGGAGAGGAGCAGGCTGACCGTCACCAGGGCGATGAGCAGGGTCAGCAGGTGAGCCAGGAATACCTTGGAGAACAGGCTGCGCATGGCTCAACGGCCCTCGGGCGTCACGCTGGCCCGCGATACCGGGTCTCGAACTTGTACCCCAGGCCCCAGACAGTGGTGATGGCGAAGGACTGCTTTCCGTCCGCCTTGGTCTTGTGTCGCAGGCGCTTGATGTGGACGTCCACGGTCCGCGCGTCCGACTCGGAGTCATAGCCCCAGATCCTGTCCAGCAGTTCGGCCCGGCTGAACACCCGGCCTGGCTGGCTAGCCAGACACCAGAGCAGGCGGAACTCGGTGGGGGTGAGGTGGACCTCTTCTCCGTCCACCTCCAGTCGGTGGCGGATGCGATCAATGCGCAGCCCCGGGAAGGCGAGCGTCTCCGCCTCCTCCACCGCCGCGGCGCCCCGCCGCAGCACCGCTTTCACCCGGGCCACCAGCTCCCGCGGGCTGAACGGCTTGACCACGTAGTCGTCCGCGCCCAGCTCCAGGCCCACCACCCGGTCCACTTCCTCCGACCTGGCGGTGAGCATGATGATCGGGACCCGCGAGGTGCTGCGGATCTGGCGGCACACCTCCCAGCCATCCAGGCCAGGCAGCATCAGGTCGAGGATGATCAGATCGGGATGATGCTCGCCGTTCTGCCGGAGGGCCTCCCGGCCCTCCTTGGCGTGGAGAACCTCGAAGCCTTCCTTGGTGAGGTAGAGCTCGATCAGCTCCCTGACCGGCTCCTCATCATCCACCACCAGGACCTTGCGGCCCTGGCCAACTCGCTGCCTCGCGGGGGCGCTCACCTTGGGATCCTACTCCTCCCCCTCGCCACCGGCGCCGGCTGCCGCCAGCTCTTCCTCCACCGCCTGGCGGACCCGGCTGCGCACCAGCACCCGCCCCATCATCTTGAGCTTGCCGTTGACCACCAGGGCCGGAGGGTTGACCACCCCATAGTCGAGCAGCTCCTCCATCCGGTCCACCTGCTCGATCCTGGCATCGGGCACCTTCAGCTCAACCACCAGCTCATCCACCATCTTGCGGAGCTGCTGGCAGAAGTAGCAGCCCTTGCCGACGATCCGAATCTCAAGCCCCATTCCGCCTGAGATTATAGCACCGTGAGGAGGCGAGCGGCAAGGCGGCCGGGCCCTGTGGGGTCGGTCAGGGCTTTCTCGCCACCGCCATCAGCGACACGCCGGTAGGGAGGTTCCACCGCAGGGCCCACTGGTTCTCTAGCCAGACGATCGCGGTGAGCAGCCAGTTGACCGGCCGAGGGGGGACGATGAAGGCGGTCTCGGGCTGGGCGTTCCGGCGGGGGAGGAGGCGCTGCACCCAGCGCAGCACCGCGATGGGCGCGAGCAGGAGGAAGATGAGGGGCGAAAGGCGCTCGATCTGGAAGCCGGCCTGCTCGAGGATATGGCGGAGGCGGGCCGCCTGGTAGCGCCTCAGGTGGTCGAGCGCTTCGTCGTGCTGGCTCCACAGCCAAGAGAGCGCCGGGACGGTGACAAGCAGGAGCCCCCCGGGACGCAGCGCCCGGGCGAACTCGGCGGCCGCGGCCCCATCGTCGGCGATGTGCTCGAGGAGGTCGAGGGCCACGATGACATCAAGTGAGCCTGAGGCGATGGGGAGTTCCTCTCCGCGGGCGAGCGCGAGCTGCCACCGGCCCCGCTGCCGGGAGTAGTCGAGGGCGGCGCGGGAGCTGTCTAGGCCAGTGACCGCGCCGGACTGCGCGAGCACCTTGAGAGTCGCGCCCGTGCCACAGCCCACATCTAGGATGCGGATTCGGGGAGCAGGTTGCGCGCCTGATCTGCGCAGATGCCGGGCCAGCAGGTCGCGGACCATGATCCTCCTGGCGACGAACCACCAGTAGGTGTCCTCCAGGTGGAACATCTTCTCGAGTTCGGAAGCTCGCATAGCCGCAAGCAGTGTGCTTTCGCTTCGGCAGCAGGCTGCCGAAGCCACAGATGGGCTCGCCTCCTGCCTGGCGGACTCAGATGATCAGCATCGCGTCCCCGAAGCTCAGGAACCGGTACCGCTGCGCTACTGCTTCACGATAGGCGCGCAGGATCAGCTCCCGGCCGGCGAAGGCGCACACCAGCAGGAGCGTTGTGGACCGCGGCAGGTGGAAGTTGGTGAGCAGCGCGCCCACCACTCGGAAGCGGTAGCCCGGGGTGATGAAGAGGTCGGTCTTGCCTTCGCCAGCGGCCACCCGCGGAGCTTCGGTGGCTGCCATCTCAAGGGCGCGCGCCGTGCTGGTGCCCACTGCCACCACGCGGTCACCGCGGGCCAGGGCATCGGACACTACCTGGGCTGTCTCCTCCGAGATGACGTAGCTTTCCGGGTGCATCACGTGCTGCTCGACGGTGTCGCTGCGGATGGGGCGGAAGGTGCCGACGCCGACGTGGAGTGTCACCGATAAGACAGCGCGCACCCGCTCCCGCACGGCCGCCAGGATCTCGGGCGTGAAGTGAAGTCCGGCGGTGGGCGCGGCGGTCGCGCCTGGCGCCCGCGCGTAGATGGTCTGATAGTCGCCCTCCCGCGGCGGCTGGTGGAGGTAGGGCGGCAGGGGCACCTGGCCGAGCCGGGCGAGGGCCTGGTGCACGTCCGGCGCCCCGTGGAAGCGCAGCAGTCGCCCACCGTCGGCCGTTCGATCCACGATCTCCGCGGTCAGCTCACCGTCGCCGAAGGCGATCTCCCGGCCCACCACCAGCCGGCGGCCCGGGGTGACCAGCGCCTCCCACAGGCCGGGCTCGCGCTCCTCCAGCAAGAGCACCTCCGCCCTGCCCCCACCGGGATGGCGGCGGCCCACCAGGCGCGCGGGGATGACCTGGGTGTCGTTGATCACCACGACATCGTCGGGACGGAGGCAGCAGGTGAGCTCGCGGAAGGTGCGGCGCTCCAGCTCTTGTCGGGCGCGGTCCACCACCAACATGCAAGAGGAGCCACGCGGGCGAGCGGGCTGTTGGGCGATCAGCTCGTGAGGGAGGTGGTAATCGAAGTCCGCGATGTTCATGCGGCGGCGGCTCCGGCGATTGCTCGCGCCCTGCCCACCGCCATGCCGGAGCCGGACAACGAGGAGGTTCGGCGGTGGCGCCGGCCGGTCCTGCCGAGCGCGGCTGGCCCAAGGGCTACGGACGTTCGCGCAATGAAGTAACATTGCGCGAACATCTTTCTTGAGGCATTTCCTACGGATTCTCTTGCATCAGGGCAAGACCCCTGATGCAAGAGAATCTCTCAGAAGGGCGCCAGACGCTCTCCTGGGGAGTCTCCTGAATCATGGTCTCTCGCCATGATTCAAGAGACTCTGTAGCTTTCTGATGAATGCCGCCCATTACTTCGTTGGGCGACATTCATCAGTGGGCCTCCTCGTCCCCGAAGATGGTCACGAATCGGCGGGCGTAGTCCTCTTCGAGCATCGCGAAGTGCTGCTCGAAGGCGAGCATCCAGAGCATGATGAAGGCCTGCTCAGGGGGATAGTCCAGGGCGCGAGAGAAGAACTCGGTGACGATCTCCTCGTAGCTGCGGGCCCGGCCTGCCTCCTCGATGGTATAGGGTGGGCCCTCGCCCGACTCCTGGTGGAGGCGGAGCTGCATCCGGTCGAGGAAGTCGCGCACACTCGCCGGGGTGGCTCGCTCCAGATGGGGCCCGAACTCCTGACGCACCAGCCGCCTGAATTCCGCGATGTCCAATCGAGGCCTCGCCCGGCGGAGATCAGAACTCCGGCTCAATCAGGCCGTAGTTGCCTTCCCTTCGACGGTAGAGCACGTTCACCTGGTTGGTCTCGGCGTTGGTGAACACGAAGAAGTCGTGGCCCAGCAGTTCCATCTCCTCCACCGCCTCTTCCGCGGTCATCGGCTTCAGGGGGAAGCGCTTGCTGCGCACCACGGGGGCGCCCTCGACTTCTGGCTGCTCCTCGGTCACAGGCCGGGCCAGCAGCTCGGCCCAGGCCTCTCGGGTCTCCGGCGCCTCTCGGTAGCGCTGGACCAGCTTGCTGCGGGACTTCTTGATGCGCCGCTCCAGCTTGTCAACCAGGTTCTCCAGGGCCGAGCGAAGATCCGCCGCCCGATCTTCGCCCCGCACCAGCAGCCCGTTGGCGTTGATTATCACCTCCACCACCTGCCACTGCCGCTCGTGAGAGCAGGTGATGTCCACGGTATCTATCTTCCGCAGCAGGCGCTCTAGTTTTCTCAGTTTCCGCTCCGCAAGCTCCTTGAGGCTGGCCGGGACAGTAACACCCCTGGCCGTGACGCTGATCAGCATGTCTACTCCTCACCCTCTCCATGAGTCCGGCGGTGATGTGATGCTCGCAGCAGCGCCACTGCTTGGCTGGCGATCCCCTCCCCGCGACCGGTGAACCCCAGGCCCTCGCTGGTCTTGCCCTTCACGCTGACGCGCGCCGGGTCCAGGCCCATCGCCCCGGCCAGCGCCTGACACATCTCCGGGACCCGGTCCGCGATGCGGGGAGCTTCGGCGATCACCACTGCATCCACGTTCTCGATCTCCCAGCCCGCGCCGCGGGCCATCTCGGCGACGCGCGCCAGCAGCGACAGACTGCTCACGCCGGCGTACCTGGGATCGGAATCAGGGAAGTGCTGGCCGATGTCTCCCGCCCCCGCGGCCCCCAGCAGCGCGTCACAGATCGCGTGACAGACCACATCAGCATCAGAGTGTCCCAACAAGCCGCGCTCCCCTGCAAACCGCACCCCGCCCAGCACCAGCGGCCGGCCCACCGCGAACGCGTGCACATCATAACCGATTCCAGATCGGAACTCCGGTTCCCTGCTCCGGCTGTCCCGCGATTGCGACAAACGCCGCTCCGCGCGCTCCAGGTCCTCTGGCCAGGTGATCTTCACGTTCTCCGGGTCGCCCGCGACCAGGTGGACTGGATGGCCCATCCGCTCCACCAGGGAGGAGTCGTCAGTGCCCACGAAGCCGGCCTCCGCTGCCGCCTCGTGGGCCTCCAGCAGGAGCCGGTAGCGGAAGGCCTGCGGGGTCTGTACCAGCCAGAGCCGGGAGCGGTCCAGGGTGGCGGCGACCTCGCCCGCTGGGCTCACCTGCTTCACCGTATCGGTGGCCGGCAGGGCCGCGACGGCCGCGCCGCATCGCTCGGCCGCCTCCAGGCAGCGGCGGATCAACTCGGGGCGGACGAAGGGCCGGGCCGCGTCATGGACCAGCACGAACTCGCACCCTGGGCTCACCTCGGCCAAGGCGGCCCGCACCGAGGCCTGGCGCTGGTCGCCGCCGGCGACGACGCGGATCGTCGGCCAGCCAGCCTGGGCCTCTGCACCTGGGGCCGATGCCTCGACCAAGAAGAGGCGGCGCGCCCGCTCGACATCCGGGGGCGCGACCACGACCACCACCTCATCGAACTCGCGGCAGTCGCGGATCGTCTCCAGCGCGTAGCCGACCAGCGGCTTTCCCCCCAACTCGACGAAGGCCTTGCCCGCGGCCTGGGCCGGCCTGGCGGCGGGGGCTTCGCCCGGGCTTGCTCCGAGCCCGCCCGGGCTAGAGGGGCCGAGTCTTTCTCCCCGCCCCGCGGCTGCTATCACTGCGGCCCGGCGCCGTGTGGGTGGCACCGCGTTCCTGAGGGGGCCGGTCAACTCAGGCGCGGGCTTTGCCCGCGCTTGCCCCCGCCCGGGCTGGTTGCTCGCGAGCCCGCATTAGGCGGGCTCGACCCGGGCGCGGGCCTGGCGCGCGCCTGCTCCGATGCGGCGCTGGCTGCTCGCGAGTGCTCCGCACCGGCCTCGGGATTGCCGAAGATCATCTTCCCCGCCACCGTCTGGAGCACGCTGGTCACCACGATCCGCAGCGTCTGCCCAATCCGGTCCTTGCCGTGCTCCACCACCACCATGGTGCCGTCGTCGAGGTAGGCCACCCCCTGGTCCGGCTCCTTGCCCTCCCGCACGATGGTCACCGACAGATCCTCTCCGGGGAGCACCACAGGCTTGACCGCGTTCGCCAGCTCGTTGACGTTCAGCACCCGGATGCCCTGGAGCTGGGCCACCTTGTTCAGGTTGAAGTCATTGGTGATGATCGCGCCCCCCAGCTCCTTCGCCAACTGCACCAGCTTGGCGTCCACCGGGCCCGCCCCGTACGCGCCCCCACCCTCCCTGGCCTGCGAGTCCATCCCGCGCTCCCCCGCGGGCCCAAGGGGCGCGGCTCCGCGCGCATCTCCCGCGGGTCTGGCGTAGTGGTCGAGGACCCGCACCTCCAGGCCCTCGGCCTGCTGCATCTGGTTGAGGATGTCGAGCCCGCGACGGCCTCGGTTGCGCTTCAGCGTGTCCGAGGAATCCGCGATCAGATGCAGCTCATCGAGCACGAACGCGGGCACCAGGATGGGACCCTCGATGAAGCCGGCCCGGGCGATATCCGCGATCCTGCCATCTATAATCACATTGGTATCCAACAGCTTCGGCTGGGCCGGTGGGCGTCCGCTGGCTTCGCCCTCCGCGGAGGAGCCTCGGCTCGCCAGGCCGGGGAAGAAGAAGTACAGCTCCTCTTTCATGCTCAGGGTGATCGCCACCCCGATGTACACGCACACCATCCCCAGCAGCACCACCAGGTGGGGGCCGAACCTCGGGATGCGAATCACCAGCAGCCCCACCAGCGTGGTCATGCCCAGGCCGATGAACACGCCCAGGATCACCGCGGCCTTGTCCCGGCCCGGGATGCGGCGGAGGTCGGAGAGGATGTCCTCGAACAGGCCCAGGGCCTGCCGGTAGATCAAGCTGCTGACAGTGAAGCCAACCAGCAGCCCGAAGGCGGCGAACACATAGGCATAGGTCTGCTCGAAGTTGGGGATGGGGGGCCAGTCCTTGAACTCCCTGGTATAGAGCTTGGAGGCCTCGCTGGAGACAAAGGCGGCCAGGCCCGCTACCGTGAGGCTGAACAGGAATCCCACCGCGCGCGCTATCATGGCTGAATACCGTGTGGCGGAACTCCACCACGTGGGCGTGAATCTGGATTCAGCGCCCACCCCCGCCCCACCTTCCCGAGTTTGCCTACCCGATGTCTTACCT
>Ga0315307_1001347_pt1 | contig 10958 bp, 10 predicted proteins | sample TDP2_MG_FD_203079 | JGI IMG/M metagenome (GOLD analysis project Ga0315307, IMG submission 203079) | Freshwater sediment microbial communities from Lake Towuti, South Sulawesi, Indonesia - TDP2 | ecosystem: Environmental > Aquatic > Freshwater > Lake > Sediment | place: Indonesia: South Sulawesi... | reverse complement strand
ATTCGCAGCCGGCCAACTGCAGAGGAAGCTCAAAATTCTGGAAGGGAGATTGATACCCCGGAGGAAGAGACGAGTCTTCAAGGTATCTGTTTGATCCACTGCCGGGCCATAGATGTACGAGAGGGCCCGGTACGTGGCCGACACCGAAATCGTTCTTCGGGTTCAATTCATGATCGTTCTTCCTGAAGTACGGAATAGATCCATTCGGCGTACCAAGCACCGTGTGGGAGAATGCTGGTAGAACTTGGGGAGATGCTAGGATGATCCATAGGAGAATCGCAGACACAATGAATTTTCGCATCTGGCGACTCTCCGCAATGTGCAATCTTCACGGGCCACGACAGTCAGGCCGGAATCAGCCAGTTTGAGCCTTTTGTTTGCGCCTGCGATAATACATCAGCGCAACTAAGACAACCGCGGCCAAGGCCAATTGAGGTGCATATTGCAGTACGAACGGTTTCCTCCTTACCTTGAAGACCACTGCCAAAGTATCATAGAGGCTGCTCTCGTCTTGACTCCAATCTATTCTGAGGTCGACTCTGTAATCTCCTTCAGGCGCCTTTCCATCCACATCCAAAGTGAAAAAAGCAGTCTTCTGCTCACCTGGGTCCAAAGTCCCCAAGAAGTCTGTCAAAGTGCCTGAGAAGTAGTTACCGGGCCTTATTTGTACTCGAACAGACTTCGCTGCGATGCCTCCTATGTTCTTGATTGACAGACTGACCGTGACTCCTGTATCTCCTGAACTGATTTGTTCAGGACTCGGGTTGACAGCCTCAAACCTTGCTTTCTCATTCAAGTAAAGAGGCACCAAACCCAACAGTGACGGTGTAGCCTTTCCCACAAGCGAGAGTAGGCGAACGGAGTAGTCACCATACTTAGCCATGTCCTCGATGTCTACACGGAATTCTGCCAAGACTGCCTGATTCGAGGAGATTATTCCAAGAAAGACCCTATCTGAGCCACTTGAGGATGCCTTGAACGGCTTGTCCAATGCGAGCCTAACCTCTAGATCCTGCTCTGCTCCCTGGCCACTATTCACGATCCATATCTTCAGAAGCACTCCGACCGATCCCGGATAGATCTTCTCCGGGACGCTTACGACCCTTTGAATGTGAAGCTTGCCTCTCCAGATTGGAACATCTACGTCTTGGGTTGTGACAACTTCTTGGAGCTCTCTCGCGCTGCTATACGATATCTGCAAGGGTAGCCTGTAGATTCCCTCAGTTGCGTTTGAAGCAACATTCAGAATGAAGCGTAATCTTTGGTCCTTTCCTGCTTGCATGTCCCCGGCGCTCAGTGACACAAAGGGCGAAGATCGTCTCTCTCCGCCTTGGTAATACTCGAATGAGAAAGGTGCAGTCAAACTGAGTCTTGCCGAAACCGCTCTGGCAACATCATCCCCAACATTTGCGAGGACGATGGAGAGTGGGATGTTCACGTCGCCTGGGCGTGCGTTGATCGGAGCTGTCGGAGAATCTCCCCAATAAACTGAGGACACCGCTATCTGAGCTCTGCCGACGGAGAGCGCTGACTCGGCCCACAGTTGTAAGCCGATGCAAAGAATGAGAACTGCCAAGCACGTGAATGACTTCTTCATCAGGCTTCAGCATCCTTGTGCCCAAACATCTTTCACAATCAGCTTTCAGTGGCTCATTTATGTCTTTCTTGCGCTTCTGTCACTTTGACATTGTCTTCTGGAAAATCGGGATTGCTGCACCCAATGTTACTAGTGTGTAGATAGAAAGTAGAATGACGTTTGATGATATTGTGGCAAAATCGACGCCCAGCACTATGACCTTTCTGAGAGCGTCAGCAGCGTAGTATAGAGGAAGCATTTTCCCAACTGACTGTAGCCAAGTCGGCAGTTGCTCCATCGGGAAAACAATGCCTGAAAGAAACATCATGGGGAATTGTAGAAGTATCATCATCATTGTCGCTGTTTCCTGTTCATGGGCAAATGAAGTGAGTATTATGCCGACCCCTGAGAAGCTTGTTACTCCAAGAAACATCACCAGTAGCATAAGTATGGGGCTGCCGTAGATTTCAACTCCGAAAAACAACATGGATATCGCCAACAGCATATGCGCCTGTATCATTCCTCTAACAGTTTGCGCGATGACTTTTCCAATGACTATCGTATGCCTGGGGATCGGGGCAATCAGTATTCCATCCATTGTTCCCTGTTCTTTCTCTCTCGATATTGCAGCTGCCAGGCCTGAAAGCGTTCCTGTGACCAACACGAGGGCCATAAAACCTGGAGCCAAGAACTGAAAGGTGTTTGTCGTCGCTACAAGGCTTTTTCGTTCAAAGCTGACTGGTTCAAAGAAGAACGAGGGATCCGAGGCGTTAGTCATGGTCGTCATGAGAGAGGTGCTCATTCTGTCTGAAATCGTCTTGAGAATCATGGTAATCTCTCCGTAGACAAGAGAAGCAAGTTGCGGGTTGATGTCTTCCAGTGTGATTGTGATTGTGGCCTGTCGGTTTGATGTGAAAGCCTCCGTAAATCCGGGAGGTATGACAACGACTCCTTTGAGGCTACCGGACACAATCTTTTCTTTAGCAGAACCGAAACTCGCAAAGTCTCTTACGCTGAACAGGCCCGTCGAGGTGGCTATCTGCTTGAATTCGTACATGACCTGATAGCCGAGCCACCCGTTGTCCTCATCGACGATTCCTATCGGGATATTTCTGTAAGGCGTCGAAACCTTGCCTGAGAATGGGTTGCTTGAGCCGGTCTGCGGATACATAAATCCGAACATGGACATCCATATGATCGGCAGTATGGTGAAAGTCAAAACTAGCATCTTCGCTTTCCAGAAGTCAAGCAGGTCCTTATGCACTATATGTAAGATGGTCTCTGCGTCTTTCAGCGCTGTGTTCCTCATCCTTAGACTCTCCCTATAACCAACCTCACGGGTACACGGTTTGTCGCCGAATCTCTCAGTGCTCTGCCAGTAAGCTGCAAGAAGACATCTTCCAAGGTCTCAGCGCCGGATGTTCTCTTCAAGTTTTCGGGTGTATCAACAGCCACGATCTTGCCATTATCGATTATTCCCACTCTGTCAGACAGCCTGTCTGCTTCATCCATGATGTGGGTCGTAAGCACAATCGTCTTTCCCTCTTGATTGAGTTCCTTAATGAGGTCTCGAACGAAACTGACGCTCTGCGGATCGAGAAGCGCTGTCGGCTCATCCATGAAGATTATGTCAGGGTCATGAAGCAAACCGCGAACAATGTTCAGTCTCTGTCTCATGCCGCTTGAGTATCCGCCTACTGGCATGTCCTTGAACCTCTCTAAGCGAACCATTTCCAACAATTCATCCACCCTGTCTCTCAGTTGCTCTCCCTTCAGGCCATAAAGTCCACCGAAGAAGCTGAGATTCTCAACTGCGTTGAGCCTGGGGTACAGAATAATCTTCTCAGCCACCAAACCGACGATCCGGCGAACCCATTCAGCCTGAGTTACAATGTCGTAGCCCTTGACCGTTGCCTTTCCCTCGCTCGGCTCGGAAAGCGTAGTAAGCATCCGCATGACCGTGGTTTTTCCAGCGCCGTTGGGCCCTAGGAAACCGAAGATCTCACCTCCCAAAACGGAGAGGTCTATGTGGTCGACCGCAGTAAGCCTGCCGAATCGCTTTGTTAACCCACGGGTTTCTATGACAGGTTCCATTTTCACCATCTGCTCCAGTGCTCCAGACGGTTGTGCGCGAGACATATGAATGCTTCATATAAGATATGAATTCATGAGCCTACGCGTTAAGTGTAACCTGCTTAGAAAGATGAGTTAGGTGAGGCAATTGAACGCTGTTCTACTATTGGCTAGACATGGTGAAACTCTATGGAATGAAATGAGGCTTATTCAGGGCAGAACCGATGTCGCACTGTCCAACACTGGCCGCGAACAGGCGAAAGTTCTATCAGCGGCCCTAACCTCGATTCCTCTGGCTTCAATCTACTGTAGTCCCCTTCTACGAGCAAGAGAGACAGCTGAGATTCTGAGCATTCCTCACAAGATAGCGCCCAAGATTGATGAAGGGTTCATTGAGATGAACTTCGGCGAATGGGAGGGAAAAACCCACACCGCCTTGAGGAAAGAGTTCTCGGAGAAGTATGATAAATGGCTTATCGACCCTGGCCAAGTAGACGTGCCTAAAGCGGAGCGACTGAGCGATGTTCAGGCTAGAGTCATACGCAGCTTTCAGTGCATCACTGAGGAAAACGAAGGAAGGATCGTGGCTGTCGTAGGACACGGCGGAGTCAATAGGGCGCTGCTCCTTTCACTCCTGCAAGCTAGCTCAGTAGCCTTCTGGAGGCTCAGACAAGATACGGGGTGCCTCAACCTGATTGAACTTTCAGATGGCATTCCCAGGATCTCTCTACTGAATTCCACAGCCCATCTCAGGACTGATTACCGACAACTCGTAGAGGAAGCCGCAATCCGAACTCGGATTTCGCCTGCGAAGCAAAAGTGACCTGACTCCGAGACAGCTGCGTCAACTTCGGCTGACTTGATTATTGACCCAGACGTTCAGATGAGTCTCGATAATCATGTTTGTCTAAGGTACTATGTGTTGAGTGTCAGATACCCGATCCCCCATGTCGCAATAGCTGCGAGACATGTCCTCTATGGCTAAGGAAAACGGTTTCTTTGATGTGTGGAAGACTTTAAGCTCTCGTTCACCTCTGGGTAGACGCTGACGACCTATGGCTAAGCGAATTGGGGCAGGCATAATCGGAGCCACGGGCTACACTGGCGGCGCTCTCCTTGAAGTTCTTGTTAGGCACCCACATGTGAAGCTCAAGTTTGTGACTACGCGACAACCGAATCTAGCAGGAGAATATGTCTACCGGGAACATCCGAACCTGTTGGGGTTTACTGATCTGAAGTTCACGCTCTATGAGCCATCTAACCCTGCCCTTTCCGAAACCGCTGAGACAGTCATGAAACAGGCCCGAGACAGCGACGTAACGTTCCTTTGTGTTCCCTCAGGAGCTAGTGCTAACATAACAAAAGACCTTGTGGGCCACGACACGAAGCTCATCGACACCAGTGCGGACTTTCGCCTCAGAGATCCTGTCTGCTACAGGGAGTTCTATGAACGGGATCATCCGATTCCACGTCTCTTGAAGGAATACGTTTATGGCCTTCCGGAACTTCACCGAGAAGAGATAAGAAAGGCTAACTATGTGGCTTGCCCCGGTTGTAACGCCACCGCTATGATTCTTGCGGCTTATCCTTTAACAAAGATGGATTCCTTCTCCAGCCTGAGAATGGTCTTCGATGTCATGGCTGGCTCTTCTGAAGCCGGGGCGCAGTTGACCAAGGCTTCACATCACCCGGAGAGGTCTGGAGTAGCTCGCCCATATGCTGTTAAGGAGCATAGGCATCTCGCTGAAGTGAGGCAGGAGCTGGGTCTCAGGTCAGATCAGGTGGGGGCCACCGTATTCGCAATTCCTATGGTCAGAGGTGTCGAATGCATTGGTCACGTCTTCCCGGATAGGACGGTTGATGAGAAAGACCTCTGGAAGGCATACAGGGCCGCCTACGGAGACGAGCCGTTCATCCGGATACGCGCCCGGAAGACTGGTGGTCCGGGCAGCTTACCAGATGTAAAGTACGTACGGGGCTCCAACTTCTGCGATGTGGGCTTCTTCTTGGACGAAGGGCGAGGTAGGATAGGAGTTGTCTCCGCTTTGGACAATCTCCTCAAGGGTGACGTAGGCAACGCAGTTCAGTGTATGAACCTCATGTTCGGCCTAGATGAGACAACGAGGCTAAGGGATATGGTGCCCAGCTACCTCTTTGAGTGAGGCGCTTGCGAATTCATCTCCACAGGTTTGGCAGGCCTATGAGCAGGCATCTGCTCATTGTCGATGTCGATGAACAGCCATCTCAGGCGGCCTGTCTCTTCCTGTGTCGGTTGTGAAGCTCCAGCATTCTTACCAAGCCTTTCTCTAGAATCTTGACGCTGTCCAGATACTCCTCCAAGTCAATGCACTCATCATCTGTGTGGTCAAGCTTGGAGTTTCCAGCACCATATGTGACCATTGGAATGCCCAGGGCAGCGCCTAAGAGATTCATGTCTCCAGTTCCGGTCTTGCGAAGAAGAGTTGCGGGTCTGTCTCTGACTTCTCTCACAGCCCAGGATAGCCCTCTTACGAGGACAGAGTTACGGTCAGCCTCGTAGGGCTCGCAAGAATCCTCCACCTCTACTTCTACTTCGACATGGGGACGAGACAGATGGAAGGCCTTAGTGGCCCTTGAGACCTCTTTCAGTAGCCTCTTCGAGGGCACTGCTGGCGGAAGCCTGAAGTCTACGTGGATTTCGCAGAGAGGTGGTATGGTTGAGGAAGGGCCACCTCCATGTATCTCTGTCAAGGCAGAGGTGACGGAGTAGAACTTGCTCTCCGGATTCTCTTCAGGGAAGTGAATCTTCTGAAGTTCTCGCCAGAGGTCAAGTGTTTCTTCGACAGCATTTCGGGACAGCCACGGTGCGGACGAGTGGCCTGTCTTCGTTCTGCATTTGAGCCTAAGGTGGCAGCTGCCCTTGTAGGCTATTGTAATGTTTTCCAGTCCGCTGGGCTCGCCGAATATGGCGTAGTCTGCTCGGACACTTCTTTCTACTAGGCTCTTGACTCCTCGACTCTTTCCCTCCTCATCTACTGCCCCAACGACTATTAACTTCCCTGGGAAACCGTCAGTGGCGAGGATGCCCGCTGCAGAGATCATGGCAGCGAGAGCTGGCTTGGCGTCCACAGCACCCCTGCCATGCAACCTGTTTCCATCTATTTTCACAGGCAGTCTTCCCTGAACTGTGTCCATGTGTCCGCACAGAAGAATTACGGGATCGCCGCCTGCGGACTCTCCTATGGCGTTGCCTGCTTCATCAATTCTGGAGCATAGTCCAAGGGATTGCATTTCTTGGACTATGAAGCGAGCTATTTCGCTCTCCTGTCCTGTGGGACTGTAGAGCTCAACCATCCTACGTAGCAGGTTGACTTGAGGGTCTGTGGAGCTTGGCATCTTCTTCTCCAACAACAATGTCCACCACGGAGGCTGCTTTGTCAAGTTGTTCTTGAGTAATCACAAGAGGTGGCAGAAATCTCAGAATGTTTCGGCCTGCATCGAGGATTATGACGCCTCGACTCTGAGTCTCGACCAGCACGTTGTAAATGTCAAAGCGGCACTCGACACCAATCATTAGCCCCTTTCCTCTAACCTCGCGTACAATCTTGCATCTCTCGTGAGTTTCTTCGAGCTTTTTCATGAGATACCTTCCCAGTTCGGCCGCGCGCTCTGGAAGGTTCTCACCGACCACGACATCAATGACAGCCGAAGCCGCCGCACAGACAAGCGGGTTGCCCCCAAAGGTGCTGGAATGCTCCCCAAGCCTCAGTGCTCCGATCACATCCTCCTTGGCCACGGTCACTCCGAGAGGAAGGCCCCCTGCAACAGACTTCGCTAAGCAGAGGATGTCCGGTACGACTCCGGAATGTTCGCAGGCGAAGAGTTTTCCAGTCCTTCCGAAACCTGTCTGGACCTCATCAAAGATTAGGAGTATGTTCCTCTTGTTGCAAAGCTCGCGAAGTCCCTTGAGAAACTCCGTAGGTGGGACCCGTATGCCTCCTTCCCCTTGGATGGGTTCTACAATAACAGCGGCTGTCTTCTCGTTGATTGCTGCACCCGCCGCTTCCGTCTTTCCGTAGGGAACATGCCTAAAACCTGGCACGAGAGGTTCGAAAGGGGTTCGATAGCGGGGGTTCCACGTCGCTGAGAGAGCCCCCATAGTCTTTCCATGGAAGGCTTCAACGAAGGCAACAATGTCAGTTTTCCCTGTGAACCTTCGAGCCATCTTGATGGCTGCTTCAACTGATTCGGTACCACTGTTGGATAGGAATGCTCTCTTCAGTCCCGAAGGTGTAATTGCCATAAGCTTTCTGAGGAATTCCGATCGTGCTTCTGTGTAGATGGAGTTGTGGCAGGAATACAGAGTCTCGGCTTGACGTTTGATGGCTTCAACGACCTTCGGATGACAGTGGCCAACAATAGCAACACCGTAAGCACTCATGCAGTCGACGTACTCCCTTCCACTCTTGTCCCATACGAGCGCGCCCCTTCCTCGCTCGATGACAAGGTTTTTCCGCGCGTAGATGTTAGCCGTGAACTGCTGCTCTAGGGCCATAACTTCCTTCTCATCCATTCTCTATCACCGTTCCAATGCTATGATTCACAGCCGAGGAAAGGGGAGTCGACCCCGTTCCACAGGAAATAACCACTTCCTTTACTCCCTTCTCAAGAGCGTCTATGGCCGCGTGAATCTTCGTAATCATACCTGGGCCAATCTTGGGTAGCATCTTCTTGGCGTCAGTTAATCGGAGCCTCGGTACGACTTTCCCATCTATCATTAAGCCTTCAACATCTGTCAGGAGGATGAGCATATCCGCCTTCAGTGCGCCTGCGATACTTGCCGCGGTTCGGTCGCCATCGACATTCAAGGGCTCATACTCCCTACTCATCGCCACAGGGGACACGACAGGCAGGTATCCCGCTTCTACGATGAGTCGAAGCAGGTCGGTGTTAACCTCCTGTATCCTGCCGGTATAGCCTCCATCAATAGCCATTCTTCGTCCTTTCTCGTTGACTATCACGAGACGTTTCTTCCTCTCCGCTTTGATGAGTTGACCATCAAGGCCGGAAAGGCCTACGGCCCTTACACCTTTGCTCTCAAGGGTGGTGACCACTTGTTTGCTGAGTTTCCCCACCATCACCATTGTGTAGATTTCTACTGTCTCCCGATCCGTGTACCGGCTTCGGAATCCATCCGGCGAGACGATGAAACGTTGCTCCTTGCCCAGCATTTGGGCTATCTTGGTGACTTCAACCCCTCCGCCGTGGACAAAGATGACCTTATTGTTCTCGGCAACTGTCTTAATGTCCGTAGCCGCTTCAGAGGGCAAGCCGTTCTCGAGCACTTTTCCTCCAGCTTTGACAACAACTAACAACTTCAGCCTTCCTCTCAGCTATCTGCGCCTTTCATTCCGCCAGTCCAGTTCCATCTTCTGAGCGGAGGCTCTTCCTTCGACGCTTTTTGCACACTTCAGAAGGTCAACCGCTAGGTTGATTTCAGCGACAAGGCGTGTCTGTTCCCAGAACTCCGGGCATGAGTTAGCCTCGTGGAATAGGACTCGGCCCTTATTTCGTTCAATGCTCTCCTCGATTATCCTCTTGACGTTCCCGTATGCTTCAGCAGCCATATACGCATCAAATGCCGCCTTCAAGTTTCTACTCCATTTCCTGAAATCTTTGCTCTTCCCGCGACTGTCCTGCTTGACTTCCTTCACCTTCTCGAAAAGTGGAGCGAGGTTATCGAATTCGGACTTGACGTATTCATCGCCCACAAATCGGTCTTCTCCCACATTGACCATGGCATCAAGAGCCAATACCCATGCCTCTTTCTCCCTTCCCACGGCCTTTGCAGCTCCTACAGCCATTTTCTGTACTTCGGCCGGGAGCTTGACTCCGAAGACCATGTTTCCAAGATACGTATTGGTGCGGAAATCGTTCAATCCGGCCCGCGCCAATGCAGTAGAGTAGCAGTAAGGCGATATTCCGCGTTCCTTTGTAACAAGTATTCTTAGGTCGTAGAACCACTTCTCAACGAACTCTTGGGCTACGAAGCCGACAGGGTTGATCATTGACGGCTTCGTCTCGCCAACAAATCGGACTAATGACTCGCGATCCTGAGCTAAGCGGACCTGCCTTCCGTGGGTACCCGCATCTGGCTTGATCACAATCTTCCCATTGCCTAAGTCTCGCTGCATCAGATCAGCAATTGCCTCCTCATTGTGGATTTCGATGCCTCCCTTTGCCTCATCATGGGAGTCACATGGTATGTAGACAGTCTTTGGAGTTGGTACGCGGCTCTTCCAGAACTCAACGACAGTCCGAAACTTGCTGAAGCATATGGACTCAACCCTCAATGGATTCAAGACATATTTCCCGAAGCCTTCAAGAATGTGGGCTGAGTATAGGCGGCGATTCTTACTCTGAGCACGGTTGAGAATGACGGTTACGTCTTCGATAAGAGGACCATAGTCACTGATCCGGCTCTTGAGGCCCAAGACACCGTTTCCGACCAAGACAGAAACTTTGCGGAAGGGGATATACTTGAGGTCGATGCCCAAGTCTTCGGCCGTGACCTTTATTCCTTCTTCGTCGGTCTCAGGATACTCGTATAGAATGGCTAAGCTCAACGTATCTCTTCATCCGGCGCGAACTTGCACGTCCGATCTATCGTTTTCCTCACACAGGTTGCTTCGGTCCCGGTCAGATTCTCCAACGCCGGTGTGTACTGTCAAAAGGCATTCCAAGAGCTGCCCGAGCTCTATTCGCCCCAATCTTCCCTTTCGATAGCGAGTTTCTGGAGCTCCACTGTCTGGCCCTCGATCCTCTTCACTTCAAGGTCAAGACCGCAGTCAGGGCAGCTCAAAATCTCCCCTACCATTGCATCATCGGCAATCTTCATATCTGCTTCACAGTCTGGGCATTTCGTTGGCGCCAACCGATACATCCTCTCTGTCTCGGCGATGTTGTAGCCTTAGTGAGGAAATCGGATCATATATGAATCTTTCGGAAGGAGTCGGCGCGGCGGGAACGATTTTCGTCGGACACAGCCCGTTTTCGGATCGTTTTCCGAAACTGGGTGAGCGTCGGAGGCGTATCGACGCCGGTCACGGGCAGATTATGGCACGAAATTCGGAGAACCCGGGTCGCCCTCCACAGTGGGAATGGTTAGATTTATCCAAGAGTTGTTCGATCGTTGGGTGTGATGGCAATTGGACGATTTGGATGAGAAGATTCTGTCGGTCCTGAAGGATGAGGGACGTGCGTCGCACATTGAGATAGGCAGGAAGGTCGGGCTGTCAGAGGGGGCGGTCAGGAAGAGGATTAAGGCGAT
>Ga0315307_1001346_pt1 | contig 10966 bp, 6 predicted proteins | sample TDP2_MG_FD_203079 | JGI IMG/M metagenome (GOLD analysis project Ga0315307, IMG submission 203079) | Freshwater sediment microbial communities from Lake Towuti, South Sulawesi, Indonesia - TDP2 | ecosystem: Environmental > Aquatic > Freshwater > Lake > Sediment | place: Indonesia: South Sulawesi... | reverse complement strand
AAGGTTGCTGATAAGAATGGTGCCATTTTTATTTACCCTATAAATAGTCAAGAAGCTGAAAGGGTTGATTTTTCCAACCAAAATATTCGAAAAATCATAAGTGGCGATGGTGAAGAGAGGGTTTAGCTCTTTATCAAATTTTTTTATTTCCAGATTAATCTTGTTATTCGCAAAAATGAAAACTTGAGCAACCATATTCCCTTGAGAATCGAGCTCCACGCCACCGAAGCTAAAAAATGTGGCCGTTGAGATGTTCCTCAGGAACCTTCCATCAAGAGAAAAAAAGATAATTTTTCGATTTAATGAATCATCGACCATAAGCTCTTTAGCTGGAGTGAGATGAATTCCGACCGGCACGCTCATCTCCCCTGGCCCCTGCCCTTTCTTCCCGAAACTCCTCAGATATTTTCCTTTTTTGTCGAAAACTAAAATCTTATTTTCCTTTCCGTCGAGAAGATAAATGTCTCCTTCATCATCGACAGCGATAGAGGAAATTTCAGAAAAAATTTCCTCTGCTTTTTCGCCTTCTCCCAAGGAGAATTCCTCTTTGAGAATGAGTTTTGTCGGCGTTCCTTTGGGAGGAGCCGGGTTTTTTGGGTTAAAAACGACCTGAACCCCATCGATAGTCTTGACTTCAACTCTCTGGGCGACAACCAGGCTGATAGTGATAAGGAATATCGAGACTGTCCACAAAAGCTTTTTCATTTCCCTTTTAGAAACCTTATATCAGAGGAAAAATTCGAAGTCAACTTTGGGGGGATGGATTCGCTGCGGCAAGTCGCGGAGCATAGGAGCCGATCGCCTATAGATTACTTAATTTCTACGATTCTATCTTGAAGCTTGTAATCGAGTATTCTGTATTTCTCAAGCCATTCCATAAGAGTCTGGTTCAAAGAAAAACCGGTATCCCTTATCTCAGCCAAAGGGAAGCCAAAGTATTTATCCTCGGCATGCCCGACAAGGTAATCATTGCTGACAACGGTATAGAGTTTTTGCGATTGAAGAAGAGTGCCATGATTTTCTAAAACTTCTCCATCGACTTCGATATAGTTCACTCTCTTTCCATAAGGCCTTGCACCCTTAGGATAATATCTATATCTAAGGCCGGAAACCTGGAGCCTGTCCCAGCCTCTCTCTACATCGTACTCGAGGATATCCTTGATCTGCTGGCCTGTGAGTCTAAAGACAACAAGAGTGTTATGGAAGGGTGAAACATTAAAAACATCGGATTTCCTTACCGAGCCAGCCTTGATATCAGCCCGGATTGCTCCGCTGTTGTGAAGCCCGATCTGCGCCCATGTCTTCCAGCACATGACATCGGTGATCCAGTCTCCGAGCCGGCTTTCGACCTGGGAGTTTTTCTTCGGATAATCACTTCTGTTGAGGTCAGCCTTAGCTTCTCCTATGACTTTTGCGAATTCCTTTCCGACAGAATCATCGACTTCCTTGACCAAAGCAGAAACCTGAGGAGATGGCTTCAAATCAATATCAGCCCAGAGCCATATCAACTTCTCTTCGTAGCTTGCGACTCTGCGCTTCTCAACCTCCAGCTTCAGATAGCCGAGTGTTTTTTGATAGCCCCAGGTTGACTGGATCAAGACTCCGTTGATTTTCTTGAATTCTCCGTCGTTGGAGGCGACCAGAACGACATCAATTCCTGCCACACTCCTGGCTATCTTCTCTGCCTCATCGTAAGGGCAATGAGCGATGACCACAACCAAATCAGCCTTTTTATCAAGCCTGGGGATATAAGAGTTTAAGGTAGGAACCATGGGCAGCACATCCAGTCCTTCAATGGCCTCCTTTTGAACCTCGGTCAAGAAATTCTCCTCCATAACGGCAGTAACTCCAACTTTTAGCTTCCCTAAGGTAAAGATGTGGAACGGTTTAGCTGGAAAGAGTTTCTTGTTCTTTTTATAGACGATATTAGACATGACCGTCGGAAACTTGGCCAGCTTTTTCAGCCCTGCAGCATTCTTCTGACCTTTATCAAAATCATGGTTTCCATAGCACCAGACATCGTAGCCCACCCTGTTCAAGAATTCCATCATCACTCCGCCAGTGACATTTTTGTATTTTATGTCTGCAGCCAGTGTGCCGGTCAGCATATCCCCTGTTTCAATCACCAGAACGTTTTTCTCCTTAGCCCTTATTTCACTGATATAATAGCTGGCAGCCTCCATGCCTCCAACCAATCTTTCTCCGTTATCCGTTTTGACCTTATAGGATTTGTAGATTCCGTGAGTATCGTTGGAGTGAATCAGGGTTACGGATTCTGAGAATAAAGGGGAAATCATGCACATTAAAAAAACTAATACCAGAGCAATTGGAAAAAGTTCTTTCTGCAGGAACATGTTCTTTCTTGTTGCTTTCATCCTTTTATCCTTAAACAAGAATTATGGTATTCGTAGATGCCCACGGCTAAAGCCATAGCGCTCACTCCATATTTACGAGCTCCGCTCGACGCCCTTGGAGAGTTTTCTCATTCACCCAGGGGCAAGCCCCCTGAAACCCTGGCTTCGGCTTACAAGAGAAAACTTTCAAGGCGAAATTTGTCTCCAATTTGTTAATTAAAAGCTTATACCATAAAAAAATTTTAATTTCAAAAATTTTTATCTTAAAATCCAAAATTTTCATAAGAAAGAATTCCAAAAATTCACAGCGCTGTTCTTCATCAAGGCAGGATGGCGAAAACCCGGGCTGGTGCGCCTGTCCCCTCCCTGATGGGAATCGGGATAACATAGAGCACTGCACCTGTCGCCGGAAGCTTATCCAGATTGGCTATATTCTCCAGAGCAAGTTTGCCAGCACCACAAAGAACTTGATGGGCCTTGAAGTCTTTTGATTTTCCGCTATCAATGCTCGGCGTGTCAATGGCAATTCCTCTGATGTTTCTCTCTTTAATCAAGAACTCGACGGCTTCAGGCGAGAAGCCGGGAAAGCTGAGCTCAGGAAGGGCATCTTCGCCTATCTTATCTGTGCCCAAAACTTTTTTCTTATCAGGATAATATTTTGTATCTATACCGGTGTAGATGACGACCCAGGCGCCGTCTGCAATCTTCCCGTATTTTTTCTCCCAGGCTTTTAGGTCATCGACAACGAGAAGGTAATCCCGGTTTTTCTCGCACTTGCGGCTGACATCAATCTTAAACGCAGGCCCAATCCATTCCTCTAAAGGAATTTGTTCGATAGTCCGCCCATTTCGGGCAAAATGAATGGGCGCATCGACATGAGTCCCTCCATGCTCGGAGGCACTGAAGTTGTTGGATGCGTACCACCAACCTCCTACCGTTTGTCCCCAGGATAGCTTTTCGAGGACAAATGATTTTGCCGTTGGCCAGTAAATCGCGCTCTCATCGAAGGCATAAGTCATATCCAGCAATTTTCCCTTGAATTCATAGGCTAACAAGAAGGCGGCAATAGAGAAGCTAATGAAAAAAAGCAAAGCTGATTTTCTGAAAAAGTTGGCTGCTCTCTTCATCTCCAGCCCTCCTTTATCGATTTTCAAAAGATATAATAAATTTTGGCTCAGACAAAATCAATTGGCTCTCAAAGCAAGAGAACTGCTAGGCACTTAGGCCCGAAGGCCTTGCCTGACGAGGCAAAGACTGCAAATAAAGCTTTACGGGATAAAAGAAAATGAAACAGGGTTGCTCTTTATTTTCTTAGCGAGATTCGTGTCTTAAAAGACGGTGACAGAGACAGCGTAATTCACTTTTAAAGGAATTACTTTCTAAATGTCCTGCCTCCACCTCTACCTGAGAACTTATCTTCTCTTCTCAGCGCTCTGCTCACTCTCAGCTTCCTGGATTTCAATTCCTGACCGTCAAGTGCCTCTATGGCTTTTTGCGCCGCTTCGTCTGATTCAAACTCTGCAAAGCCAAAACCTTTTGACCTTCCGGAAAATTTGTCCCTGACAAGCTTTAATTCTTTGACTTCCAGTCCTTTGTCTTCCAGTATTCTCTGAAGTTCTTCTTCAGTCACGCTGTATTCTACGTTCCCGATATAAATCTTTTTTTCTTCTTCCATCGTAACTCCTCTTAAAAAAACCAATCCTTAACATTAACCTTTTTTTGATTCATCCTTTCTTACATTCATTCTCCTTAAAAATGAATTACGCTATAAAAATTTTTCTTATAGTGATCTCGCTTCTTTCCCCTTTCCCAAAAAATAATGAATCTTTTTATTATTCTTTGAATTTTTTTCGATACTCGTTTCCAAAGCCATTCTTCTCTATAAAGGTATTCAATTATACTATTATCTTCTAATAATTCAAGAAAAATTTATCGCCTTCCGCTGTTCCTGGTTTCCTATCTCATCCAGGCGAAATATATTATAATAGAGCGCCAAATGTTATTATCAGCAGCGATAAAGTCAGGAGGGTCTTATGAAGCATTTTGCATTTTTTCTAATCTTTCTCCTTGTGTTTACGGCAATGCTTTTTAGAACGATTTCAGCACAAGAAAGCTCATCGACCGAGATTAAGATAGTGAAAACTCCGCCAGTCACAGGCGCCAACAGCCACTATGTCTCAAACCGTCCTCCCCTTCTGCCAAGCCCTCTTGTCAAGCTGCCGATTGGAAGCATCGAGCCCAAAGGCTGGCTGCTGAGCCAGCTTCAGTTGATGAAGAATGGGTTCGCTGGCCGCTTGGCAGAGCTGAGCAAATTCCTGAAAGAGGACAGCGGCTGGTTGACATTGAAGGGCCGGGGCTGGGAAGAGATGCCTTACTGGCTCAAAGGTTATGGTGATTTGGGTTATATCCTTAAAGACCCTGAGATCATCGCCAGAGCAAGAAAATGGCTTGACGCTGCTCTTTCCAGCCAGCAGCCTGACGGCTACTTCGGCCCTCCGGAGAACAAGGATAACCATGACCTCTGGCCGAACATGGTCATGCTCTTTGCCCTGCAGAGCCTTTATGAAGCGACAGGCGATGAGCGTGTCATCCCTTTCATGGCCCGCTATTTCCGCTATGAGCTCAGCCTTCCCGACGCGCATCTGCTTCCAGGAAGCTGGCAGAAGCTTCGCGGCGGCGATAACCTGGAGAGCGTCTACTGGCTCTACAACAGGACCGGCGAAAAATTTCTGCTCGACCTAGGCCAACGGCTTTTTGAGCGGACTTCTGACTGGACGAGCGACATCCTCTCTCCAGAAAGAGATAAACAGAAGGAGCCAAGCTCTTTCTACCATGGAGTCAACATCGCCATGGGAATTCGTGAGCCAGGAGTTTACTACCAGCAGTCAAAGAACAAGAAGTATATCGAGGCTGTCGAGAAAAATTACAGGATGATCATGGATGAATACGGGCAGCAGCCGGGCGGGATGTTCGGCGCTGACGAGAACATCCGTCCCGAATATGGCGACCCGCGGCAGGCTGCAGAGACATGCTCGATGGTCGAGTTCATGTACTCCAATGAATCGCTGCTGAAAATCACAGGAGAGATGCGTTATGCTGAAAGATGCGAGGAGATTGCCTTCAATTCCCTTCCGGCAGCCATGACTCCTGATTTGAAAGCCCTCCATTATTTGACCGCGCCCAATCTTATCTCCTGCGACAGCTCTGGAGAGCATGACTTCCAGAACGAGGGCACTCTGCTTTCCTATGACCCATGGAGCTACCGCTGCTGCCAGCATAATGTGGCTTTTGGCTGGCCCTATTTTGCCGAGCACCTCTGGCTGGCGACATTGGACAACGGCCTGGCTGCTGTGATTTATGCGCCGTCTCAGGTGAAGGCTAAAGTTGCTGATGGGGCAGAAGTTCGAATTGTGGAGGATACCTGGTATCCGTTCGGGGATTATATCGATTTTAAGCTCTGGGTTGACAAGCCCGTTGAATTCCCGCTCTATCTAAGAATCCCTGAATGGTGTGAAAAAGCAAAAATAATCATAAACGGAAAATCCCTGGATGCTGCACTTCAGCCCGGGCAATACGCGATGATCAAGCGACAGTGGAAGAACTCCGACCAGGTCAAGCTCGAGCTTCCGATGAGAATCGAAATAAAAACATGGAAGAAGATTGGAAATACCGTCTCGGTGAAAAGAGGCCCGCTGTGGTATTCGCTCAAGATTGGTGAGGAATGGAAGCGATATGGAGGGACGGATGAATGGCCGGCCTGGGAGATTCTTCCGACGACTGCTTGGAATTATGGCCTGGTGCTAGACCCTGCAAAGCCTGAAGCATCGATTGTCCTTCAAAGTCAGAAAGCGCCTGCCTTTCAACCTTTCGAACCGGAAGCAGCGCCGATAACTCTCAAGGCCAAGGCAAAACGAATTCCTAAGTGGCAAGCAGAGGGTAAAATGGTTGGCAATGTCCCGGCGAGCCCTGTTGAATCCAGCGAGCCAATCGAAGAGATTACATTAATTCCCATGGCCTGCGCCCGATTGCGCCTCTCGGTTTTCCCCCTGCTCAAATAAAAAAGTTAACCTTTCACGACTCCAAGCTTTTGGATGCATCTCGAAAAAAGAGAAGGCTACTTTTTCAAAAAAACCGCCTCAGCCTTTTTCTTATGAAGCGAGTTTAATCAGCCTTGCTTTCTTATTCTTTTCGGGAAAAATGAAGGTAGAGATAGTACGTCAAGCCAAAGGAAATGATGAGAATGACTGCAGGAAACAAAATACCCCACATGGCTATTCCTTTTTGCCCTTGTGCTTTGCCCGGTAAGAAAAATATGCGAGCAGCAGGCCCAGAAATGAAAATAAATAAGCAATCGACATACCTATGACCACGGATAAACTTTGGCTCATTTATTCCTCCCACCTGACGATTTTTTCTAAATCCTCAAGGTATTTTTTCTGCTTCGCTTCATAATCCTCTGAGATTGCCTTAAGCTTAGGGTCGATGATTCTGAACATCACTATAAATAACACGACACACGCTCCCAAAATGACCCAGCCATACCAGAGCAAGAGCAGGCTGAGCGCTACTCCTAAAGCCAACAGGATATAGATCAGTGGAGAAATGATGAAGCTCAGATAATCTTCTTTGCTCCACCGGTCCGCTTCCTGAGTCGTCCATTTTCTTTTTATCCAACTCATTTTAGTTTCCTCCTCCAATCTTTTTCTCTTCTCTCTGCAATAAACCTCTCCTCTCAGCTTCCTCACGCACCGGCCTCCACCAGCCCAGCGGCCTGGACATGACATAATACTTAACCAGGCGGTCCATATCCTCAGGTTTGGTGAGGAAAGTCAGCGGCAAGTAAATCAAAGCTCCGAGGACCATCATAATCCAGAACTGGAGATAATCGGGCAGTGAGGGGATGACATGAAACTCTGGCAACACCCAGACAACAAGCCAGCTCAATCCAAGATTGGCAATCCATGATGACAGATATCCCCAGGAATTGAAGCGCCACCAGACGACCTGAAGAATGGAAGGAAGCCAGATACCTGCGGCCATAATCCACAAAGCAAAAATGAGCCACTGGGTTATCTCCTTCATCATCGAGCCGTAGAGAAAAGAGCCGAGAAGAAGAATGAAAGTCGAGATTCTTCCCACCCAGATAAGCTCCTTCTCACCCGCCTTAGGCCTAAAGTAGTGATGGTAGAGGTCGCGCGTGGCATAGGAAGCGCCGAGGTTAAGATGGGTGGCGATTGTCGAGATGTGGATGGCGACGATAGCAGCAAAGAAAAAGCCGATCAGACCGACAGGCAAGATTTCAAAGCCCAATCGATACCAGGCCATCTCGTATTCAGCCGTGGACTGAATTTGAGGGTAGAGTGAAAAAAAGGCAAGGATGGCGACAGCCCAGATAGAGTTGCGCATTACGATCAAAGCCGAGCCAGCCCAGATGCAGTAGCTTGAGTCACGCACGGTTTTGGCAGACTGAATGCGCTGAGCTTCAGGATACCAGTCGATAGAAGTCCCCATGCCAAAACCGCCGATGACCGCAATAACCAGCATGGTTAGAAACCAGACAAGGGGAAAATCTCCTGAGGTGAGGCCTGTAAAAGCAAAAGGATTCAACCGCCAGCTTTGATCCAAGGAGCTAAGTTTTGCGGTGATGACTTGAGGTCCGCCTGCAGCCACGATTCCCCATATGGAAACAAGGGCGATGGCAAAAAAGGCGATCACGCCCTGCTGGAAGTCGGCCATGACAACTCCCCAGTAGCCGGCAGCTAAAACATAGATGGCGCAGAGTGAGGAAAAGAGGACGAGCCCTATCCAATCCGGCCAGCCAAAAATATAATGGCAGAGCTTGCCCATGGCGATTCCCACCCAGCCAAGGACGAACATGTTGTTGAATACCTGCCAGCCGCTAATCCATCCGCGGAGAAGCTCTGCACCCAGGCCGGAGAAGCGAAGAGTCTGCCATTCGGCCTGGGTATAGGCCAGCGAGCGGCGGAAGATTCTGGTCGAGGCGAAAGCAGAAATCGCGCACCAGGCAGAGAAAAAAGTATACCAGATGCCCCTCAGGCCATGCCTATAAATGACTCCGCTGACCCATATCGGCGTATCTGTTGCCGTGTGGGTGGCATAGACTGAGGAAGCAGGCAGCCACCAGGGAAGCCCGCGGCCGGCCAGGAAGAAATCGGCCATCGACCTCTTTCCGAGGCGGTAGAAGAGGATGCCGCAGAAAACCATGATGACAACATAGACGACAAGCCAGAACCAATCGAGGAATTTAAAAACGACCATACCCAACCTCTCTTAAGATAAACATAAAAGACAAGACAGTTATATATACCAATTGCCCTATTTTTTCCAGATTTTAAAAAAAAATTTTATAGGATTATATTTAAATAGAAAAAAATGAAGTCGTTATGAAATAGCTGAATTCAATATAAGCAGCTAACGCTTTTTAAAGCTCTTCGGGGAAATAAGAATAGCCTCTACTCCGCATACTGCTGGCGGATGCGGAGGCGGTTGTTGATGTATTTTCTTAAGAACTGGACAGCGATGTCAGCTCGCCTGAAGGTCGGGACCCCTGCCCTTTCCAGGCATTCCTCTATCGGGTTAAAGATATCGCCGGCATCGATGTTGACCACAAAAGGCTTTTCGGTCTTGTGGAAGATATCGATGAGGCGCATGACAATGCTCTGGGGATTATAGAGGTTTTCTTCGTGGAATCGACCCGGCACCAAGGTTTGCATCGCCGGCGACATGGGAACAGGTGAGATGACAGCGCAATCCACCTTTTCATCCTCGAGCATGGCTGAAACACATTCGGCAAAGACAGCGTCATCAGCCACAGGAGTTGTATCCAGCGGGTTATTGACATCCTGAAGGCGATGAATCCCAAGGGACTTCAGAGCATTGGTGATTCTCTTTATTGTTTTTGGAGTAAGGTCAGCCAAAACAAACTCCTGGTCGCCCTTCAAGTTATCAGCCATAGTCACGCACTCAAAGCCGGCATTGCTGATCAGGGCGATTCGATTGCCCCTGATGACTTTGTGCGCCAGGAAAGAGAGGTTCTTGACATAGTTTTCGAATTCAAAGATAGTCTCAGCGACAATCACCCCGACTTCCTCCAAAATTGAGCGGGCAACGATATAATCTCCGGCGACAGATGCTGTATGGCTGGCTGTGGCTGCCCTACCTTCAGGCGTTCTCCCCGCCTTGTAAAGGACAATCATCTTCCCTTCTTGTTTTACAATCTCACGCGCTGCTTCTGCAAGAGCCAGGCCATCAGCAGGAAGGAAGCCTTCCATGTAGATACCGAAAACTTTCGCCTCGTCATCATCCTTGAAATAATTCATATAATCGGAGGCGGTCAAATCAATCTGGTTTCCAATTGAAATGGCATAGAGAGGCTCGATGTTGGGCAGCTTGCTCATCCGGGAAATCATGAAAGCACCGCTCTGGCTCAGATAGACAAGGTTTGTCTTGCGGCCCATTATGCGCGGAAGCTTGTATTCAGGAACAAACATCGTGTTGTATTTGCCGGGCATGGAGTAGATGCCGAGGCAGTTTCCACCGTTGACCAAAGGTGTGAGCTTGCCTGATTTTCTGCTCTTTTCGATGAATCTCTTTACTTTCTCTTCAAGCTCCTGTGTTCCCTTCTTCTCCCCGATTCCGCCGGCGATGATGATCGCCGAACGAGCCTTTTCCTTCTCGATAAGCTCTTTCATCACATCATAAATTTGTTCGGCGCCGACAGAAACAACAAACATGTCCACAGTCCTGGGCAAATCAGAGATTGTCGGCACACAGGCACAGCCTTCTATCTCTTTAAGCCCGGGCTTGACGACATAGACATTCCAGTTGGGAAAGCCCTCCTTGAGAATGTTGTTCAAGATGATATGGCCGACGTTCATCTTTTCTGAAACGCCGATGATGCCGATGGTGTGAGGCTTGAGAAGGCAGCGGATGTTCGAGAACTGGCGCATCGCGACTTCCTGGTGACTCTGAGAGAAGCGGCACATGCCGTCAAGAGCGATGAGCTTTTTCGAGCGAACGACAAAGGGATTAACCTCCAGCTCTTCGATGACATAGGGATGTCCAACCTCATAAGGAGAGTAATGAGCGCCGAGCTCCTGGAAACGATGGTAAGTTTCTACCAGCTCCTCCTTTGTGATCAGAGGCTTTTTGCCACGAACCTTTCCCACCAATTTGTCATAGACAGCAAGAGGCTCGAGGACGCGGGGGATATCTTTTTTGTGAAGAAGCAAAGCCGAGCCGATTGAAACGGCGCGGCCTTCCCTTATCCTTTCATTCAGGTACTCAATCTCCACCCCTCCCACGCCCATGGTTACGATCGGGCCAAACTCCCTTGTATTCCTCAACCCCATGAGCAGCTCTGTTCCGAATCCGGTTTTATCGTAATCGACCATCTCACAGATAAGGAAGCCTTTAATCTCTTTCTTGATCTGCTCGAGGGAGAGAGATTTTTTGCCTCCAGATTTAGGGAACTTCTTCAGCCATTCATGAAACTTCTCAGGCACTGTCGCCCACATTCTCTGGCAGACTTGGTTGACCTCAGCCTTGCTCCGTCTTACAAACTGAACTCCTCCGACATCTGTCTTGTGGAC
>Ga0315307_1001345_pt1 | contig 10968 bp, 10 predicted proteins | sample TDP2_MG_FD_203079 | JGI IMG/M metagenome (GOLD analysis project Ga0315307, IMG submission 203079) | Freshwater sediment microbial communities from Lake Towuti, South Sulawesi, Indonesia - TDP2 | ecosystem: Environmental > Aquatic > Freshwater > Lake > Sediment | place: Indonesia: South Sulawesi... | reverse complement strand
GCCGTGGGTTGCGTCTGTCCGGGTCGGGGTTTCAGCTCACATGGGTCGCCGCAGATGCAGTAGCCGGGATAGAATACGCCAAAGGTTACGTCGATTATCGAACCTTGAGGAGTCTCTTTCGGCGTCGCGATAATGTAGCATACTATGAATTCATCTTCGTTTTGAGCAACAGCTAGCTCAGGTGATAAAGCGATCAGTAGGAGAATTAGGATCGATGCCCCAACCACAAATGATTTGGCTTTCAGCTCACCCACATCCTGAAGGCGCTCCGCTAAGTTGGATTGACCGCGTATTTAAGTTGTTCGTTTGCATTGCGCCTACCGCAGGGTAATGTTATGTGGGTCGGCAATCAATGGAGCGATCGTTGCCAGCCCTGAGTTTGCGATCAGTACAACTATTGCTATGCCTAGAACTAGAGATATGCCAGCGCCTCTATATGCTACGTGGAAGAACAGGGTCACTAGCAGTAGATTCAAGAATAGGCCGGCTAACGGAGCTAACTCTAGAAGAACGGCCGACGTTATTGTTGAGGATGCTAACGCGCTGAAAATCACTCCGACCGCCCAGTACAACTGTGTCGAAGGCATCCTCAGGTACTCTCCTTCGCAAAGTTTCCGCTCTACAGTTCTATAGAGGTGCGAGGCGCCTATGGCCGTGAGAAGGGCGCTCGGGCCGATGAAGAATACACGCCAGAGTTCAGCTCCAGCTCCAACAGGTGTCGCGAGGATAGAGGCGATTGACATTACACAAAGCCATGAAAAGATGAGGCGATTCAGCTTCCCTCCAAGGTTGGCCGAAACGAACATCCCTAATACCCCCAACGCAATCAGTGCTGGATCGAGAAACGGACTCCACGTATTAGTGAAGTATCTCACTGCCTCAGCGAAAGCCAGCGTGACCTTGGGATTGAACAGGGCTCTGGTGTAAAGATTGAGAGCTTCGGTTATGCGCCATCCTTGGGACGCCTGCAGCATCACCAAAGATAAATAACCTGCGACTAACCCTGCAAGGTCGAATGTGGCGCAGAGGACTAACTCCCGGCGAGAGAATTTTCGTCCGAGGAATCGTGTCAGCAGATATAGCGCAGTGACAGCGGCTAAGGGTCCCCAGCTCCACGGATGAATAAACAATATCGCTAGAGAGAGTAAAGCCGTCAAGAGTGTCGCACCAATCGTTTTGATCTTTGATGCTCCGGCCATAAGAATGGCTAGGAAGACTATCCAAAGGATCAGGGCGAACCAGTTGGCGAGTATCGAAGTGTAGATACCTATCGTGGTCGGCGCCCACATGATACTTACTAAGCCAGCTAATGTTGATCCAACGTTTCCAAATCGCAATGTGTGCGCCAGCCAAAATGTTGCTATTGCGGTCATAACTGTAAGAGCTAATGGTGTGTATTGAAGAACCTCGTGAGATGAAGCACCTGTCAACTTCATCAATCCAAAAAGGATGATGAGAAATGCTGGGTGACGTTCTTCCAACGCCTGTCCGAACCCGTCTAAGCCGCTCATGCTGGCCATTCTATCGAGCGGTTCTTTATACCGCCAGTAGACATCTGTCCCGACAAGCCAGTCCGGTTCATGCCAGTATGGATAGTACCCCACAAGGATGCTCAAACCTAATAGAAGAAGGACGGGCAGCCCAATAGAGAACAAGATGCTTGCACCTTCATCCAGAATACTCGTTCTCGAAGTATCTGGTATGACGGCGCTCCTCGTATGCTTGCTCGCGAGCCACTTTCTCAACAAGAGTATTGGGAGGGCCCATAGCCACGAAAAGAGAAATGCTATGTATATCCAGGTCGATGCTGAGGATGATGCATAGGTAAGATTGATCTGAAGGATAGCGGCGCCTCTTCCAAGCGTACTGCTTGGGTTGAAGCCGGATATGGTCCAGTAGATGAGAGCTGACAACTCGATCAAGAGCGTCAAGCTGAGAAGATAAACAGTTACGAGGGTTTGGATTCGCCTCTTTGAGAAGTGATGATGAGAACCAGCCCTATAGATTGTCTTCATGACTAGGGCGAGCATTTGACCGATAATAATCAGGATCGTTCCTGGAGTTGCTGCGCCACTGATCAGGAGTATCACGCCGACTGCCAACGCTGATATGGGCAAATACTCGATTGGATCTCTCTCGAAGTATGCCACTGTCAAACCAGCTAGGGCGAATAAGGTTACGAGCGTGGAGAACAATAGGATGTACAGGTCGATTTGACGAGAAAGGAATGTAGCCTCTAAGACTCGAGGTTGATAGTAGATGATTGGGATTCGCAGGCTATTGAGCAATAGCAGCACTGCGAAGAACGTACTTGTGGCGGTGGATGACACAATTAGGTAAAGGACAGTGGTGAGAAATCCTTTCCTTTCTTCCATTGCGTTACAAGCCTTGAGCCGGGTTAGCTGAGGCGAGGCCCATTTCGAGCTCGTCTAGCGAGTTTGCTTTCAAGTCGCCTAATCGAGTATACAGTCGTATCAAGAATTAGACCTGCAAAGAACATCAGCATCCCCATCAGCCACATCACCACAGATACTAAGGCCCGTCCGACAAATCCGAATGTTCCGTGAACTAGGTACTGTTCGATAACCGGTATTGACACGATGAAGCTTGCTGCAAAGAGAATCATTCCTGATACACCGAATAGCATCAGTGGATTGTGACCTCGCAGTAGCCTAAGTGAAGCGCAGAGAATGGAGAGGCCGTCCGACATTGGATTGAGTTTCGTCACACCCTTTCTTTTAGCGTAGTGGATGTCCAGCTCCTTGATTCGAAACTTCAGCCTTGAAGCTTCAGCCAGAATCTCCGTACATATCGCGAAACCCTTTTCCCACAGAGCCATGCTTCGGAACGCATTTGCCATCAACGCCTTCATTCCACTTTGCGAATCTCTGATTCTAGTTCTGAAGAAAAGGTTGCAGACATCCGTCAGGAATCTATTCCCTACCTTATTGAGCCTTAGCATCGCTCCATGCTCCATGCTCGAAAACCGGTTCGTGTTTACCACGTCTGCCTCGCCGGTCCTCAAAGGCTCTATAACATCAGTGATCGAGTCTGTGGGGTAGGTTCCGTCGCCGTCTAGGAACACGATAATCTCCCCTCTTGCACGCTCAAGCCCCTGAGCCAAGGCGTCTCCCACACCTACACCGACCTGCCTGATTACGGTAGCGCCTGCAGCCAGAGCTACTGATGAAGTGTTATCCGTAGAGTTGTCAACAACTATTATCTCGTAGCTTTCTCCTTGCAGAGATTTCTTGCAGCCTTCAATGACTTCCTCTATGACTTGTTCCTCATTCATAGTCGGAACTATCACGGAGATCTCAGGAGCCGTCTTGGCAGCAGTTTCTAAGAGCTCAATGACCATTGACCATCAGCATCCCCAAGTACATCTTGAAGCTGGGCTCGCCAAGCCAGTCGAAAAAGTCGTGTGCCCACTTGAAGGCTCCTCGAGACTCGCATACCCTCCTCAACTCCTCGGCTCTCTCGCTTCCAATCCTGAGTATGGTGTTCCTGATGCTCGTACCGAGTTTACGTAGTATCATTTCCAATTGGATCGTCAGCTTCAGGTTTCTGATTCCGCCACGTGACTCAGCTATCCATAGGGAACATCTGAGTAGACCCTTCTCGACTAGGGAAAGCCTTGACCAAGAGCGGTTTCTCAGGGCTCGGCGGTATTCCTGCGCCAGTGACCGGTAACAGATACTGTTCAGAGGAGTTGAACTGCTCACTTGCCCTCGCCCTCGATCAACCACGGTCCGCTTAAGAGCCGCCTTAATGCAACGACCCCACATATTAACTTAACGGCGTTAAGTATCTCCAAATAAGTCAAAGAGGCACTGGTCAAGAGCTCCGCTTCTCCTTTTTAACGTGTTTTTCGTAAGCGACTTGAGAATAGTGATTGAAGCACTCTTTGAGAAATCGTTCGCTTCCGCTGGGCCTCTTTGTGTTTTGATGTCGTTGTACTCCTGAACTACTAGGAAGCCCACATTCGTCCAGTGCTTCGACAATCCAATGGTCGTTGCCGCCGTTCTTTCTGGGAACATAGTCTCCTTCAAGCGTTTTTTCACGGATATGACCGATGTTACTAATAAAACCTATTGAAGCTATTCTGTGAATAGAGGCGCGATCGACGCCGGAAATTACTTAAAGCTATCGACTGAAGTTCCGGCTACCAAAGTTCTCCTTGACAATAACAGTTTTTGAATAATTGATGAAAGCTAGAATTTTTTCTTTTCAGCGAAGTTTCGGGGTCCACGTTCTATCCTGTAACATGCGGGATAGCGTCTGAAAACTTCTTAGAGGGCTTTCGCAATGTCAATTGTTCTTCGATTCTTATTCCAGCTGATTGAAGGAGTCTTTTCGCTCTCGACGATCTACTATAGAGCCTGTAGGCTCTCTCCAGGGTTTCAGCTTCAAGCCAAGGTCTGCAGGGCAAGATCAGTCTAAGCTCTCCCATCTTATGAGCCAACGTCTTCGAAAGCTCCATCAACGGCGTTATCGTCCCGATCAAACCTGTTACTGCTATGATGTTTATGGGGCTTGAAGATTCCTCAGCCATTCTCCTGACCGCCAAGTAGGGTTCCTTCAACCTTTCCTTCGAAGCCTCGATGAAGGGTCCTAATGGTGAAGCTTTAAGCTTCACAAAAAGGAGGTTGACTTTAGCTGAAACTCTAGGCTCAAGAAGCGCGTCCAAATCTTCAGGTTCAACTTCCGCGGAGCTTAGAACATGCTTCAAGGCCGCCTCTAAAGCAGTTATAGGGTTGACGGGCTCCAAATGGACGAAGACGGTTTCTCCATCATGGACCGTCAATCCGAATGGCACCCCGCCTATAGCTAACCCCAATGCTGTGTTCAAGAAGGCGGAAGCCAATTCATCCTTCGATTTGGGGCCTATGGCTCCAATATCGTACATCAAATGCACTATCAATCCAGCTTCAGCGTAGAACTCCTTGATCATGAGTTTTCCAAGCTTGGCTGAGGCTTTATGGTCTATGCGGCGTAACGTGTCGCCAGGCAGGTACTCCCTAGTTCCAGCATATTCCAACCCTCTGCCTTTGACTTCGGTCGGTTCATCTCCAACTCCTTTTGACCCAGCTTTGACCAAGAATTCTATGGCTTTAACTATGACTGGGAGTACTCTAGGGTAAACCTTGATTTGAATCGGGAAGGCATATCTTTGAGCAGCTTGCACTAGACCTCGCTTGCCGAAATATGTTACCGGAAACCCTTCGCTGTCGTATTCTCCGGCCAGTTCCGGGGAAAACTTTAAGGTCAATTCCGCGTTTCCTTCATGAATTTCATTCGGGTCAACTGAGGACCACGTGAAGAGCGGCTCAACGCGTATCCTAAACCTAGATTTAGAGCCAACGTTCATCTTGACAGACTCGATTTCGCCAGCAACGATCTTCAGAGCCAGCTTGCTTTCTTCAAACTTGACTTCATCCTTAAGCCTAGCCGTAGCCAACTTAACTTCAGCCCATTCGTTCACCAGTAGCAAAGTTATGATGAAGGCGGCTATGGCTAGAGCTATGTCCATGAAGAAGACGGATGAAATCGCCAAAACGCACGTTAAGATGGTCAACGGTCTTCCAAACGATGTCAAGGGCATAGGATGTTTAGCTCCTATAGCTTCGGAACAGGCGTTTTGGTTAAGACTTCATCAATCAACTCCTTCGCAGTAACGCCTTCAGCTTCAAGCTCAGGCTCCAATACGATCCTGTGGCTCAAGGCGTAGGGGGCCATAGCTTTCACGTCGTCTGGGATAACGTAGTCTCTGCCCTCAAGCATGGCTTTGACTCTAGCCGCTTTGAAAATACAGATCGAGCCTCTCGGACTCGGTCCGAGCTTGACGCCTTCCCTTCTCCTAAGCCCTTGGACTAAAACGACTACATAATCCTTGACCTTATTGGAAACATAAATTCCCTTCGCTAATTCCATTAGCGCTACCGCTTGTTCAACGCCCAGAACCTTCTCCACCTTGGCACGCTCTATCTCGTCTATCCTAGAGATTATCTCGATCTCTTCTTCGACTGATGGATAGTCAACGTCCAGTTTGTAGGCGAACCTGTCAATTTGGACTTCGGTCAGCGGATATGTGCCCGTGGTGCCCGGAGAGACCTGTGTAGCCAAGACTATGAAAGGCCTTCCTAAAGGTAGGGTGACTCCTTCGATGGTCACCTGCTTCTCCTGCATAGCTTCAAGCAAAGCAGCTTGAGCCTTCGGGCTTGCTCTGCTAAACTCATCCGCCATAACTACGTTAGCGAATATCGGCCCCTTCCTTAACGTGAAGGAACCGTCTCTTGGGTTGTAAACGTTAACACCTGTAATATCTGACGGGAGCAGATCTGGGGTCATTTGGATCCTAACGAAGCTTCCTCCTAAAGCACGAGCGAAGGTTCTAGCTAGCAGGGTTTTAGCTATTCCAGGCGGTCCTTCTAGAAGTGTATGTCCTTCGCATAATGTAGCTGTCAAGAGCATCTCTATGGTCTGCTTCTTCCCAACGATGATGCTTGAGACTTCTTTCACAAGCTTCCCAGCGGCTTCAGAAACCGCTTTCAGATCTAGATTCATCTCACTAGGCTTGCTTCCTCTGTTTGACTCCATACTTCCTCATCAACTGGTCAAGTTTTTCCAACAATTCTCTGTTCCATTCTGGGTGAACTCTTGAGACTTCCTCAAGCTCGCTCCTTTCCTTCCCATGCGTCCATCGAATCTTGAAGGCTAGGACGGCGAACGCGGCTAACAAGGTATATTTCACTTCGCTCGCTCCAACAATACTGTAAGCTTCAGCCAAAGCGGCCTTAAATAAGGTTAGTCTTGAAAGCTCCCAATGGGAGATATCTACGAGAACCTGCCTGTAGGTGACCAGATTCATCAAGAACATGTCGTTGTCAGCTTCATCGATCATCCCATTTATGAAAAGGCTCGAGTCGGATATTAGAATCAATGTTCCATTCCCATAGTCGATTCTAGCGATCACGGGGAAGGGTCCTTCAGGCTCGCCTTCATCGGGTAAGCCATTGGAGTTCTTATCCAAGTAACTGAAACGAGTCGAATACGCTAGGACTTCGCTTTCTTTGACTTGCGTAGAAATCGATAACGTCGTTGCGCAATTGAGAATCAAACTGGAAACGTTAAGCGTGGAGAATGAAGCTTTGAAATCCGTAATCTTGACCAATCTAGAGTCTTTGCCTCTGAACAATGTATCCCGCATAGAATCTCCGGTGAAGTATGCTTGAACGCTTAGCTCCGCCAGCAGCCCGTTCCCCGAGCCATAGTCGTCCATCAATATCACGATGCCTCCGTACTTGAGAAATCCTTTGATAGCCGAGGCTTCAGCCTTGGTAAACGCCTTGGACGGCCCGATCAAAAATAAAACTGAACCTGAAGGATTTGCCCCCTCACTTACCAGCGACCCGATTTCAGAAAAGGGCGTTGGATCAATCTTAGAGTTGAACTTGGATAGACCGTTCCAGTGAGGATTGCCTAAATCGAAGTCGTCTGTCGGAGATGCTGTGAGAGCGAATCCTACTACAATCAAGCCCGACGCAGCTAAACCGAGCAGTAGTATAGCTAGACCCTTCATTCATCTTCCTCCTTTAACAGATCTACCGCATCGATCGCAGTAGCGGGCGTCGAGAAGCAGTTCTCTGCCGCAATAGATGCAGAAAATAGAGGTCTTCTCCTTAACCTCGCGCATGGTCAAAGGTCTCCGCCTCCCGTACACCCTCTCAAGTTCGCGGAAAGCCAGCTTCGCTTCATTCTCCTCCTTTAGCGATATCCAGCGGGCGTAGAGAATCCTCTCATAAGCGAAACTTAAACGCTCGAACGAGGCCAAGCCTTCCTTTAGCCTTTCGGCGACAGAGCGCACGTACTCTCTGACAGTATCGTTATCCGTCATCTTTACGTTCGTTTCCATAGATACCATGTCGACTGCGCTCCAATAGAGGGCGGCTAAACCCTCGCTTATCGCGAGCTGAGGCGGAGCTTCTAAGATTATGGTCTTAGGCGGCTTCTCAGCCTCTTGCTCCTTCCTCCTAGGAACGGCTTTCGTAATGGTTACAGTCGCCAAAGAAGCCGCTAGAATGGGCATGCCTAGCACCAAGGGGCTTATGATGAGGATAGCTCCCTTCGTCGTGGCGGATGAAAGCCAAGGTTGATCGGAAGCTGTAGAAACCGAATAGGTGTAGTTGCCCGCCAAGGCCCCGAGCGGTATGTAGACCTCGATGCTGAATGAACCACTTCCAACCCTTCTCGTTGAAGTTACCCATTCACCGAGTTTCGCTACAACGGTCAGGTTTTCTGAGGTCTCCTCCTCCAGGTATATGCGACCCTTGAGGGTTATCTTCGATCCGCCTAAAGCTAGATCGGGTCCTTCAACCTCGATCTTGGCTCGGATTCTTTCAACCTCTATGGTTATTGATGCGGAGGCTGGAGCTGTCCGACCGCTTGGGGGTGCTTCAACTATCGCCAGCCAGCTTCCGCCTAGAAGGTAAGAAGGAACCGAGACGTCAAATTTGAAGTTCCCAGCCTCATCTGTGAATGTAGATTCAGATTCAGCAAAGGCTCGTAGCCAAACTTGGTGGCCGCGGACTGGCTCTTCGATTGACGAGAGGCTTCCACAAATCGTGAGGTTTCTTCCTGGAAGAGCTTTCTGAAGAGGTTGGATAGATAAAGTTGGTTCATAGTATAGAAGCTTCAAGGTCAAGGGATTGGAGACGCAGGGGGAGTACGTTTCCTTATCGGATTCGGACGGTCTGAAAACCGTAGATAATATCGCGGAAGGTTTGTACAAGTAGGGGATTCGAAGCTCAATCAAGTATTTTCCATTCTCGTCTGTTGGCGCTCTCCCAGCTTCGCTTCCATTTAGATATACGCGAACCGTTTTGAAGGGTAAGCCTTTCCCAAGTGCGGATAGAGAGCCGTTCACAACTAGTAGCTGGCCTAACCAAGCCTCCGAGGCATTTGATTCAATTGTAATCTCCGTCTCCACAGAAGGTTTCCCTGCGCCTGGGGTCATCTCCTCTATCATCGCGAACAAATTCTTGATACTCTCGGCGTATCTATTTGCTAGAGCCTTAAGCTCGGTCAGCTTGTCTAAGAGGAGTTTGGCTGGAGTTCTAAGGGCCTCTGCCAATTGCCTTGCGGAGGATTCGAGATCCGAGATGGCATCTTCAGCTTCGCTCAGGCGAGTAGAGGCTTCCTTAAGGTCTCCCTTAGCTTCTTGAAGCTCACCCACTATGATTAGGGCTTCAGCTTTCTTAATGTGGGATTGAACCAAGTCTAGTTTGTCGGCGACATCCGTTAAGAGGTCGTGAAACTTGGAGATCGTGAAATTCAAATCTTCAGGCATGTAGAATGAGGAGGCTTTATTCAATTCTTCGAGAGCCTCATTGTACCGCTCGAGGATCGATAGATCAACAACCGTCAAATAGAACGTCAATAGAGCTTCTGGAAGCAAGGACTCTTCAGGAATCTCTTCAGGATCTACGTGGCGGGCAGGGTTCAAGCTGAACGCGATGGAGGTTAAGGCAGCGATTACGATAAGAGAAGCTAGGAAAACCGGTTTGAGTTTATTCATTCCATCAAGATCTCCACGAACCTAAGGGCTACGATGAATGCAAAAGCGACTAATAAAGCAACTCCAATGAAATCAAAAGTCCGCCTCCTAGGCCTTGAAACGGTTGAAGCAACGAAGTAGTCTATAGCGAAGACGCTTATGTAGACATCAAGCCTACTCTCCCTTGAAGCGCTTAAAGCTAATGTCGAAGCCACGAGGAGGAGAGCCAGCGTTAGAATGTATATTCTGCGTCTGTCCAATTAAGCGGCCTCGAACTCAGCTTTGAGCCTCTTTCCTTCAGCGGTTTCCCTAATGAATATTACGGGTCTTCCCAAAGATTGAGCCAAAGCGCATCCAGCCAAGCTTACTGATGAAGAGCCTAGCGATCTCTTAACCCGAGGAAGGTCAATCTCAACGACGGGATTCGCTATCTCGACTATAATCTTGTTAGCTTCCCTTACAGCCTTCACCGAATCAGCGCCCTCCAAGAATTGTACCAGCGCCAAACTCACAGCTTCCTCAACGCTTAACCCTCGGGTTACGGCGGCCAGCTTGACTATCTCGGAGCAGGGTGGAAAAACCATCAAACCCAATTTTCCTTTGACACTTGTTAACACTCTCATCGGGGCTTTGGCGGCTTCTTCAGCATCGGCCGCAGTTGGGTTCGAAGACTGAGGAATAAAGACGTAGACTCTATCGTCTCTTGGAGGCATGTAGACAGCTCTCCCTTCAACGTTGAACTCCTCAAGTAAAGCCTCCAAGTTGAGCCAAGCTCCTTCAAGTATAGCCTTCACCGCTAGTTTTGGAACTGGGCTTGAAGGTGTCAAGGCGATGGATAAACCTAAGATTATGGAAGCCAACCCTAAAGCGGTTAAAGGAATATTGAACGCTATGAAATAGGAGAAGAACGCTAAAACGGCTCCGAAGAGGGCCAAAGCCAACCCGAACCAGAAGGAGCTGTCCTCAATCAGGTCCCTGAGTCTCAACGTGGATTTCTCTGCCTAGTCTTACCTTCAACTTCAATAGGTTCGAATTTCAGTTTAAACCTGGAGAACTTTCTTGTTAACGATAGGATTGCCAAGAAGATCGTCAAAAGAGATAGACCGGTAAACACTGAGATCAGGCTGATTCCCCAAGGAGTATAGTTTAGAGCTAACCCAACCAAAGGCGTTAGAGCTAAGCTCAAGCCTATTGAGAGCGCCAGCCTCTCCAGGCTTGGCAGATCCTTCTTGACAGGGTAAAGTGCTTCTATAAGCGTGTAGCCGGGTAGATAGAGGACGAATATAGAGCCTAAGACATAGCGCAAGTAGATGTAAGGCGGTTCTTGAGGTAACATGTAGATAGAGGCCGCGGTTAAGGCTGAGGAAGCTACAACTGCCCAGAACCATAGACTGTGAACGGATTGAGCGTAC
>Ga0315307_1001344_pt1 | contig 10979 bp, 8 predicted proteins | sample TDP2_MG_FD_203079 | JGI IMG/M metagenome (GOLD analysis project Ga0315307, IMG submission 203079) | Freshwater sediment microbial communities from Lake Towuti, South Sulawesi, Indonesia - TDP2 | ecosystem: Environmental > Aquatic > Freshwater > Lake > Sediment | place: Indonesia: South Sulawesi... | reverse complement strand
CAGGACTCCAAATTCGATGAGGAATCCAGTACCAACCCAGGCCAAGCCTCCAGTGCCATCTGCCGTAGTGGTGAACAGCCCATCCCCAAGGCTCGTAGGGAATCCAATACCAGCCAATAAAAGGATACCAGTCCCATCTTCCATAATAGTAAGGCCTCCAATCGCTGTAATAGATATAGGGAACCCAGACATAGCCATAGGGCTGTTCGTAGACCCAGCGTCCGTTGTCAGCCAGCTCAACTTCGTATTCGTCGAGCTCAGAGGGAAGGTATCTGCGGCCGATGACTCTTTGCTGGAGTGAATCTCTCGACCTGTTCCATTGGGAAAAGCTATCATCCCCGCTGTCATAAAAAAGGACGGGCTCTGAAAGGAAATGGCCGTTGGCAGCGATGAGCTTCTCCTCGCTCTCTACCTCCAAGGAACTATCTTCACCAGCCGCCTCCGCTTTCCCCTCAAAGACAAAGAGTTCGGTCTCTCTGCCCTCTCTGACTTCGATTCTGTAAAGCCCTTCCTGGGTAATATAGAAAGAGGCATCAGGAGTATGAATCTCAAAGCTCTTTTCCCTTTCCAAAAAGCTTACCCTCAAGTAGACTTTCCCTGAAAGTAGATGGAGCTTGATCTGCCCTTCACCGTTTTGGGGAAGATTGACGAAATCAAGCTGAGTGCCGCTATCGATACGGAGATAGTTTCTTTGGCCAAAATGAACCTCTGCCCGGCCTTCTCGAGTTCCCAGCTTGTCGCCTTCGACGACAAGCAAGTTCACAACTCCTTCTTCATAGCTCGAATCAGCCGCTCTCTGGATATAAACATCGCCTCTGACATAGCTCAACCGAGCAAAAGCAGAGCCTGAATACTCTTCCTCCCCATAAGAAACGCCGGAGGAAACAAAAAAAGCAAGCAAACCGATGAAAAATAATGTCTTTTTCATTTTATTTCCTCCTCCGCTTGGAGGAGTTGCAAAAATCGTGCCAGAGTTTTTTCTTGAGAAAAGAAGAAGAAAGAGTCAATTCTGTCCTGGTTTAAGGACAATTGACAACTTATGGAGTCAGTCGAAAAATGACCGAATCCCCCTGCCTTTATGGCTTTTTCTCTTCAACTCAAGCTTTAAATAAAAAATGCCTGTTCGAAACCAGGTCTATAATATCTAAGCTTCCTGCACTTCGGCTCTCGAAGCTTATTCTTTACCAGCGCCAGCGCCTCATCATTGGCCAACCTCTCCGCTGACCGCCTCTTCCCCAAAAGAAGCCCATTCTGCCCATTGGATGAAATCTGAAAAATCCTCTCCTTCCTAAGAACCTGTTTCCTGCAAACCTTCGGAATTTTTCCAATTTTTCCAACTGCTCAGGAGTGAAAATTTTTCTTATCTCTCTTCTCTGCTCGATAGCTCTCTTTTGATGATTGGCACGAAGACTGGATAGCTGATCGATGAGAGCATTGATCTCTTTCTGGTCAGAATTGGGGTCGCGGAGCAGGGTTTGGAGCTTCTGGCGGAGCGGCCTCATCTTTTCCTGAAACTGCTTCATCTCATCCTGATGGATCTTTCTGAATTCTTCCAATTTTGATTTCTGCTCAGCGGTTAAATCGAGAAAGTTCCTTTGAGCAGGATTCTCCTTCGATTCTTCCTTTATCGCTTTTTTCTCTGTCTGGCCAAGAAGACTGGCAGAAATAAAAGTTAAACTCAAAAAGGCAAGAGCGATGGTTACAAAAAGCCCGTGTTTTCTCATCTTAAACCTCCTTTCTCAGCTTGAGAGTTAATTAGACAACAAAAAAATAAAACCCTTGGAGGAGCCTGCGATTCAGAAATAAAAGCGCTCAGGCGAGTGCCTCGAAAACAATCAAGCATTGGGGGATGATAAGATGGAACAAAGACTGATAATAAAAAGGAATCCCTCTCCCCGGGACTCCTTTCGAGAAAAAGACAAATAGAAGTTCTTAAGTTTTTTCGAACCTAAACCTTCTTCAGGATAGGCATTCCTGTCTTCTGCGTCTCTTGGACTCTATAGCCAGCAGGAAGAGAATCAAGTGCTCCTGGCCTGACATCTCGGGCAAAAAAATAGATTCTCTGTGTACGACCCCCCTTCAGATTAACATCCCTGAAATGGAGATAGTACTTGACCCCTTTAGAGTTTGTGAATTCATAAGCCATTTATTTTACCTCCAGTTTGAATTTACTGATTAGAAAACAAAACGCAAGCTGACACCAAGGAGATGGGCTGTTGCCGAATAGGTACCCTCTCCAAGGTTAATTCCGCCGACTTGATAGGCTGCAATTGTTCTGTTTGGACTTGTCCTGTCAGAGAAAATCTCGTAGTGGTAGGTGGCGTCAATAACAAATTTGCTGATTTTATAGCCAAAGCCTGCTGTAAATGCTACACGGTCTGCATCGGGAAGAATAGGATCCATGGTCATGACCGGCTGGGGAGTTTGGTCAAAAAGAAATCCTGCCCTCAGAGCAAGTTTTTCATTCAATTGATACTGTAGGCCTGTGCGGAAGAGAGTGGAAACATCCCAGTGTTCCTCAAACGTTTCAACCTCATCAGGATAAGGGTCAGGAAAATCGATAGTGATGTCGAATTTATCATAGGTATTCCAGAAGACATAGTTGATGTCAGCCGAAAGAAGCAACTTTGGAGTCAGATTAAAGGCTACGCCTGCGCATAAGATATGAGGAAAATCAAAAGATGTCGCTACATTTCCTCCGGGTGGAACATACGGCTTGAAAGGCGCTGGAACATTTATGCTATCAAGGTCGATCTCTCCTTCAAAATCGATCTTGAATCCACTGCGCCAATTTAAGCCAAGGGAAAATTTTTCTCCTTTGTAAAGAGCACCAACATTCCATCCCCATCCATTGCCTTCGCCGTCTGTTATCGAAGCTGGCACCTCATACATGCCTCCGCCATAAGGCCTAAAGTCTTGAACAGTTACGAGATCAAAGGCTAAGGTGGAAAGGACATAGAAGACGCCCGCGCCCAAAGAGAAATTATCGCTGACTTTGTAAGCTATAACAGGATTGAAGACGAATGATTTCATGTCATCCTTGACAGAGAGATATCTCAATGGATAATTTGCAGGCCATTCCGTTCCCAAGCCGTAGGGTGAAAAGAAGCCAAAGCCGACAACAATTTTATTGCTGATTTTCTGGGTGATATAAAAGGTTGAAGGGTAGAAGTACTGCTTGACCATCTCGTAAGAATTAGAATAGGCAGGATTGATGAGAGGGGCATAAGGCATGGTCAATTTTGTCTTGGGAATGATTACAGTTGTGCCCAGCGAAATCTGAGTTCCATCCAACCAAGCGATTCCAGCAGGATTGTGGAAGACGGCCGTAGGGTCGTTGGCGACGGCCACAAACGCACCGCCCATGGCCATCGCTGCCGCTCCATGCTCGTAGATGAGAAACCCAGCGCCACGAACCGAGGAGTTAATGCCTAGGAATACTAAAAGAGATAATGCGAAGGGAAGAATTTTTCTTTTCATCATAACCTCCTTCCGAATACTTTAATTCCTCCTTTTTTGGAATGGTTAGTTTGGGTGATTTGACTCACCTCTCAATTATGTCTCAAGTATTTATAAGAAATAGACGATAATGTCAAGATATATTTGTCAAAAAAAATTGAACTTCTCCACTAAAATTAGACGGCTGTCCTTCTCTGCTCAATGAGCAATTTTCAAGAAGAAATGAGCGGCTAATTATTTTAAATCGAAAATGAATAGAATGAACGAAGGTTGAAGAAAAGTATATTTTTTTGGCCTAACTACTTGTTTTTATTCATATTAAAAAAATAAAAAATTTTTTTATTACCCTCTTTACAATTGATTTTTTTTCTTGTATAGTAAAAACGGTTCTCTTTGGCGGGCTGGAGAGAATCCCCACCTTTTTGGTTCCCATCATCAACCCCCCTTTTGCTGACAACAGCCCGCACTCTTTATGGAGCCCACTTATGGACGATGAGAAAAAAATTGAAGAAAGGTATAAAAGAATCTACAACCAACTCCAGACACTCTTGCCTAAAACTCGAAACAAGATCGCCCGCATGGCGACTGTCGCTGCCCTCCTTCAGCACAAGATGCCGCGCTTCTTCTGGACTGGATTCTATCTTCTCATCGAGGGAGAATTAACTGTCGGCCCTTACCAAGGCCCGCTGGCCTGCCAGGTGCTGGAGAAAAATAAAGGTGTCTGCTGGGCAGGGGTCAGAAGCAGAAAAACAATTATCGTCCCCGATGTTCATAAATTCCCTGACCACATTGCCTGCGACAGCCGCTCAAACTCGGAAATCGTCGTTCCCCTTTTCAGCAAAGATCGCCAAGTCTGGGCCGTGCTCGATATCGACAGCCGAAGGTTCGATGCTTTTTCAGAAGTTGATAAAGAATGGCTGCAGAAAATTGTAAGATTGATATAACCGGATTTTTTTTATTCTCTCTTTCCTATTCAAGCGAAAAGATACAGATTCTATCCCTTCACTCTATTGGCTGTAATGTCTGATGACACGGACGACGGCCTTTTCGCAAACTTTGCAGAAAGGCTTCTTGCCTTTGGTGAACATGATGCAGTCCAGCATCGGTCGATAGAGCCCTTTGGCTGAGTAGCCCGCACCCTCGAAGGCCCCAATTTTATCCTTGAACTTGCTCCGCGAAAGATAGTCATCGACCTTTTTTGCATTCTCCTGGGAAAGCTTCTCAGATTCTTGCTCAATTCGTTCCACGTCTTCCCTCGCAGCTCCCTCTCTCTTCATCTTGGCAATCTTTTCATTGATCTCCTGGCGGACCTTCTGGTAGGCGCTGTCCATCTGGTCAAAATCATCCTTCTCCCAAGGAGTGGGAATCTCGATTCCAGGCGTAGCCAGCTCTCTCCACTTCAGGTTCTTGGGCGCGAGAAGGGCGGTGATGTTTGGCTCAGTCGGCTCGACTCCTTTGGGATAAAACTCATTGTAGGCCACAGCCGATGTGTAGTATTCATCGCCCAGTCCAGCAAAGGAATGGCCAAACTCATGAAGGAAAAGATATTCATACCATTGATTGTCCGTGGTGAACGTGCAGTAGAAGTTGTAAATGCCTCCGCCGCCGTAGCGCTTGTGGTTGACCATGATATAAAGTGCGTCGTAGGGAACATGGGCTGCCAAATCGCGAAGGGATTTGTTGTCCTCTGTCAAAAGGTAGCGCTCAGAACCGAGGGAATCAAAGGTAGCGTTGAGGGCGGTTTTTTTGAAAATCCCATAGCTCGGCTCATCGCAGCCGCTCTCTTCAGAAGGTTTAAAAACACCATAAATATTAAACTTGTCTTTGTGGCTGCGAAAAGGCTCCTGGCTGAAGAAAACGTCGGTGAAGCGCTTTAAATCCGCTTGAAGCTTCGCTTCCTCCGAGGAAGTGTAGCCTTCAGCGATGAAGGCGATATCGACTTTCTGGTGGGGGTTTCCATTTTTCAGAACTTCAAAAACCTTGACTCTTCTCTCTAACGTCTCTTTGATGATGCTCTGCGAAGAAGGGTCGACCTCCTGGCTGAAAAGAGGCTGAGGGATGTTCTCCCTGTTCCTGACCTCCAAGACGAATTTTATTTTTTTCTTGGGAAAGGGAATGAGAGCCGTCTCATGATATGTTCTCTTAATGCCCTTAAGGGCTGGCTCGGTCGTCTTGTACTCGCTGAAATAGCTGTCAAACCCCTTGGAAAAAATAAGATTCCCTGATGAAGAATCGTAAATCTTGACCAGGTAGCGTCCGGTGTTGAAGTTATCGACAAGGTTCCGTTCGCTTCCGGCCCAGATGCCCTGCTCATAAATCTGGTCCAATGTCACCAACTCTTGACGGGCATCGCCGCTGTGAAAATAATCGATTCTCATCGTCTTGTCGAGGAAATAATCGTCGAATTTAAAATGTGTCTGAGAAAGAAGCGATAGCGGAAAAATAAAAGCCAATAAAATGCCAGGGATGCGGTTCATGATTCCTCCTTTTATTTTGACCTGTTGAGGATGACAATCTTTCCCAAGACTTCCTTGATGATTTTCACCGCTGCTGCGGCTGTGATTCCTGAGACATCTCTTTCCGGATTGAGCTCGACCACATCCAAGCCGACGATTCGGGCTTTGAGTCTCTGAAGGATGCTCAGAGCCTGACGAGAGGAAAGGCCTCCTGGCTCGTGGTGGGAGACCCCTGGAGCAAAGGCAGGGTCGAGGGCATCCAGGTCAAAGGAAATATAGAGGGGATTGGAGAATTCAAGGCAAAGGTTGTCCTTGATATCCTTCATCTCGATCATCCGAATGCCGTGTTTGAGGACCTTTGCCCTGTGCTCGCCTGTAGCTGCCCTAATTCCGACCTGAACCAGGCTTCGAGCCAAGCCTTGCTCAATGATTCGGGCAAAGGGGCAGGCATGAGAAAAGCGGTCGCCATAGAGCTCTTCGTACAGATCCGGATGGGCGTCGAAATGAAGGATATCCAAGGGCTTGAATCTCCTGGCAAAAGCTTTGACCACAGGGAAGGTTATGGAATGGTCTCCACCCAAGACGACAGTGACTGCGTTTTTCTCCAATATCTCGAGAACGCTTCTTTCGATTCGAGAAAAAACTTCCTGAAAGTTTCCTGAGGCATCGACATCCCCCAGGTCAACCAAAACTCCTTCTTCTTCTAAGTTCGCGCCGAGCTCGGTCCAGGGATTTATTGCTTTCCCGGTCGAGGCAGCGCGGATAGCCTGCGGCCCTTTCGCTGCCCCTCTCAAATAACACGATTTCTCATCAAAGGGAATTCCGATGATAGCCAAGTTGAATTTCTGGCTCTGCTTTATCGCCCCTCCAAAATCTGTCATTTATTCTCTCCTAAATGAATTTAAAAATTTTTTTGTAAACAAACATAGAGGCCAGAGGATTATACAGGAAAAATCAGAAGGACAAAAGCCATCAAAATCTCAATTCACCTAATAAATAAGAGAGCGGGCTGGGTGCTTAGAAAACCATTTGAATAGCTCGGGCGGAGTGGTTCGAAAGCACACTGCTTTTGACCCAGCCAATCAATTATTAGGCGAAGGTCAGTGGGTGAAAAAGACCGTTTGAAGGCTGAGCGGGCATGGTTCCTCGACCGAAGGGAGAGGAGAGCGAAGCCTGCGTGTTTTCGAAGCACCCAGCCCGCTCTCCCCTATCTTTTTTCAAAGGCAATGGCGGCAAAGCTGACAGCCGACTGCGTGGACTCTTCCTGCCAGAAATCGTAATCAAGGACAAAGCCCTTTGACCCGCTTAAAACCTCGAGAAGGCAAGCCAGAGCAGAAAAGCCGCAGACATTGAAAACTCCCTTGACCTTCTTCATCTCTTGCCAGAAGCTCTCGACATCGGCCTTGCAGATGGCGCCGATCAAAAGTCTATCATGATTTTTGGCCTGATAGAGAAGGGATGAGGCACGCTGCTCGTGCCCGAACTTTGGCCCGATGTGCGATAAGTCGACTCCGGCAACGAGGAGTGTGCCAGGGTCGAATTCCTTTGCGGCCAAGCCCAAAACCTCCAAGAAGCTCTTTAGGCCTGAGATATCAGAGGGCCGAGAGACTTTGTCCAGGACTGTATGGAAAGAGCCGCAGAGGATGGGAATGAGCGAAAAATTGGAACCAAAAAGATGCTGAAGAAAGATAAGCTGAAACTCAAGTGAATGCTCGCTGCGGTGAGCGATATCGTCGGCTGAGACGGCATCTACGCCTGCCTCCCGCAGCCTTCTCACCCAGTCCTTGTCTGTCTTTATCCTTCCTAAAGGGGTTTCAAAATCCCTCTCGGTCAAGGATAAAAAGGAATCATGAAGGCTGTGCCCTGTTCCGATGAGGATGACCCTGCGCACTGTAGAATTCTTCAAGGCTTGATAAGCCCGAGCATAGACACGGCGGCCAGCCCCCAAATCAATATGAGGAGAAACAAGGGCAATGAGCTCTTTTCCTCTTATTTCCGCAGGGAGCTCTGGCTCTGAAGAAAAAAAAGAATCAAGGAATATCCGAAGCTCCTTGGCCTCAGCCGGATAAGAGCGGCCGGCATGAAAAGCCTGCCTCACCTCGAGCAGCGAATATTCGTCGATCAATCTCTTTCTCTCTCGGCGGTAGCGCTCGCTGTCCAGCAAGAAAGCAGAGTCAAGCTCTGAGAGGAGCTTTTCCACTTCCTGGGAGCTGACCAAAACTCCTCCTCTCATCCTTATGAACTCAAGCTGAAAATCCCTGATATTTCTTCTTCCATCCATAAGAGCGATGAATTCCAGAATCTCACCCTGCAAGAGAAGCGGCTTCTCAATCAGCCCCAGAGGGTCTCTGACGAGAAGAGCTTTCTTTCCCTGATAGGAAGTTGGAACAGCCTCGATGTCTGTCCTCAAGCGGGGAATGAAATCGTCGCCGTAAATTCTCATCTCTTTAATATTCTTCTATTGAAAATAGAAAAATATCAAAAAAATCATAAAATGGAAATATAATTTTCTCTGATCTTTCAGGCGAAGGCATAGTGGCTCGAAAGCCGTGTGAAAGGCTGAGCCTTCCCAGTTTTGCTTTTGCTTCAAAAATGGCTATAATTCGAAAAAAACTACGAGGAAAATTTATTGAAAAACGTAAAAACTCAAATCAAAAAATGGAGGATAAGATGAAGCAGCGCACAAAAAAATATTTTCTTTTTTTCATTTTTCTCTCTCTGACTTTTTTCGGAATCGGCGAGGCTCAGCAGAAAAAAGCAAAACCTCCAGAGTTTAAGCTGACCATCGACAGCATCATGGCAGGCTCTGAGCTTGTTGGCAACGCTCCCTCGAGCATCTCCTGGTCTGTGGACGGGACAAAGCTCTATCTCCGCTGGCAGAAGCCAGGAGAAAAGAGTGCAGAGCTCTATGCAGTGACAAAGACAGAGGCTTCTCCTCAGAAGATATCTCTTGATGACCTTCTTAAACTCCCTCCGCTGCCTGCGCGGACTTTCGGCCGCTTTCGAGGCTTCGGCCTTTTCGGTGTCGAGATAAGATTCGACAAAGCCGAGAAACGGGCTCTCATTGTCCGCGGCGGCGACATCAGCCTTCTCGATATCCCCTCCGGAAAAATAACAGAGCTTACCCTTACCGATGAAAGGGATTCTAACGCGAATTTCAGCTTTGACCAGGAAAAAATCTATTTTACCAGTCAAAACAACCTTTTCCTGCTTTCCCTCAAAGACGGAAGCCTGCGCCAGCTGACATCCTTCAGCAAGAGAACTCCACCGCCGTCCAAGAAGCCCGATGACGTCGAAAAATGGTACAGCGACCAGCAGAAAGAGCTCTTCCAAGAATTCAGCAAAGCTGCGGAGAGAATGGGTCAGAGGGGAATGCCTCCCTTTCTTGGCAGCTCAAGCCAAAGGAAGCCGTTTTTTTTAGGGGAAGGCCAGGAGGTTGCTTCCTTGGAACTTTCCCCGGATGAAAAATATGTTCTCTTCACGATTTCAGAGAACATGCCTGAAGCCAAGAGCACGATCGTCCCCAACTATGTCACCAGAAGCGGATACACTGAAACCATCGAGTCCCACACCAAGGCAGCCCAGAGCTCGAGAGAATTCAAGGCAGGAATCATGGCTGTCTCCAGTGGAGAAGTCAAATGGGTTGACTACAATCAGGGAGAAAGAAAAATTTTCCCTTCGATTGTCTACTGGTCTCCGGACGGAAAAAAATGTGCGCTGACCGCCAGCTCCGAAGACCGTAAGGATGAATGGCTATTGCTTCTTGAGCCGCAAAGCGGAAAAACTAGCGTCGTCGAAAATGTCCACGATGATGCCTGGGTGGGTCCTTTTGGCCTGACAAACATCGGCTGGTATCCGGACAGCCAGAGCCTCTACTATATCTCCGAAAAAGATGGCTATGCCCACCTCTACCGGGCCTCTCTTGATGGAAAAGAAAAAGCGAAGCTTACCGAAGGCAAATTCGAAGTCTCACAGGCCCTGCTCTCAAAGGATAGAACAAAATGGTATCTCTCCTCGAACGAAGAGCATCCAGGAGAGAGCCACTTCTATTCCATGCCTGTGGAGGGAGGGAAGAGGACGAAAATCACTTCGATGACCGGCCAGAACGAAGTCTTCCTTTCTCCTGATGAATCACATCTTGCCATTCTTTACTCTTCGAGCAGAAAGCCGCCTGAGCTCTACATCCAGCCCAATAAGCCCGGCGCCGAAGCCAAGCAGTTGACTCTTTCGACCACAGAAGAATTCCGCTCCTGCGCCTGGTATGAACCCGAGGTCATCTCCTTCAAAGCCCGTGACAGAGTCGATATCTATGCCAGGATTTTCAAGCCAAAAAAGTGGGACCCTCTAAAGCCGGCAGTGATTTTCATCCACGGTGCAGGATACCTTCAAAACGCCCATAAAGGCTGGAGCACTTATTTCCACGAATACATGTTCCACAATTTTTTGATGGAAAAAGGGTATCTTATCCTCGATATCGATTACCGGGGAAGCTCGGGCTATGGACGCGATTTCCGGACAGCCATCTACCGCTACATGGGAGGAAAGGACCTCGACGACATCGTCGATGCCGCGGACTTCCTTGTCAAAAAATTTAACGTCAATCCGGATAGAATCGGACTCTACGGCGGGAGCTACGGAGGCTTTCTGACACTGATGGCCATGTTCAAGACTCCAGAGAAATTCAAAGCCGGCGCTGCCCTAAGGCCTGTCACCGACTGGGCTCATTACCATCCAGGCTATACGGTGGACATTCTTAACCTGCCCCAAAAGGACAGTGAAGCCTACAAACAGAGCTCTCCAATCTATTTTGCCGAAGGACTCAAAGGCGCTTTGCTCATCTGCCACGGCATGGTCGACACCAATGTCCATTTCCAGGATACGGTCAGGCTTGCCCAGCGGCTGATTGAGCTCAGGAAGGAAAACTGGCAAGTGGCCTTCTATCCAGTGGAGAATCATAATTTCCATAACAGCTCTTCCTGGGCGGATGAATACAAGCGAATCTTCAAGCTTTTCGAAGAGAATTTGAAATAAAGTTTTGCCGATTCAGTGGTAGAAATGCTCAGG
>Ga0315307_1001341_pt1 | contig 10991 bp, 12 predicted proteins | sample TDP2_MG_FD_203079 | JGI IMG/M metagenome (GOLD analysis project Ga0315307, IMG submission 203079) | Freshwater sediment microbial communities from Lake Towuti, South Sulawesi, Indonesia - TDP2 | ecosystem: Environmental > Aquatic > Freshwater > Lake > Sediment | place: Indonesia: South Sulawesi... | reverse complement strand
CTTAAGATACTTAGTCATTTAGTCTCCTCCGCGAGTTCATATATTCTGTCGAGGTTCTCAAGACTTGTTAACAGGGTCCCTTTGCCCTTTCCTCGAATTATATTCACCATTTTGTTCGAAATTTTTACCTTCAACAAAGGGTTGGGCTCTTCAACAAGTGATATTTCAGCTTTGAGAAGATCCCTAACCGAAAGCGGACCATACAGGATTCCCTCGAACATGAAAAATACCCCCCAGTCTTGGAGATTCTTCAACAGCCAAGTCTCATGCGTGTTTGCAAGAATCACACCAGTGTAATCATTCAAATGTTTGACCATCTTCCCCTTCTTCGCCGGATCAAGCTCCTCAAAAGGCTCATCGAGTAGAACATGCTTAGCCTTCATTGCAAGAGCCAAAGCTGTACAAACGATCTTTGATTGTCCTGCCGATAGCTCGCTAAGCTTTCTCTGTCTCAGGAACTTTGAGCTGAGGCCGAGATCTTCAATTATGTTGAAAGCTAATTCAGAATCTCCATTCGACAAGTCTATATAAAGCCCAATGAGGTCGTAAACGTTCGATCCGATAAGTGTGTAGACTTCTTGGAAGTTCGTCGAAAGGATGCCTGAGGTGGCATACAATTCACTGACATTTTTTCCGTCTATGATGATTTCTCCAGAGGTGATGTTTGTCAAAGCGCAGATTGCCCTGAAAAGGGTAGTCTTACCTGACCCGTTAGGCCCTAGAATCAGAAACTTCCCTTCGAGGGTTCCGTTGACTCCTTTCAGGACGGGTTCTTGCCGCCACTTGTAAGTTACGTAGAGATCTCGACTCACAATCATTTTACTCACTTAAGCTTATGGCATTTGCCTAGTCATTGTGAATCTAGCGACCATATCATATTTTTGGCCCGACGCACCAAAAGTGATGCCCCTTATTTTTCTACAGCTTTTCTTATTCTGCGGAGTTCTTGCAGAATCTGATCGTTTACATCTTCTGAAGGTCTGACTTCAGCTTCTGCTTCTACGGCTCTTGGCTTCAATCCTTTAACAAAGTTCATCACAATGTCTTTGATCTCCTCAAAGTTTTCTATTCCAAAAATCTCTGCTTCCGCAGTCCTGTGGCCGGAGCTACTCACTCCTGAAAAACCTGCAGTCTGTATTGAAAGCTTACCTAGCCCATAATATCTGGAGATTGGACCTTGATAAATGTTAATGTTTGTGATCCTATTGTAGGGCACGACGCTTTTTGTTTTCCACCATACTCCTTTTGTGACAATTATTTCGTCATCTTCAAGAACGTATTTTATTGAGGAATGGAATTTTGGAATCCAATACATGACGATTGCGACAGCAACAAAAAGCGGAGTGAAAGAAGACAGAGAGGCTACGATCCCAATCCATGTCTCAGACAAAAACGCCAAAACGACGACCGGAATCATCCACCAAATGAAGCAACCAATCACAACAAGCGCAAGATAAGTTTGAAAAAGTCTCTTCAATTTTGGGCCTGCCCCAAACTCTTTCTCCACGGCCATTTAAACACCAACATATGAAAAATACGGTAGTGATGCTTTAAGCTATTCGGTTAAAACCATTCCATAGCGCGTGGAAGACACCTATTCCTTTACTTTATTTCGCCTCAGGCCCTAACTTCCCCAATCGCTCCATATCCTTATCCGACATTCAGCAACCACCCAAGCTCTTACTATTTCCGCTTATTTACCTCTTTAAACCGTTGCAAAACTTCTTTCGGAACAGGATTGAAATACTTCAAGCCAACCTGCCCGCAAAGTCGCTCAAAATCCGCGTCAGCAGTCACAATTCCGATTGCTTTCTCCTGCAACGCAAAAGCGACATAAACACAATCAAAAACGTCATATCCAAGTTTTTCAGCCAACTCAAAACGATCGATTGATCGTCCAACTCTTATCCTCTTCGCGGTTCTATCAACTTTACCATTTTGTGCTGCCCAGATGATAACTGGAAATGCAATCTGACAGTCGGCTAAGAGTGGGTTTTTGCCAATGATATAACGTCATTTTAAGTGTTGATGTTTGGGCGTTAATGTCTCGTTTTTCTCAGGATTCTTTTTCTGTAGATCGTGATTATGGTGAAAACTAAAAATAGTGGCACAATGATATGCGATGAGAATTCGGGTATTACTTGGTAAGTGCAGTAGGTTTCTGTTCCATCTATAGTTGCGATGTTTCCAGCATAGTCGAATGCGACGATCCTGAATCTCACATATGTTCCTGCTTCTTGTCCTGGTATTGCAGCTTCGTAGAGGCCTATTGACTCGTTAAAGTTCATGAATCGGAATTCCCACACTGTTCCATTGTTTATATTATGGGATAACATGACACCCTGCACCCCACTTTCCGTGTCAGTTACATTAACTGAGACTTTTACCTCTTGGTTTGGTTGCACATTGCCTTTCGGCATCTGAGATGGCGTGCCTATTAAAGGAGGATTGCTGTCATCATTTAATTCTATTGTAAAGTTAGCTGCTGCGCCTATTCTATCATTGTATTCATAAGCGCTATAGTTCACGTGAGACCCAACTGATCCAAAAATCATTCCTTCAACCTCCACTGTTATTGTGTCTCTTACAGAAGAGTTTGCGACAAGCACCCAGCTTATTGTAGAATTAGCTCCAACCTCAAGAAAGCCAGATTCTACTGTTTTCTTTGGAACCTCACTTTGGGCTAAGCTTAGATTCGCAGGCAATGATATTGTTGCGTTGCACGAAGAGGCTGGATAAGTAGAAAGCGCGTTTGGAAGAGGTTGCGGATAAGTGATTGTGACGTTTATTTGGAAAGGTGCGCTAGGCTTAGTGTATGTTGGAGCTGAAAGGCTTATGTTCCATGGTGAAACGTAAAGAGTCCAATTATCGTAATAAGCCCATAGGTCTAGGAATTCTGTGTTGTTGAAAGCTATGTTTGGACCGCCGTGCTTTCCGCTCCATAATGGTTTGTTCCATGGATCATGTAGAAAGATATGAGTGTCATTGTAGCCTGTTGCAATGCGGTAGTGACCATAAACATGGAGGCCACTATACCACATGAGTAGAATAAGAGGTCTATCCTCGTCTATGAAATCTTTGAGTTGCGCCAAATCCATTCCGTGGGCTTCAAAAGCTGCATAGCCTAGCGTGCGGATTGTATAGCCAGTGATGTTTTCAGGCAGTTCATCACCCCTCGAAGTGCTGATATTGCTGAAGTGTGTCGCTCTCCGTAACTCATCTGAGAAAGTCGAGGACACGGGTTTGCCGATGGTTCTTGACACGTCAGCTATCTCTGATTGGCTGATGTTCTCACCGTAGTAGTCGAAGACCATCTCGAGGCAGGCGGGACCGCAATAATAGTCTTTTTCTTGATAGTAAAATGGCACATCAATGTGGTGCTCCAAAATGTCTTGGTAAAACGTGTGTAAGACGTCTGCGATCAAGTTTGCTGATAGGTTCAGGGAATCTCCACAGCGGTTTTTGAACGTTGGGTCGCTCCAGTTGTAGTTTTGGTCCATCCACAGACATGTTAGGTCTTCGTCCATGTCAAAGGTTGTGTCGCAAGCAACTGCTAAAGTAGCCTTGTATGCTGAGGTGCCCTCTAAAGTGTTGTCGAAGGCGAGGAAGGTGTTGAATTCATCTGTATAATTGTTTGTTCTTGTACTGACAAAGTCTTCATAATCGCTGTGGTGTATTTCTTGCCCCCAAGCTGTTTCTGGACTCATCACGTGGCCAAAAACCGCCATATCGCAGATGTAGTGCGTCATTGCGCCGAGCTTTTTTGCTGCGTTAGCCAAGTCGCCACTCTTTACGAGGTCAACTGCTTGGTTGTATTCTTCTTGTGCTCTTAATGCTGAGGCATCGTCTTGTAGAGAGCCGTTAACAAAGTAGTAAACGTGATGTTTTGCTCTGTCTCCTATGCCGCTTGGAATCGTCCCATTGTCAGGCAGTTCAGTTCCATATAGATAGTTGGCAACATTGTCGAGAATAAACTGTTTTTCTTTCAAGGGCAACCAGTCTAAAGCGTGCTCTGCAATCCAATCATGCGTCCCGTATTTTGGGTTGGATGGGTAGTCACTAAAACCTCCGTTACTCCAACAAAGAATGACCGTGAAGTTGATGTTTGCTCCAATCAAAACGGTCAACAAGGTGGTGACTGACAGAAGAGCCACGTGCTTTTCTAACATGTTAGTTTGCCAGTTCGTCATTGAGTGAGCTTTAAATTTAAGAATTACGCGTGCGTAAACACGTTATTTGATTTGCGCATAAAAGCGTCAGAGACTTGATGAAGGGATGTAATTTGCGTTTATGTTGATTCCGCCAGTGGTTGCCCTAAGGCTTGCAATGAAGTTGCTTTTGGCTGGGTAATTGTTTGACTGCAGTTCTGATTTGGTTCCTGAAAACCCGGTCTTGTTCACGTTTATCCCGCCGAATGATGTGGTGGACTTGATCTGTGCGCCTACTTCGTCATGGATCGTTGTTGAGAAGTCAATGCCTCCAGTCGTAGTTTCAGCATTCAATGTTACATTCGCTGGAATCTCATCTTTCTGGGTCACGTTCACTTTGACTCCTCCCGTTGTTGTTTTTACGTTAACTGAAACATTTTTTGTGGCCTTCGCGTTGTCCCATGAGAACTCAACTGCGCCGGTTGTGCTTCTGACGGAGACATCGCCGTTTAGAAGCGCATTCCGTGACAACTTGGCCCGAACACTGCCTGTAGTTGCCTCAAGATTCAAAGAATCAAAGATTACGCTTTCTCCAGAGTTTAAGATAATCTCGCCGACGCTTGTTCTAATGTCTAGACTCAGATTTACAGATGGGTCGATGTGTAAATCGCAGACCACATTCAAACCATATAGCCAAGGCCAACGGTCAGCTCTGTAGACTCGTGAAGTTACTGCTAACAAGCCTCCAGTGACGTTGTGGTCGAAAGTGACCTCAATTGGTGTGGCTGGTGCAAGCATTCCAACAGCGCCAGTTGCTGAAACGTTGAGGACTACGAGCTTGCCAGACAAATCTTCAAAGGTGATGTTAACCCGTGCAATGTCTGCGCCCAGATCGACATTTAACCTGTCAATCCCAGTTTCAAAGGGAGCTTCCTCTGATTGATTGAAATCAACTGGTCGGACAGGGGCGAAAATGATGACTCCTGCCACTATGGCCACGATGAGAATAGTGACCAAGATGGTGATTGGCAGGAAGTAAGGCATTCTTTCCCTTCTTCTTGGAGGCGCGGCAACAGCCGGAGCGCCGACAGGAGTTCCGCATACATAGCAGAACTTTGCATCATCTTCGAGTTTCGTTCCACATTTATGACAGTAAGGCATTTTGAGCCAACCCAAAACAAGGCTATGAGTATTTCAAATTTAAGCCTTGTCTTACGAGTATAAAAAGTAAGATTAAATATGTGAATGTAAGATTAAGCAGAAAGAGGAAGCAAATATGCCTTACTGCAAGAACTGTGGAAGCGAATTCCCTGAAGGAGCAGTTTATTGTCCGAAATGTGGAACCCGTGTAGAGATTGTTGCAGCGCTCAAGCTGGCTTCTTGGGGTGAAAGATTTGTTGCTTGGCTTATTGATGTTGTAATCCTTGGCGCCATTATAGCGCTGATAAGGGTATTCACTTGGATTGCTTGGCCGAGTTTCTCGTGGGTGCCAAATATCCCCAGTTGGATACCGTTTGTTGACTTTGGATTGAGTAATGTCATATATTTCTTGTATTGGATGTTTATGGAGGGAGCTTACGGGCAGTCGTTTGGCAAGATGATTATGAAATTAAAGATGACGCGGTTGGACGGAAAACACATTAACATGGCTCAGGCGGCAATGGAAAGTGTAGGAAAAGCTTTTCTGTTGCCTTTTGACTGCTTGTTGGGGTGGCTTCTGTATCCGTCGAAGGGGCAGAGATTGTTCAATTATCTCTCAGAAACTATTGTTGTGAGGACTTGAAATCGGAACGGACGCGCGAAAAGATCTGGATATTAGTTTTTTGTATGTTTTCTTTGGCTTATACGGTGTAGTATAGTTATGACTTTTGCTGGGTGTTTAGTCATGACTGTCGAGCCTGCTGTAGACTGTAGATAAATGTTTAAATCGTTCTTTTTGTCTGTGTGGTGGAGGTGAAGCTTGATGGTGTATTGTGACAAATGTGGAAAGCAGGTTCCTGATGATGCTTATTTCTGTCCCAACTGTGGTGTCAGAACAAAGAAAGGCGTGGAAGCAGGTGTTTCTACTCCATGGGATGAGATGAGGGAAGCCTTCTCTAAAATGGGAAAGGAGCTGGAAAAGGCTTTTGACTTAGCTGCCAAGGAGATACAAGAGGCGTTTAAAATTGCGAGGGAAAACATTCGCAAATCGACGTACGCTGAAACGGTTGTCTGCACGGGTTGCGGGGTGACAAACCCGAGTAATTCCAGTTACTGTTACAAGTGTGGTAAAGAACTTAAAACGTAGCTAGTGACGTCTGCACAGCTTGTTTCATTGTTCCTATTGGAGCAAACAGTAGAACCTGTTGTGCGTCTATAGCGGATGAACTTACGAAAAAGTCTTTCTGATGATAGCGACATAACTTGAATCTTCAGAATCTATGAATTCACTAACTATCCATTCTGTTCCTTTGAGTAGTTCTTGCATTTCTTCGTGTGATACCATCAGCCAGTCAAACCACTTAGTGGCAGTTTTTTCGAATCTCACTCTGATCCTTATTTGTCCGCTCATCCTTCCTCTTTTCCTGTTCAACTTTTGATATTCTAGGTGTGAAGGATTGTCTGTTTTGTATGGGTCTCGGGTTTCAGCGATCATTATTGCGTTTTCAGAAGTAATTCTATGGAATCTTTTGAGCAGTCTTCTTGCTGTTTCGAGGTTGCCGAGGAGACCGAAGTTGCATCCCATCATGATGATTGTGTCAAAGGAGTTTGGCTTGAAATTGATATTTTGAACTGACGTGACTTTAACTTTCTTTAAACCTCTTAGCTCGCAAACTTTCACGGCAAGAGGAGAACTGTCGATCCCGAGTACATCGAAACCCTTTTCCTGCAAATACAATGAATGCCGTCCAGCTCCGCAACCAACGTCTAAAACTCTACCCTTCACATACTCCATTGCCTTTTGTTCAATGAAGGGCCAATCCTTAAACTCGGAAAAATACACTTTCGGGTTTTGATGCGCTGAGAAATAACCATCGTCTCTCTCAACTATTTCACAGATCTCTTTGCCTTTGTAGTATGCCCAGATCTCCTGGCCAAAAGCATCATGTTCAGGTTTCAAGGTTCTGGTTTTGCTCATGAAATACAGTAACTGGAGGTTCCAACTTTATAACTTTCTAGCTGCAATGTAGAGATTTAAAAGCCGCTGTGAAGTTGCATGAAAGTGTTGTTTGTGTGTTCTGGGAATGCACATCGCAGTCCATTAGCAGAAGCCCTATTGAAGAAGTTAAGACCTGATTTGGAAGTAGACTCCGCCGGAATTTTCACTGCAATTCCGATTTCAGAAGAAGTGAAAAAATATTTGGCGAAAGAAGGTGCAGAACGATACTTAAAGAAATCTCCTGAAAGTCTTGACAGTAAGCAACTATCCGAATATGATCTTATTGTGGCTATGGAACAAAGACATAGAGAGGCTGTCTTAAGCAAATGCCAAGAATGTGAAGACAAGATAGCTGTGTGGGACATTGAAGACCCATATTTTATGGCCAGTAGAGATGCCGAGAATGTTTATAATCAGATTAAGGATAAGGTTAGGGAACTGGCGGAATCCTTGTGAATAAACAAGAAGACCTCAAGCTAGTGAGTTCATAATTTTTAATTAATCGGTTTGGAAATAGAAACTTATTCAAATGTTAGGAAGGACGTAAACTTGACAATAGAATATGCTGAAGCTTCAGATGTTAAGAAGCTGGTGAACGAGATTGTAGATGAATTGGATTTGTTTCATGTCGTACCGCAGTTTGTATATTGCTATCGAAGCAAGGGCTCAAAGTCCAAACGCGTCATTGCCCGCATTCATGGATTGGGAAAGATATGGCAAGAGGCTTTAAGACGACCATCAACCTATGTGATTGAAGTTATCTCCGAGCATTATGACAAGTTAAGTCAAGAAGACAAGGAGAAAACTGTGCTTCATGAATTATTACATATTCCAAAAGGATTTGCGGGAGGCTTCCGTCCGCACAAAGGCTACATTGATAAGAAACAAATAGAAAAATTGCATAGCCTATTGCTGAAGAAAAGGCGTTTGAAATCAGAAAATTATCTTAACAAGCGTCAATAGAACGCACTACCGCGTCTTGCAAGCAGTTACTTAGTCGTCACAGGGCGGAAATACTGGTGCATGTGATTTTTTCCCAATTTAGGCTCCAAGATTCTAATTCTCATTTTCAATTCCAGCCAGAATTTTCGCAAGTTTCTTCTTAGAATCGATGTCTACTTCTCTTTCAATCATGATTCTCTGCGCCTGAGGTGAACCTGCCCCATGCATTGATTCTGTTCGATATCCAACAGCGCCGAGTCCCATGGAAATGTTTTCTAAGAGCCTAAGCATGCGAAGTCTAAATTCCGTTGGAACCTCTTCAACACCTTTCAAGTATTTACTAACATATTTTCCGACAACTGGACTCTTTAGGTCCCATTCAGATGGCGCCGTTACCAGTAGACCGCCAGCTATGTCCTCGGCTAACCTAACGATTTCGTAAGGAAATCTTGTTACGTTCTGTTTGCAGATGTTCGCCAATAGTACGTTGACCATGCAAGTTCCCGATGCAGTTTTATATCCCTCAGCCGAGCAAGCTATTCCACAAGCGTACAATGTTTCGTTCAGATGGTTCATTTCAACAATTTTGTCCCTTATGTGTGAGGCTTTTTGAACACCATTGTATTCAGCGATTGTGCCTGCAGCGCCAATTAGCACATCGCCAACCCCTGCTTTACATCCACCATAGCTTTGTCTGTGATACGCTGCAAATCTTTCCACAAAGGGTAAACTGAACTCGTATTCGCCCGCCATGAAAACCCTCTCCCACGGCACGAAGACGTCATCAAAAACTATCATGGCTTCCTGTCCTCCATACTTAACATTGCCCACATCGATCTTCCCTCCCTCCAGCTTTCTTCTGTCGCATGATTGTCTACCATAAATGTATATTATTCCCTCAGCGTCGCTTGGAACGGCAAATGAAACAGCATAGTCTTTGTCTTTCTCGTCCATGGTTCTTGTCGGCATAACAATCACTTCATGAGAGTTCACGGCGCCTGTTTGATGAACCTTTGAACCTCTGACAACTATGCCGTCGCTCCTATCCTCAATTATTCTCAGGTACAAGTCTCGATCCGCTTGCTGACTAGGCGCCAAACTTCTGTTTCCTTTGGGGTCTGTCATTGCTCCGCAACAGACTAAATCGTTTTTTTGGACGTGTCTGATAAATTCTGTGAATCTTCCGTAGAATTCTGTTCCTGACTTTTGGTCCATCTCGTATGTTACGCTTGAGAGGGTGTTAAGCGCATCCATTCCTACACATCTTTGGAAGCACGTGCCAGTTTTTTGACCTAAGAGTCTCAACAATTTGACTTTTTTAACTAAGTCTTCGGTGTTTTGATGTATGTGGGTAAATCTGTTGATTCTCTGTCCTGTTAGGTGAGACGTTGCGGTTGCCAGATCCTCGTATCTTGCATCGTGGGCTATGTCATAAGTTACAGAAACAGAGTTAATCGACGGTCTAATAACAGGATGGTCAACAGGATTTTCTATCTCCTCTCCAAACAGATAGACCCTAATTTTTCTTTTACGTAAGCTTTCTATGTACTCTTTACCAGTTCTCATCGTCATTCCCATGTCTTCCTTTAAGTCATAAATCATTATCCTTGACTTAAAAGTTAAGCTCATGACCACATTGATGAAACATGAAACGTCGTTGTTCTGAGAATGGCAAGAGAAAAATAGACAAATAAACTCGCATGCTCAGGAAACTCGAAGAGATCATCAAGAACAGGATCAATGCCGAATTTCGCTTCATGAGACGGGATTTCCACGATCTTCTCGTTAAGCATAAGTTGCACCACGCTGACATTTACTTAAAAGAGACAAATCTTCTTTCTGCTCAGTATTCTGAATGCATAAGTGTTTCATAGGTCTTCTCAGAACTAAATAAAGTGGTGAAGGAATGGAAATTAAGAAAGATGTAAGTCTAAACGAAATACTAGAAAAAATGAAAAAAGAGGGCATTGCCTTAGACGACATCCTAGAGAAAGCATTAGAAAAAGTTCCTGGACTTTCTAACGAGGAAAGAAAAGCAGGCTAACCCACTCTACGCGTGTTAGTTAAGCTGTGCTTTCGCCTGAGCTTTGTTTTTGAATTCTAATAAGTTCTCTTGGTTCTAGTATGACTTTTCCACGCCTCACACTTTACAACTTGTAATGGCCCATAAATGAGCACGCGCTCGAGAAGAACCAATGATCCTAGGACTTCCCAGGCTTGTTCGCCTTGATCGGAGTTAATTCGCGCGCATAACTAATTTTTTCATGGTGAAAGTGAATAAAAACATAGGTTTGTTTGCTGTATGTGCAGAATGCATATAAGAATGACATATGTCATATTGTTATTGCCAGAAGGAATCAAATTATGAATTGGAAAAAGTATGTCTTGTCCATCACCTTGTTACTGATAGCAATTGTAGGAGCGGTTTTTGCAGGCAATTGGATTTGGACAAAAGCAAAGACAGGTGGAACAAACACACTGGAAACAGTGGAAATCAAGGAATACATGGGACAAAAACTGTCTTCTATCGATGACTTCAGGGAAAACTCGATAAAAGGACCGCAGAATATAGATAAGGAAAGCTATAGGCTTGTTATGACTGGGCTCGTCAACAACGAAACTATATACACGTATGTTGATGTGATCACAAAGCATTCCCTCTATCAAAAAGTCGTTACGCTGCACTGTGTAGAAGGCTGGGAGGTGACGATCCTCTGGGAAGGCATCCTGGTCAAAGACCTACTCGAAGACGCTGTAATAAA
>Ga0315307_1001339_pt1 | contig 10997 bp, 11 predicted proteins | sample TDP2_MG_FD_203079 | JGI IMG/M metagenome (GOLD analysis project Ga0315307, IMG submission 203079) | Freshwater sediment microbial communities from Lake Towuti, South Sulawesi, Indonesia - TDP2 | ecosystem: Environmental > Aquatic > Freshwater > Lake > Sediment | place: Indonesia: South Sulawesi... | reverse complement strand
AACGAGGCGAAGTCAGCTCTCAAGTCCAGTTTCGGATAAGGCCCTAGAGTAGGTGTCACGGTGTGCTCTCTCGTCGGGATTGGAGTGGGAGGCGTTGAAAAATAGACTGCGAGAGCAATAATCACGATAGCTAGAAGAATAACTGCGACTGCTACCCGAAGTCGAGTGAGAAACTTCACGACTAATCAAGAAGTCTACAGGACCATCGCCAATTTAAACATATCAACCGATATCTTTTCATCGCAGCCGTCTCGCCCAAGATGGAATGCGAAAGGAAAGGAGAAACCTGACCCATAGATCTTCTCAGATCCCTAGGCTAAAGCCTTCAGGTTTATAACCCTAAGAAGGTAAGCATAGATCGAAGAGAAGTTCAATGCCATTTGTAGGACCTTGGGAAGCTCTGATTCTGACTGTGGTTATAGGTCTTATTATAGCTCTCATAATCATAGGGCTGGCTAGGATGCTTGGACGAAAGAAACCAACTATTGCGCCCAGTCAAAAGATTATGGTTAGATGCCCAAGCTGCAAGGGCCTGAACGATGAAGATGCAACCTTCTGCTCAAACTGCGGAAGCAAATTGAAGTAAGAGCATTGCGAATGGATGAAACAATTGCTCTAATCCTTATCGGATTGGTCGTTCTTGTAGTCATAGCCCTTATAATTATGGGATTGGCTGGGCTGGACGAAATAGCGATAGTAACTGTTGTTGCTTTAGCTATAATGGCCACGGTTATACTTCGAATTGTATTTATATGGAGAACCAGAAGAATATGTTACTAGTCTTGAGCCCCATAGATCTTCTCAGGGCCTCGTTTTAGAAAAAATAAAAATTCTAGCCTTGCTCCGTTGGTTGGACCAGATAGACCGGTTCTTATTGCAGCGCGAAGATGATGCCCGGCGGGATCAAAGCGATGGCTTTGCGTCTACCAGACGGATTCTTGGTGAAACAGCAAGGAAGAAAACAGAAAACTTTTGGCATGGTCTTCAGCCGGCCTTAGGATGAGTATTTCCAAGTCAGATTGCCGCCTACGATCTTGTAGCCTTTCGCTTTTTCGCATAGGTCTTTAACGGGGCATCTTCGACAGTTCCATTTCGCGCAGAGGCTTGAGCCTATGGTCCATATCGGTTCGTCCAGCTTCCATGGGTATATGTTCAGTTTGTTTGCAGCGCGGCGCCAGACTGCTTGAATGATGCCTCTCAACGGGTCTTCGTATACGCATCCTTGAAAGCTCTGACCTTTGATCTTGACCGCGCCTGTGTAGAATGTAAATCTCGCGACTTGCGCGTCGACTGGAATGTCCAACTCGTTGAAATTTGATATTTTGATGAGTCCGTTCTCTCCCATCGCTCGAAGGTAAAAATTGAAGAGCTTGTCGCCGCGGAGATAAGGAAACTCATCCAGACGATTCCTTACTTCATTGATTGTGAGTGGTGTTTGGGTAATGTTTCTCGGGTCCCGTTCATACTTTTCGTTTAAAAGTGTGGATATCTTCTTCCAAGTAGCCAGAGCGGATTTAGGGTATCGAGCCCCTAGATTCCTGAGGAACGATATGAGGGTTCGATCGGCCAGATCCAGTATCGTGGAAGGTTCAAATCTTTCTGGATAAAGACTGAATGCGCCTCTTGCATTCGCCCAAAGTTTCCTTGCATCCGTCATATAGTCGATTGAGATTACATAGGTGAGGTAGAGTGCGTGCTCTCTCGATCCTTTACTCATGCCAGTTGGCAGAAGGTATTCAGGCATTGTATATCCTTCGAAGAAGCCTTTCTGACCGTAAAACTGATCGAACAATCTATCCGCTATATTCAAAGCCTTGACGTCATTAGCTTCAAATTCGATTGAAACAACAACTCGCGTCATAAGAAGACCGGATTCTCAATAGACTGTCGTTCATCTCAGTTTGCTGAGGTCTTTCTTGACCCTTGGTTTCATCATTTCAATGAATCTTATCGCTTGTTCTCTACCATAGTATGGAATGTAACAACGTCTTTTGTTTGCATCTTGATAAGGTGTCCCTTCACTGAATCCAAGATTAGCCATAGCGTGTCTGATTGGGCTTAGATCTTCCAATGTCTTACCATAGAGTCTGATGACAACATTGTAACTATTATACCGCTTGTCCTTTCTGACCGAAATATACCCGAATTTTCCATAATAATCTCTAGCCATTGTGATCAGCTCACCCTTACTGAAAACATCTTTCAGCGGTTCAATCCTAGTTGGATACGCTTTTTCTAAGAAGCGTTTTTCAACTGCGAATCCTCTTTCAGTAATCTGCCTAATCATAAAGGGAAGAGCGTTTACATCATCCTCATTGTAATCCAGGACTCTAGGATCTAATTGCGTTCTCTCTTTCAAATGTCGTTGATATTCTAAGGCCACAAGAAATCCATCAAGGTCTGGGTGTTTGAATGGATACTTAAGATGAGATGCCAAATCTTTCAAGGCAAAACTTTGATTTGGGAAGGTAAAACTTCTTTTGAACGCTCGACAAAGATCGATATGTGGGTAGGAAAAGAAAAGATCGGAATTCAACCCTAACCTATTGAGAGAGCGCAGTAAGACATTCCTATCGAAGTTGCTGCCGGAATAACTCACCAGAACTGAATTTGGGTTTTCTTCTAGAAAACGAAGGAAATCCTTCAGAATTCTTCTCTCTTGTTTCCAATTATCTGCATAGAAACGTGTGAACTTGCCTTCCTTCAATGCTCCTATCAGCCATACTCTGCTGCGTGCAATATCCGTTTCGATATCAAAGAAAATTAGATCGCATTCTGGCAAGACGAAGGGTGCCAGTTGATATGTTTTGTTTTCCAAAACAGACTTCGCTCCGAGCTGCAATTTTTTCAGAAAGCTTTCGGAAAAACTTGACTTCGTGACGATCTCACCTAGGTTTCTGGCTTCGGCCAGGTCCCTTATCGTCTTGATACCAAGCCTATGAAGCATAGACTGTCTCGCGGCACCTACATCATCCAAATGCATCAACGAAGTCTTTCTTTGTTTTTCGAAAGTATCATGCCATTCGATGCTTACATATCCCGTAGTGTCGATCTCAACTAAAGCAAAATTTCCTTTCGCTCCATATGAATCATGAGAAGAAACATTGACAACTGTTGTATCCTCAAATTGAGTTGAAAGTCTACCGTGTGAATGGCAATGACCACATACTACTAGATTCACTTTATTTCGTTGTATGAATTCTTTGAGCGATTTTGAGCCTATGTGATGCGAGCCCTCATCCAACTCAGCAAATCGAATTCCGAGGTCTAATATGCCATAGGGCGGGGTGTGAGATAGAATGATTAAGCTCTTCCCTTTAACCTGACCGTATTGTTTTTTCAGGTGTTTTTCTACTTCTTTTTCAGTGTGTCGAACGATGGCCGGACCGCTTGTTGAAGCTTCCAATCCGATGAAACCAAACTCCTTGAAAATGAATGGTTTTTCATGCAGGTCGTGAACGTTTTTGCTTGCAAGGACCTTCTTTTCCTCAGGGAAATCATCATTCCCAATAACTGCTAGAACCTTCCTCTGCTTTGTGTAATCAGAAAGTTCAGTAAAGTAATTGATTCCCTCCTCCTCAAACCTGCCGATATCGTCTCCTCCATATAGAATAAAGTCTACTGGTTCTTTCAAATCTTGAACAAAGCTCAAAACATCAGTAATTTCTTGTATCCTCCAGTCAGAAAATGCCAGTATGGTTATTCTCATTGGATCTCTTCTGCATAATGCACGATTTTTTCGCCTACAGGCGTCTACCAACCGCATATATGGCTAAGCCTACTAGAACTATCAGGCCTGCTATAGCGAGTATTATTGGGTTTGGATAGGCTTCGCCTCGGTATGGGTTGTATTCATAAAGGCCGTATAGAACGGGGACATAGCCTTTGCCGTAGAAGCCTTCCGCATACTACGCTTCGATCTGTGCATATTGTCTCCCTATGAAATACATGTTTAGGAAATATCTCAGGATGAAAGAGCCGAAGCCAAGCGCAGCTCCTACCACGAATACCCCGATTCCGACGTTCTCTGAATATTTGATGCTTGTTTCACCTCTTGTTCAACCGGATCTGATATTTTTCAGATTGCCGTCTTGAAATTCATTTTTACTACAGCTTTCTCATAGATAATTGCAGTTCCTCTTTCGATCAGTGATATCCAACAGACATCCAATCCGCCTTCACTTATAGTGCAAAAACGCGAAGCCTTTTGCTCTCCGAGTCCTTGGGGCAAATGCCGAATCGGCACAGTAATGCCCTCTTTTTCTAACAGCGAGAGATCTTGTGGGTGAACTAACATTCTGTCAGGATAATATCCATTGCCGTCAATCCAATTTATTGCTTCCCTGAATCTTTCCTTTGAATGTCCATCCATAATCTCGTTTCCAGCGCCAGAGAGTAGACCCTTGACAATCGCGAGATTCTCACGTCGAGCTACAAATCTTCCCACTCGATCAATGCCCAATATCTCTCTTGGACGAAAAGCCCAGTCCCCCAACCGAACTATGAAACGGATTCTCTCCGGCGTAGCCGGCTTGGTCCTCAGGACAAACGGTTCTAATTCTTGTCCGGGAGCAACGAATTGTGCCCTAGCAGGACCTGTGCTTTTCAGCAAATAGTTTGCCTCTATAACTTCGTTAACAAATCCAACCAGTTGCTTGTAAAGCGTCTCGCTCTTGATAGCATTCATGATGATGTTTCTAAATTCTTCTAGCCACTCTTCGAATGATTTTTGCTGCAAAACCTAGGCCAGCTCATTTCCCAGTAAATTAAAGAATATCCGTCGCAACCAACAGATATCTTTTTTCTTAAGCAACATTGAATAGACCTTGTATTCACTATCTTTCTTGGGGCGTCTTAGGTTCTTGAGGCTACAGTTTGTAAGGGTTAGAAATTTCAGAAGTCTCGAGGATTTAAAGTTCGATTGTAACAGAGGACTAAACGTGTTTGTAGGACCAAATAACAGTGGCAAATCCTCTATTCTCGAAGTTCTTAGACTAGTTCGAGATGCCTGCGGTCAATATCCCTTTGATTCTAGAGGCGGCTTTAAACAAGTTGTCTCACGTCACGATCAGGATAGAAATGTCGAAGTAACGCTTGAAGTCTCTCCTTTTCTTAAGGCGCAAAGAGGCGCAGTGACTATCTGGATGAAGGCTGGGATCTAGTCAAGGAATCTTGTGGTACGCCATGGCAGATGAGAAAAAAGAAACAGACTCAGAGACGGATTTCACTCAGACGAGTTTCCATAACATATTATTGACGACTCATCCCAGTTTCCTAGAAGCATTGAGAGTTACTTATCCCCTTGCTTTCTTGGGCTCTCTTTCAATAGTAATCGCTACATTCCTACGAAACGGAGCTAGCAACGCGCAACAATATGCAATAGCGGCAGGAGTTGTCTTTTTGCTCGCCTTCTCAAGTTCCTTGCTATCCAAGTTCCTTCGACGGGCATACGTCTTACCATCAGTCATGGCTTTTTTGTCATACATCTTTTTTGTTTCAGGGATGGTTCTCCTATTTTGGCTATGCTGGGAATTGGTAAGAGTTTTTTGGCTAGGTTCAGTTGTTATCCTTCTGGCTATGACTTTTTACTTTATTGTTTTCATGTCAATTGCTCTTTGGTGGTGGATAACTAGGCTTACCAAGGTAAGGGTTGAAGAACTATTGCGGAAAGGCAAAAGAAATCTTGCCGACGCATTGAGCGTAGCATTATTTACAGTAAGCTTGGGTTATGTGTTGCTAATGATCTGGTCTGTCGCCGGAGCTCATACGGTTCTCTATACGCTTCTAACAGTGGGTCCAAAAGGCGAAGTCCCTATTTCTAATCTCCGCTTTCTTCTCGTGATTCCTGTCTTGGGGCTACTCTCCATAGTTGTCGGCGTTGTGGTCGCTAAGATCATCATAATGATGTCACGCAAAGGTAAGAAGAACCTTTAACAAGGCGTTGGGAATAAATTCCCAGAAAGATGAGTGAAGCTAGCCGGTAAGGCTAGGACTTGGTGAGAGAGCTGTGCAACGGCAAGATCTAAAAACCAAACGGTCCGACCTTCGCTTTTACTTTTTTGAGCGTCATAGGTTGGGTGGACATGAAAAGGAAGGTGATCAGGTACTTCTCCGCATCAACGTCGACGGGAGTAGGCTCGGTAAGTGATGCCGACTCAATTTCAATGCAGCGATCAATAATTGCTCGAAACAAGGTTACAAGGTTCCTGTAGTGATGTTCCAAAAATTCTCTCGTGGACCAGAAATTTTCACGGGTGATCGGCAGGTCAAATGCTTTAAGTCCCGCGTCTAAGTTCTTCTTGGGAATCGGCAAAACACCAACGTCACTTGGCCCTATTATCAGCATATTCCTTACGGAGCTTCTATGGATCCACTCGTCTCGAATCCCTTGAAGCTCTATGAACCAAGGCTCAAGTTCTCTCATCTGCGCTCCTAGGATTCGATCCTTCGTCGAAATTTGCTGTCTAAACTCTGGACGTTTGAAGTCTCTCTCGGCTCCGCGAGCATTCAATTTCAGAAAGTCTGTGAGGAATACTGCCATCGAGTCAAGCGCGGATTTGGTGTGTATCATTGAGTCGGTTACGGCTACAGAGTGTTTCACTCGTCCAAAAGGATAACTCACTGTTGCTCCAGGCTCCATCTGACTTGCTATGTCTTGCTCGATTGACATAGCTTCAAGACTCATGAGTTTTACCCATTGTATCTTGCGAAGCGAGTCAGTTAGTGGTTCATAGGCGTCTGAGCGATTTCTCTTCCTCACAATCGCTCCCAACCGAACTAAGTTAGCGGGATTGACTTCTGGGATTAGTTGTGGAATGATTTCAGTAAAGATGATGCCCTTGATCTCTTGCGGCATGCCTACGCTTGATTGAGACATATGCAAAGCCCGTAGTACTTTGCATCTCGCTGGTAATTAGCTTTAGATATCACCGCAGCTTCGCTCTACAGCTAGAACGGGTCCTTTCAGGACTATAGGATATCTAATAAAAAAGGATACGGCCGATTCAATTCGGTCTTTGCAATATTCGCAAAAGCACTATCTTTGATATGTGCGAATACGAGTCTTAAGGAGAGGAAAGATGCCGTCGGAGGGTTTGTTCCGACTATGCCTATCGTCTGTCTTGGATGTCGCGGCATGAATGTTAACTGTATTTTTTCATTGTTCAATTATCTTCGCGATGTCAACGCATCCGTAACCTGAGTCATTGTTGGGAATGTGACTTTTCTAGTAACTCCTCTATGGGATGGCGTGAGCTGGATTGCAGGATGGCGAAGTCTATCGATAAAGTTAAAGAATCTGTTGAGGATCTTGGAGAAGCTGTAAGAATTCTTGGCTTAGGTATCGATTATCGCAATCCTTGCAATCAGTGAAAAAAGGTAAGAATCAAAAGGTTTTTCGCATTTCTGCTAGGCTTTCTTTCATTTTTTCCATCCAGTCGGTACGACGCCGTCAGGCGTTACCATGATGACGTATTTACTTGCTCAACTTGGAGCGGGCTTACCGCATCGAAAACATAATCCGTTTTTGAAGAAGTGCCCGAATACATCGCAGGTTTTCACAGGTCGTCCTCCAATTTCGGTTCTGCACGGTTCTTTCATAGCTATTCTGTTTGATCTTGGCATCCCGGACATCGATTTCGTTTTGTCGGTGAGCAACATGCGGAGCGCGGGGTGTTTAGGAACAAAATTACTCAGAAAGTCGTACATTCGAGGATGCGTCTTCTTGAGCCTTCGATAATGAGTCCAACCGTTGATCGGACAGCACCAACATCCGATTCTCCTATAACCCAAGTCGTAAAGCGGGTTGTACGGCAATTTGTTTTGTCGGATGTAGGCCCATACCTCCCACTCATTCCAATCGTATATGGGGTTAATGCGCATGATGTAGGGATTCTTCTTCGGCATTCTGAATGGGGTCAGACTTCGACGATAGATTGATTCGGTGCGCGTAGTTCCGGTTATTTCAGCTGCGATTTTTTCTTTTACGATAAATTCGAAGGCCGGTTCGTCTTTATACGGAGCGCAGCACCAACGGTTATCATGCGTTGCCCACCCGCGACTCTTGATGGCCTCGAAGAAAGGTACTTGTGGCTTTGTTACATGCAGATCGAACTCCCAGTCTTCCGCCAGTTTAGTAACAAATTTAGTGGTTTCTGGAAACTCAACAGTGGTGTTATTGAAGATGACCGGAATTCTCGGATCAACTTTCAGAGCTAGGTGCAATGTAACGAGGCTGTCCTTTCCCCCGCTCATTGCTAGAGCCAATTCATTTGGAAACGCTGCTACTGCTTTTCTAATGATTTTCTGAGCTTGGTTAAATTTGTACGTCTTACGTATGGAACTATTGATTCTTTCAATTTGCTCGCTTAGGGAAGCAAATCTTATTTTGTTCACTAGGGGCTGGACGCGTTTTCTTATAATTCCAATCTCTGTCTCAGAAGGAGAACATAACATGCACTCAAGATATGTAACTCTGCGTATTTAAGTCCTGGCAAATGATAGCAGAATATCCTGCGTCTCTGTAAACCGCCGAACCCCTTTCTCTTTTACTTAATTTTGCCTTTCTGCTTTAGCCAAGCGATAACAATTCGTTCAACCAGATTTGCTGGTTTGCGTGTTCTTCTTCGGAGTGCCATGAAAGTTCTTCGAGAAAATTTGATTGTTACCGATACAAGATTCTGTTTCTCTATCCGATAGGAATCATTGTTAGGAGAACCCTCATTAGTCAGCCATTCTTCCACTATATGACTAATGAGCTGGGGAATATCCTCCGATTCTTTCTGTAGCAATGTATAGATTTCGTTTGGAAGAGCTATTATTGCTATGTTAACCTCCTTTTTTTCTAGTTCACTCAACACTTGATTGCGTATAGTAGCTGCAGGAACACTAAGATTTTCGGATAAACGCCTAATTACCTTTCTTGCATCCTTGAAGGGTAAACACGAGACGGCTTTCGCAGTTTCAACCTGCTTCTCGCGATCTAAAGGTACAAGGTCGAAAGCCACTGTAATCGGTATTTTCCGTTGCGATATGAGATTTTGCACCTCTGATGGGAGCTCTGCGATCTTGGACAGTATTCTAACAGTCTCTTTTCCAACCCCAAGTTTCTCAGCTACGCACTCGGGAGACCCATACAGGTCTATAAGAGCCTTGCAAGTCTTGGCGTACTCTATTGGATCTGCAGACTTCTTCCCTTTCTTGAAGTCTCCGATGAAAGAAGCGAGGAGCTGTTTCTCTCTCCTCAATATTCACTATTCCTCTGGAATATAGTCATTCTCGGCAAGCCACTCGTTTATGATCCTATGCGCCAAGTCCTCTGGGCTTTCATCTTCTTCTTCAGCTGCTCTTTTAAGAGCAGTCAACTCTGTGTCGGAGATCGAGATATTCAATGTGAGTGGAGGCGTTTTCTTCTCAGCTCGCTCTTTCAATTCTTCACGAGATATTGTCGGCATTCTTCTAGCGATACTCACTGCTTTTTTTCGAATTTCTCGAGAGGCCGCGTCTTTCTTGGGTATTCGAGCAATATCTTTCGCAATTTCTATGACTTCATCTCGCGGCTTCCATTTCAACATATGACGAAGACTTGCAGCTTCTGTTGTGGTTAATTCCTTCTCTTCCACCATCGTCTTAACTTCTTCTGGCAAGCCTTTGAAACCAAGCATGAAACTTACCCATCCTTCTGACATGCCCAAAGCTTTGGCAACTGCTCTATTTGACCCAAGTTCTCGGACAAGATCGGAAACAGCAGCAGCTCGATCCGCTTTGTCGAGATCAATTTTTTGGAGGTTTTCGATCGCTGATATAACACGCATATCTACGGGACTTAAATCATCATAGATCATTGCTGGTATCTTATCCAAACCTGCTTCCTTTGCAGCCAAGAATCGGTTTTGGCCTACAGGTAGTTCGTATCTGTCTCCCTTTTTGACAACAATGACGGGTTGAAGAATTCCTCTCTCTTTGATGCTTGCCGCGAGTGAATCCAGCTCTCCCTTAGTGGCTTTTATTTTCCTCACGTTAACTTCACTGACATATATTTTCGAGATATCTATCATGTCGAACCTAGCTTTCATTATTAGTCACACCTTTTTCATTAGGTAGTTCTCTGCTTTCATCTTAATTTGCTGGATGACATTAACTGAGATTAATAGCCAACACTTTGGATGACGCCTAATAGTGCCCATTACAAAGCGAAGCTCTCTTTTTCGCACTGAATCCAAGCGGCTTTCAAGCTCTTTGCTTGATGCTTCGGGAATCGGCCTTCCCACACTGTCGAATCTCATGAGTTCTCCAACTTCACACATATGGCCACGACATGAATCGCCACATTGGAACCGAACTTTAGGTAAACCTTGAGCTGCCGAAAAATATGGGTTAATAGGTCTTATCATTCCCAATGTTTTCCTTCCTCGCCAAGAATCATCATGAAGAAAATTTCCGGGTTCAGTATATTGATGAAGAACTCTCTTACGCATACTATTATGACTTATGTGATCAACCTTTTGTAAAAATTCAGGGTAGATTTTTCGACTTTCTGGTCTTGATGGCTCGGGCCGTCTGTGTCGGTATACAACACGTATGACATCAAACTTTTCTATGGGTTGAATACTTGGAATAACTTGTTCCGCAAAAAAAGGGTATAATCGAAGCCAACCACTGCTCTCTCCGACGCCTGCTGCACAGTAAGTTAGGCATCCATACTTGGTACTGTAGGCTGGAACCCCTTTGCCCAATACTGTTATCGGTTCAGACCACTTTTGAGAGCTTGAAGCGGATAACATTGACTGTTTCGTCTGGGTCCCACTCTCCATGTATACCCATCCATACCTTTCTAAATTGCTCCAAGCTATAGCCGCCTTCTCGCCCTGCGTCTTCCTTGTCGAATTCACCAAGCTTTTTCCTGTAGACATCAGTTATTTCGAGGTCGGCAAAATGCGTAACAGAAGCGCGCACCAAGGATCCTTTTCCAACATTCAAAGGGAAACCTTTGCGAGACG
>Ga0315307_1001337_pt1 | contig 11002 bp, 8 predicted proteins | sample TDP2_MG_FD_203079 | JGI IMG/M metagenome (GOLD analysis project Ga0315307, IMG submission 203079) | Freshwater sediment microbial communities from Lake Towuti, South Sulawesi, Indonesia - TDP2 | ecosystem: Environmental > Aquatic > Freshwater > Lake > Sediment | place: Indonesia: South Sulawesi... | reverse complement strand
ACTGTATCGAGACCTGCAGCTCCCTCGCTATCCCCTTGTTCAGTAGGTTCAACAGTTCCTTCGAGGCCATATACTCACGCCAACGTGATAGTCTGTCGACTTAGCTTTAAAGAATTCTTCTCAAGCTTTCAACAGAGTTCCAGAGAGAAGCCTCGAGAGAGATCGTTGGACAGTCACGAAAGACTGCCCAAGTTCTAGGCTGGAGGGATCTGCTTGAAGGCCCAATCGATGTCTACCCCCTCCTTCTTCAATCGATACCAGCGCGCACCGAAGTAGAGAACCGCTGCACCTACAAGCACTGAGGCTATGAACCCCATGGAGAGAGGCGTGACGGGTCCACCGATCTCTGGATAGGCGAGGGTCAGAAGAATCAAGAGAGCAACGAATCCGAATCCGTGAACAAGGCCGGTCAGAGTGACCCACGGAACGCCGAGGATCTTCCTCCTCACATAGGAGGGCGCCAGCTCGAAGACATCCTTCCTTCTGAAGGGGAGCAGAGCGGCGGCGAAGCCGGTCCATATGTAGCACATTAGAATCATCACTGAGATGTTCATGAGAACTCCGACAACGTCGGTGAATGCGGCTATCATCAGAGCTACCTCGGCGAGCAACCCCATGAGAATCAAGGCCGGAATCGGTGTCCCCCTCCTGCTATGGACCGACGCAAGACTCCTCGGGATGATGCCGTCGAAAGCCCAGGCAAAGATCACCCGGCTACCCATCACATTCATGTTTGGCAGCCAAGACAGAGTCCAGAAGAAGACGCCGAAGCCAACGATGAAGCTCACCAAGGGAGAACCAGTCAGTATCCCGAGCAGGTAGCCCAACGTAGGCTCAAAGGGAAGCAGATACGCATCACCCCCAACCTTCGACAGATAAACCAGAGCCGACGTGAAGTCGGAAGGAACGACCCTGAAGTAGAGCAGCGAGTTCAGAACGCAGACAACTATCGCCAGGACAGTGGACCACCAAATCGCTGTCGGCAGGTTCTTGCCACCCTCCCGAACCTCACCTCCCACAAATACAACCCACGTCGAAGTCAGGAACATGACCATGTACACGACTGCCATACCTGTGGCCGCCCAACTGAAGGCAGGGCTGCTCCACCCATACGCTGAAGCCTCCGCCAAGACGCCTTCATACGTGATGCTGTAGGCGGACGCGTATGAGTTGAAAGCAGCCACGAACGATGAGTTGGAATATGGAATACAGGCTCCAAGAGCTACAATCATGCTCAGAACGCAGGCATAGTAGATTATCCTCAGAACCCTAAGCCAGATCGTCGTACCCAGAATCGGAACAAGTGTGAAAAAGGCAATGATTCCAGATCCGACCGCAACGACGGCCCACGGACCTGCCAAAGCCTCTGCGAACGCGTTCACGGCCGCATTTCCCGGGAAGGACATCGCCAGCGCAGGCGCCAGATACCACCCAACTGCAAAACCGGAGAGAACCCCGATCTCGACAGTAACGGTGACCCAGAACATGGCTCCAGCAAAGACCCCGAAGAGAGGGTGGAGTATCCTTCCATTGAAGACGTAGTCCCCACCCGAACGCGGCATAACCGAGGAGAGTGCCACGTAGTTCGCAGCGTAGGCAAGCGCAATAGGTGTGATGAGGAGGAACGCAACCGTCACATCGGCCCCCGGATAGAGGGAGGGAACGACGAGGAGCACAGCCGAGAGCGCGGCTGTCGGAGCCAACCCCAGCAGATTGATGATGAAGGCATCATGAGCGGAGATGCTCTTGGTCAGCCCTGTCGCTTTTCTATAGAAGACCTTCTCGGAAGCCTCGGCCACACTTCAACCTCCACGAAGTAACTTCAAAGCCGCGCGTCCGCGTACGGCTCCCTGATCTGTGCTGAGCGCTGTTTGGTCTCCGAACTTCTGGGCAGCGTGATGACCACGTTCATCCTCTCCATCAGCTTCTCCATCATCATTCTCTCATGCCTTGAGATGCCTGATCCATGATCTCCGGAGAGCTTCTCCCCAAAGTAACCAGTGGCCACGAAAGTATCTGTGATGAAGAAGATGTCCTCAAGCTTGGAGAAACCGCCGACTTGGAAATACAGAGAGATGTCGTTGACGAACAGTATCTTGGTTGGACTCCGCTGGAACTCCTCGAGGGCCTGGTCGATACTCCTCCTGTTATGCATCGCCAGCTCCGTAGCCTCTCCCGCCGATCTGGCCATAAGCCTGGGAGCGTAGATCTTCTCCAAAGGTATCCTCCTGACTCGCCTGACAGCGTCCGTAAGAGACTCCAGAGGTAAACCAACCGAGATACCCGAAGGTTTGACGGAAGGTGCACAGTCCAAGACGCTGATCCTGCCTGAAAAACCCAGACTCACGGCCTCGTCTAGTAGCTGCGCCATAAGCTTGGTCTTGCCAGTTCCTACGTCGCCGACAACTAAGGATCTCTTCCCTACCAGCTCACTAAACGAGTAGCCGCTTCTCGATGCCAGCTCTCCTCAGCCCCTTCACAAGAGCAAAACCGATCACAGATCCTGGGACGCAGCTGAATGCCCAGTAGATGATGAAGAGGAGCACCTGACTCTCAACACCGTAGATGGGAGGCATCGCCCTCGGAAAGAACTGCACAATCAACGTAGCACTCACTATGGCTCCGAGCGACGTCCCAATGGGCTCAGTAAATGCGGCAAGATCCGTCTTCCTCAGATACCAGTAGACCAAGCCGACCACAAGTCCCCCGGGTATGCCACCCGGATAGGCGAAGATCGTTCCCGTACCCAGTCCAATCCGAATCGTTCCAACAATGACCGCCGTCAGCACGGCACTCCAAGGCCCAAGCAGTATCCCGGTGACCACGTTCAGTGCATGCTGAAAGGGGAAGGCCTTCGTCGGGCCCATCGGTATGTTGATCGGAGAAGCCGCAACACCCAGCGCCGCAAGCACAATTATCGCAGCGATCTTCCGCGTCGATACCATTTCGGATCAGGGCATAAGAAGGTTATACAAGGACCATATAAAACATTGGGCGCACGCTCGAACTCACCCTCATACCGCATACAAGGGAGGTATACGAAGAAGTCCCCTGCACGCTGAGAACCTCACAAATTCCAAGCGCAGATTCAACCCATCTCATTGTTCATTGTTTTCGAAAGTATACGTAGACAAAGGACAGAACGACCTAATGGATTGATTCATAGCTGTCAGCCGCTCGCGGTTTAACGGGGTGGCTTGCGCATCAGTAGACATTCTTGAAGTAGGGGTACCCCTACTAAGTAGGGATGGGGGTACTTACAGCTCGAGAAGAGGCTCGTCGACGATGCCAAGGCGTAGAAGAGGATCTGCGAGAGAGTACGTCTCATCTGACTTTCGGACGAATCCCGTCTTGACAAGAGTGCTCAGCAGGTCGGCAACGCTGGCATTCAACAGATTCCTCTGCTCTGAGGCTTCAAGCCTCGACTTCACATGTCTCCAGTTCGCCTCTCCGACTTTCGCCAGAAAGTTCAGTATTGTTCCGTACCGTCCAGACCTCTGAACCATGTGCAGTGCCTCCTCTCTAGCCAGACGGCCGCCCTCTCGAGTTACGCGTTCTATCAGCTCTTTTGTGCAAGTCCCTTGATCACGAGATTTGGCGCCCAGATATGTCAGCCATCCGACGACGCCATCAAGGTACTGGACGGCCATTTCGATTAGTTCGTCTTGGGCGTTCATCTGAATCTGTTGAAAACCGGTTCTAAGATATGCCTTGGCGGTTTCATTATCGAAGTTGCGCATGAGAATCTCGGTGAAATGTCTCCCATAAAGTGGAGACTGTGGATTTTGAAAACCCAAGAAGTCAAACAAGAGGCCGACTTCAGAGCCTGCAAAAACCAGTCGGATACTCCTGTCGTTATCGGCTATATGAGCAAAGAGCCTTACAAGGTCCTTGTAGCCTCTGACCGACTGGATCTCGTCAAAGGCGATGATGAATTTCTCGTCCCGATCAGTTGCCCAAGAATCTATGCGGTCAAATAACTCAGTTAGGTCAACCCCCTCCTTCGCCCAGCTGAAATTAAGGACTGTGCCAGATATCGTGACGCCTTTGATCTTTGCAAGTAGTTCGGCGAGAGTGCGCATCCACTTTTTACCGAGAGCGTTAAAGGAGGACTCAAACCTTCTGACCATCTCGGCTCTAGAAGGGTTGTACGGAAGCCCTCGCAGATCCATGATGATGAAAGGAAGACGAGACTCAGCCAAAGCCACATTCATGAAGGAGGTCTTACCGCTCCTCCTCTGCCCGGTCACAACGATCATCGAAGCATAGGGCAATGCCCTAGAAAACTCAGAAAGCTCTTCTTCCCTTCCAAACAGATCTTCCCTGCGCGTCTTCGGCTGAGGATCGAAGAACACCAAGTATCCCCACCCCTGCTAAGTAGGGGTGGGGATACTCAAAAATGTTACCAGTGCCTTCCTCCGCAACCTGAAAGAAAATGGCGTGAAGGATCTCTAAACCCTCTTTTCATACAATCAGCGCTGACCGAACTTGTCTCCATGCATGAGCGTTCCGATACGAGAACATCTGTTTTGGCGATATCCATGTGCGACGATTAGATTCTTTACAAGAAATTGATGGTCTTGGTGCCGGGAACGGGTCATCCGCCTTCTCGGTTTCGAACCCGTGGCCTTCGGGGTTCCTCGATGGGAGAGGAGACCTCTCCAGATTATGAGTCTGGCGCTCTAACCAGGCTGAGCTTTCGGCCCTGATTGAGGCACCCCGGCTCCATACCCGGCACAGCAGAGAACATGAAGCCCTGACCTAAATAACCTATCGTCTCTATGGCCCAGCGTTTATATTCCGTTCAACATAACTGAAGGCCGTGCTCCGGGTGCCCGAGATTGAGATATGAGTATCTGACGCTCGACGACGTCGAGATCGGAGGTAAGACCGTCTTTGTCAGAGTCGACGTGAACTCGCCCATCGACCCAGAGAGCGGCGTAATCTTGGACGACGCGCGGATCAAAGCGGTTGTCGAGACGCTGAAGGATCTGAGAAGATGCCGCACTGTAATAGGTTCGCATCAGAGCCGCCCCGGCAAAGGTGACTTTACATCGCTAGAGCAGCACTCCATGCTCCTCAGAAGATACACGCTTGCGCCAGTACGTTTCGTCGACGACGTAATCGGCCCCGCAGCTCGACAAGCTATCAGAAACCTGAAAGTGGGAGAGATCCTAGTCCTAGACAACCTGCGCATCTGCTCGGAAGAGAATATCGAGGACAGACCCGAGGAGCTCAGGAAGACTCTCTTCGTGAAGAGGCTCGCACCACTCTTCGATCTATACGTGAACGATGCCTTCGCAGCCCTGCACAGGTGTCAGCCCTCCATGCTGGGATTCACCGACCTAATGCCATCGGTCGTCGGGAGGATCATGGAGAGAGAGTTGAGAGCAATCAACGCCGTGATAGACAATCCGGCAAGACCCTGCGTCTTCGTCTTGGGAGGCACGAAGGTCGAGGACAGACTCCCGATCATCGAGAGCCTCCTGAAGAAAGGCGTGGCTGATAAAATCCTTCTGGGTGGGCTCCTAGGCAAAGCCATGTTGAAGGCGAAAGGCATCAACCTCGGCCCTGGAGGTGAAGCCGACCTCAAGCTCACAGAGAAATCCAATAAGCTGGCAGAGAAGCTCTCCCAAGAAATTGGGACCTCCATAGAATCCCCAATCGACCTCGCAGCTGAGAAGGACGGGAGCAGAACCGAGATCGATATTGGCAAGCTACCCATGGCTGAGAGAACCCTCGACATAGGCAGAGACACCATGAAGAAGTATAGCAGAATCATCTCCGAAGCCGGGACAGTAGTGGCAGACGGACCGATGGGAATGTTCGAGAAGAGCGGCTTCGAGATAGGAACACAAGGAATACTTCAAGCAATGGCCAACTCAAAAGGCTACACAGTTCTAGGCGGAGGACACCTGGCGGCCATCGCACAGCTGAACGAGATGGCGCACAGATTCAAACACATAAGCTCTGGAGGGGGAGCACTTCTAACACTCTTCACCGGTGAGAGGCTACCGGTGATTGAAGCCCTTGAGAGAGCCGCAAAGAGGCTCAAAGGAGAACAGAGGCCCTAGAGAGCAGCCAGAATCGATCTTCTCTGTGAAATCCTGAGAGCGAAAAACTGGAATTGCCTGATGCCGATATGGTCCGGGGCGTCAGCGCGTCTTTTCGAGCCTATTCCTCAGTGCCCGTGAATGATGTGCAAGAACCGCGGCTACCGCGTCAGTGGAAGAGAAGCAGTGTCTGGAGGATTAGATCCCGCTAAGTCGGTTCTACTGTGAAGCAAGATCGGAGAAGGTGTGTAACTTCAGGCTTGCTGGTCTCTTCGTGATCTCGGAGATTCTATCCGCCACGAGCAGGTCGATACCTCTTTCTGACGCTATGTCTATGATACGCTGCGTTATGACCCCGTCAAAGACGACCGACTTTATGCCTGAAGTGTCCTGAAGCTTCTCGGCCAGCTCACTTACAGGGATCCTAGCGATAACCTCCTCCTTATCGTTGAACAGAACGGCCTCCAACGTACCCCTCAGACCTTCGATGGCATTCATGACGGACTTCGAGACGTAGAACCTCTCCTCTCTCTTCTCTTCCCTCCTCTCTTCCCTGCGCGGCCTCCTCTCCTCCCTCACCTGCGCAAAGGGAATCTTCTCGCGCAGAATCTTCACAACATCCTTGGGAGTGAGCTCCTCAACCTCCAAGCCATGGGGAGCACGAGCGACAAAATCGATCTTCATGACCTGCGCCAGCTCCTTCATGATCAGGTCTCCACCTCTATCGCCGTCGAGGAAGACCGTTATCTCCTTGTCCTTCGCCAGTTTGATGACGCTCTCGGGAACGCTCGCGCCCTCGACGCCCACAGCATTCTTGATGCCGCATCTGAGCAAGTTGATAACGTCGGCCCTACCCTCCACAATAATTATGGATCTGGCGGATTGTACGTCCGGTCCCGCAGGTAACCCCTCAGGTCCGAAGCCTATAACCTCAGAGGGCTTGACCGACTCCTGAACCTCTTTGAGAAGCTCATCAGTGCTTGGCGTCTGCTGTATGGTCCACTTCTGCAAGATATCCTTGGCCCTGTTGACGATAAAGCGTCTCTTCTCCTCTCTCGCATCAACGATCTTGTCCATAGCTATCTTCGCGGCACACGGGCCGACTCTGTCGACCCCCTCCAAGGCGGCCGCTATGATAGCTGTGGACGCCCTATCCACACTGGACGGGATCTCAATAGATCCGCTAGTCTTGTCCTGCCGCGAGGATAGCTCTATCTCTATCCTGCCAATTCTGCCGGTCTTCTGGAGCTCTCGAAGATCCAAGTCGGGGCCAAAAAGCCCCTCCGTCTGGCCCAGAGTTGCCCTATACAGTGCAAAGCTCTGTCTGGCCGAAGATAGCTCCTATGACATCCGGCTTCTCCACCACTCCATCTATCTCAAATTTAGCACGAACCACGTACTTCGTGGTTGAGACTGAAGATGCAGTCACGACATTAACCTCCGTTAGAGTGATTCAAGCAAGGCTAGAGAGGAAGCAGACTGCTTTTTAAGGTTTTGATGAACGATTCGACGAAGTATCCAATCGCGAAGATCGCACATCCGTGAGGCTGAGAGATGTCATCGATAGCGAAATTGGATTTGCTGTGATTTCATTCAACGTCTAAGAAGAGTGATCGCGCACTCACCAGCCTCGATCTTCCTCCGAAATCTCGAGAAGCCTTCATCAGGTTCCAAGGCGACTTCTTCCTTGTTCAGCACGTTGAGCGCCTTCTTGAAGCTCTTGCCGGATTTGAACGTCAGATCTATGTTCGCGAGCTGGTCGCTGTGGTTGATGAGGAAGATCATCGCCGAGTCCGACGTCTCAAGTGCTTTTGCCTCTATCCAATCGTCAAGGTCGCCGGGAACCGTCTCAACCTTCAACCTCTCCTCAGCGCCCGAAATCGAGAGAAGATCCCTCACGAACAATCTGAAGATCGGATTCTCATACCGCATGTATGCGAGCCCGAGATAGCTGCCTGCTAGCACCGCGTGCCCCAGCCCATACCTATTCAACACTATCGCAGGCTCATTCCAGTCGAACTCACCCAAGACCTCACTCCCCTGCGGCTCAAGCACCTCCTTGAAGCCCGCGCCGACCATAACCTTGCCCTGAGACTGCGCGAGATGAGGAGACGCTGAAGACATCTTCATCTCAACGTTGGGAGTCGAGGCAACGCTCCTCTCGGACGCTCCGAAGACTTCGCTCAGTCCAGCCCCAGGTATCGGGTAGTGGAGCCACCCGTGATCATCAGTCAGAGCACATCTTGCATCGGCGAAGACCGTGCCGCCCTTCTGAACAAACTCTCCCACCTTGACTCCGGCCATGTCGTTGAGCGTGTACGAGAAGGGCATCAGGAGTAGCCTGAACTTCTCGAGCCCTCCTTCGACAAGCTCCTTTGGGGTCAGGAAGTCGACGCTGACATGATTCTGCCAAAGCGCCCGGTAAGTACCTTTTATGGAATCAAAGTAGGCGTCGACCACGCCTTCGCCGTAAGCCGAGATGTGAGTTGTCCGCGAATAGAGGATCGCAACATCAGCTGTCGGAGGGCTCGAACTTGAGAAGAAGTCCCCATACTCACTTACGACCTTGGCGATCTCCCCCGCAGCCAAGACCCTCTCAGACAACGATCCATCAGGGTTACAGAGCCCTTGAAAAGGTATCTGCATGTTGTACCATGGCGCACCAACAGGGTGAAACCGCCAATGATAGTAGATCGCCCCCTTGATTCCAGAGGCGAGCGCAGACCAAGTCCATCTTCTAACGTCGGAAGCACTGGGAGTGTAGAGGTTGAACCACGCGTTTGTCGGACCGCCTTGAAGCTCTGCAGCCCACAGCTGCTTACCTCTAGCAGAACTCCTGGCCAGGTCGAAGGCTTCGCTGACGACGCTTGGGTGGAAGCTGACTTTCCACCGGGGATAGATGTCTAATCCGAGAGCATCGACGCTCTCACCAAGCTTCCAATAATCCTCTCCCAAGATTACGTGGCATATAGCCGGCTCATACTCCATCGGAACCATGTTCGTCATCAAGAGATGCTTGGAATCTAGGCTCTTCACGAGGCCAGCTTCCCACCGGACGAAGTCGGAGATGTTCTCATCAGAGAAGATCCTCCAATCGATCCAAGCAGGAACGTTTCCACCCTCTATGGGCCTCACGGCTGGCTCGATCTCGTCCCAAGAGGAGTATCTCGTGCGCCAGAGTCTATTGACGAGATCCAGAGAGCTGTACTTCCTCTTCAGCCAGTCTTGGAAAGCAAGGATCGTGTTGTGGCAATAGCAGTAGAGCTTCTCCTCACCCGTCCTCCTCGGATACCTCCGTTCATTATCGAGCTGCCACGCATACAGTGCTGGATCATCTCTATAATGAGTCACGATCTCCTTGACGAAGCGCTCAGCCTCAGCCATGAAACCGGGGTGGTTGTGACACGCCGTCGGCCAGACCCCTGAAGAGCGGTGGACGGTGCCATCATCCGCCACATATCTCACATCGGGATACTTGGCGAAGATCCACGGCGGCGGCGAACACGTCCCTATCCCCAAGATTACCTTCAGGGAGTTCCTGTTGGCTATCCTGACAATCTCATCCAACTCGTCAAAGTGAAATAGGTCAGGCTTCGGCTGCAGCCATTCCCATCCGAGATACAGTTCAGCGATCCTGAATACGTTGAAGCCCAACTCCCTCATGTTGGAGAGGTCGGTCTCCCACTCATTCTTGGTGAAGGCTTCACCGTAGTAGCTTGCTCCGAAGGGAAAGAAGGAACGAGAAGACTCCATGTCTGGGACACCCACCTGAGCAGACACCTTTTGATGCATCGGATATGTGAAGCCTTCTCAGGCTCGACGAAAGCACGCTTAACGGGCTTTGTCAATGAATCAGAGCTTTGCTTAGGAGCCACCTAGCTGGATCATACAGGTAGTCGGTGAAATGCAGCCGTTTCACTCGACTTGAGGAGCATCTGGCTCAATCATCTGACGATGAGGACTGGGCACTTCGCGTGGTGGCTCACGCCATTGCTCACACTTCCGAGCAAGAGGCTCTTGACCGGGCTAAGACCTCTACTCCCTATGATTATCATATCATACCCCTCATTTTTCGCAACACGGACGATAGTGTCCACGGGTTGACCATGCTCCAACCGCCTATCCACGGTCAAATCTGAGAACTCCAAAACCTTGGCAGCCTTCTCTAAGATCCTGCGGCCGCTCTCCTCATAGGGGCGCGTGTCGATGTTGACAAAGCTCTCAGGTCCAGCTATCATACCAACCAATGAGGGGACAACGTGGATTAGCGTGACCTTCGCTTGGAACTTCTTCGCGACAATGGAGGCAAACATCACGGCCCTGACCGCGCACTCGGATCCGTCCACAGGAACGAGGAACTTCTCTAGGGGCATCGGCGCCACAGATAGGGATTCCGCACCCATTTTTATTAACTGTAGCGCTGCCAAACCGGAAACCTCTTAATACCCGCCTCCCGGCTCACTCAAAGCCAGTCGAAGGTCGAAGCAATGGCTGACCCGAAAAGAGTAATGCGGCACAACATGAAGAGACTACAAGGACTCATGACGAGAGACCAGATAGACGTATTGCTGGTCAGTCGTCTGGACAATTTCCGCTACCTTACCGGATACAAACCATGCGTCACACTCTTCTACCTCCATAGATACCTAGCAATGAAGATCGCCGATATTGAAACTCCAATTATCTTCCCGAGAACAATCGACGTACAAGACGTCAAGGCGGACTATCCATGGTTCGAGGACGTGCGCGGACTGCCACTCGATCAGACCGTCTGGGTCGAAATCGTTGAGAAGGCTCTGTCAGACTACAAGATGGCGAAGGCTCGGATAGCCGCAGACCCTCACGCGCCATGGACCCTAATAGAGGGTCCCAGAACCAGACTCCCCGATGCCTCGTTCGTGAACGCGCGTCCAATACTCGAGACGGCCAGGATGATCAAGAGCGAGGAG
>Ga0315307_1001333_pt1 | contig 11010 bp, 11 predicted proteins | sample TDP2_MG_FD_203079 | JGI IMG/M metagenome (GOLD analysis project Ga0315307, IMG submission 203079) | Freshwater sediment microbial communities from Lake Towuti, South Sulawesi, Indonesia - TDP2 | ecosystem: Environmental > Aquatic > Freshwater > Lake > Sediment | place: Indonesia: South Sulawesi... | reverse complement strand
GCGCAAGCTTCCGAGCAGCATCATCCCAAAGTGACGATGCCTGTTCCCTGGCTTGTTCCGCCTCGCCGTGGGCGTAGTAGCGGTCTGCGGCCTCGTTGAAGCTTCTTGCAGTCGAGGGTGTCTCGTGCCTCATGGACTCCAGCGGGAAAGGCGAGAACTCGGTGGGTTCTGTACCCCCGTAGACGACCGCCTCGGCAAGGCCCGATATCGCCTTCTTCATTCTCCCGACCCATTCGATCACGACGAGAGCCTGCTGATCGCTGAGTTCGGATGGCCTTGTCTCCTTCGGTAGACCGGTCGCCGCGCAGAGCTCCTCTGCGTAGAGCTTGCCCAGCCCCAGATCCACTGCCAATGATCTGACCAGATCCCTGTGTTGAAGGCCTGAGCGAAGGGCCCGAGCATCCGCAATCTCGAATGGGGAAAGTGGAGGCTGTGGGAAGACGTATGCCTTTCCTTTGGATATCCGATCCTCGGGGCCTTTCCTCATGGAAAGCATGACTTCGGAATGCCCGTCGAGGAGGACGACGTTTCCCTGGGAGAATATCTCCGCTATCAAGGTCATTTCGCCAAACCTGAGCAGGACTATCCTGTCGAAGTCATGCTGGGATACGGCAGATAGGGGCAGGTTGCCGAGGTGTTTGCGGAGGAACATGGCAAAGCTCGTCGGCAGTTGTGGTGCCTTCCTCTTGTACTCGGTCAGGTGGATCCTTTTTCCTGCCTCGATTAGAAGCTCGGCCCGCCCGGAGGGCCCGCCGTAGAACCGAATCCTGACAAGCCCCGGCCGGTCCTGGAAGACCTTGTCAACCCTCGAGCCGACGATCGACTGGAGTTCTCTCACGGTACAATTTATATCAACGGCGTGCATCGGCCTCAATCTAACCGACCTATGGAGCTAGCTGGCCATGGATCAAGAAGTCCGCAGGTATCTGGCCTTCGTTCTTGTGGGGATCCTCGCTGCCCTTGTTACGACTTCCATCGATGTGGCCCTGAAGGATGACACAAGCGGGGCGAAGACGCCGCTGCTCATCGCATTCATATTGCTTTTGGTGTTCGCCATCGGGTACATGGGCACCGCCGTTGCAGAGTGGCTGGGCACCGACATTCAGGAGGCCGGGGGAAGGCTGAAGGTCCTGACCAAGGCGCTCTACATCTACCTGGTGACCTGGTTCGTCATGTACGTCTTGATGTACAACGTCTTCGTCTACCAAGGATAGATCCGGCGGCGATCAGCCGGACCGGCGATTTCTACGCGGACGCTAGCCACCCCCAGTTGGGGGGAAGATGCTCACCTCGTCTCCTTCCTTCAGGGTGGTTTCCATTCCTCCCAGGAACTTAATGTTCCTGCCGTTCACAAGGATGTTCACCGATGTCTGGGACCGGTCCTCCGCACCAAAGACCTCCTCCAGCATGTTCCTTTTCCTGCAGATCGGCTCCAACAGGTCCCCGAGGGTCAACGGGGGATGGACCTCTACCGTCTCCGACTTGAGTCCGGCCTTTTCGCGGAGGTGGCCGAAGTAGGAGATCTTGAGCTTCATATGCCTAGGTTGGCGTCGGCGGCTAATAGATATTTCAGCCTACCAGCATCAGCTGGGACCTGCATGATCGAGGTCGAGGTGAAGGCCTGGGTGTCCGGCCCAGACCAGCTTGAGAGGATCGAGAATTTTGTCCGTGACTGGACGGGGCTGCCGGAGGTCATGCAGGAGGACCTGTACTTCTCCCACCCGTGTCGCGACTTCTCCCGGACGGATGAGGCGCTGAGGCTGCGCCGAGTGGGCGGTGCACCCGAGGCCTGGTACCTGACCTACAAGGGACCCAAACTTGATCGGATCTCGAAGTCCAGGGAGGAGATAGAGATACGGACAGCCCCCGATATCGAGGCGATCCTTGAGAAGCTTGGCTTCTCCCGGGTGGCCCGGATCCTCAAGACGAGAAGAGGTTTCAGGAAAGGAGACACTCTGCTTTACCTGGACGACGTTGAGGGCCTCGGCAGGTTCGTGGAACTCGAGTCCGCATCCCACGACACGGACAGGCTGTCCGCACTGGCGGGGATCATCACCGAACTGGGCCTGAAGAGCGAGAGAAGGTCCTACCTAGAGCTTCTGCTGGCAGAAGGTCACTGAGCCTCGCCGCCCTGGGGAAGTCCCGTCCTCAGTCGCGGCAGAACGTCGGCCTTGGTGATGATCCCGCTCACCTTGCCGTCGTCAAGCACCAGGACGGCCGAGTTCTCCTGAAGCAGGGAAAGGATGACCTCCATTCTGGAGCGCCTGCCGACCATGGGGAAGGGCTCTGACATGGCCTCCCTGACGGTCCGGTTCATGATCTCCTTGGCGCTGCCCTTCGCGATCTCGGCGGTGATGGATTTCTCCGAAATGCTTCCGAGGTTCTTCCCGTTCTCCAGGACGGGCAGCTGGGAGATCTTCTTGGTCCACATGATGTTTGCCGCGGTCGTCACGAGGTCATCCGGGGAAACGGATACCAAGTCCTTCACGAACAAGTCCTCAGCGTAGACCTCCCTGCCTGCCTCTTCCCTGTTCAGGGCATCCAATATCCTTCTGAGCGTGGATAGCCTTGGGTCGACCTCCCCGGACTCTATCTGCGATACAAGCGACTGGCTAACCTGCGACAGCTGGGCAAGTTCCGCCTGTGTGAACCCTAGTTTCTTCCGGAGCTTCCTGATCTCCTCGATCGAGGGAAGGGACAGCAGGGCCACGGTGGCTGATCGATGGGCAAAGATTTAAAGGTTGTTTGAAGGGCGGGCTCTTGTGGATCGGCGCGACGGGGACAGCGACGACCTGGTCATGATCGTACTCGTTGGGGCGTGTCTCGTTGGATTCGTCCTGGGGGTGGTCTTCCTGTTCGAGCCGCGGCGCGCTGACAGGTTCACTGAGCTCTACTTCGTCGCCCACAAGATCCCCCTCCAGCCATACCAAGGTCCCAGGGATCTCAACTACTCGGGCACCGTGGTCGGAGGAGAACTTCTTGGCCACGAGTTCTGGGTTCTCGGCCCGGATAGCGATCAGGAGGTGCTGGCCCTGGATCTTGGGGGCGAGGAGGCGAGGTTCAAGATCTACCAGACCCTCAAGCTCGGCGAAACCTATCTACTCTTTGCCGACGCGACCTCCAACGAATGCCTTTTCTACGAGTACCCGCGGGAGGTGCTGGAGTTCACCGATGTTCGCCTCAGGTTCACGATCGAGAACAAGATGGGCAGGGATCACACCTACTACTACAAGACCTCGCTGGCCGGGAAAGCCGTTGACCAGGGAGAGGTGGCCGTGGCATCTGGGGGAAAGATGGATGTCATCTCAAGCTTCGAGGTCGGGACGACGAACAACAAGTGGACCAGGATCTCGGTGACCCTGGATACCGGACAGAACATCTCCTTCGGCTTCAGGACCTTCCACTAGTACGACTCCAGTGCACGCCGCCAGCGGGTCACCCGGTCCCGAAGCTCGGCGTTCTTGGGATCCTTGCGCATCTCCAGGGCAACGCTTCTCTGCTTCAGGCCCGAACCCATGGCAATCCTGAAGTAGTCTGCGGCCACGATTGAACCCTCCATCTTGCGGGGGCATTGGCACATTCCTCGCCAGTTTCCGCATTGCGGGCAAGGCATCTCCTCGCCGATGTGGATCTCCTCCAGCAACGCATCTCCCTCTACGATCTGTGCGCGGTGCCCCGACAGACTCAGGGAGACAAGGTCAACCATCCTCATGAGTTGGTCATGGGCGAGACGCGTTGTGGAGTCGATCACAGCCAACACTTGCTCGTCGGCATAGCCATCAGCAAGGCGGGAGGGCCGCCGGGTTTCCACCTCTGCCAGGATCGGCGTCCTCAGGCGCACGAAGGAGGCGGCGGTTATTCCTCTGGCAATGTTCCTGTCGAACATCAGGCTGCGATGGACCTGATCCAGATACAGCGATCCCAGAAACGTCGTCGACCTCCGGCTGCCTGGCCTGCCTCCCAGGAACAAGTACAGGTCCTCTAGCAGCTTCAGCGGGTCTGCATTGACCTTCAGTTGCGTTCTGAGGGCATCGGGGAGGGGCTTCCTCCGTCCTTCGCCACGGTGCACTACGATGCCGGTTGCCTCTTGGATCCTGAACGGCTCCCTGTCTATGCAGGCGTAGCATTTGCCGGCCACGATGTGGAGTTGGCACGCGTTCCTGCCGCAGACCACGCATGCTTTCAGACCTTCCTTGGAGCCGCAGACCCGACACCGCCTCAGGAAGGGCAGGGCGACCATGGTCCTGCTAGGGCATTTGGCGAGATAATTGTATCCTCGGCCCAATGGGCAATATATTTCAGAGACATTGGCCGGTGCACAGCGCGTGGTTGGTTGAAAGTCAGCATGGCCATCGCCTTGGCATCGGCATCGGCGGTCTTCTTCGGCTTCTCGAACATTTGCTTCAAACTGGGCATCGGACCCTTCGGTGAGATCGATGCCGGAAAGGTCGCCTCCCTCCAGTTCATCAAAGGCCTTCTGACATCCAAGTGGATCATTGCCGGCATACTCCTGACCGCCGCGTCGGGGGTCTTCTACATCGCCGCAATGTCATACGCGGACGTGGTGAAGGTTGTGGCGGTGCTCTCCCTCAGCTATCTAGTTACGGCGATTCTGGCGAGGCTTTTCCTGAGGGAATCCCTGACCGCCTTCAACCTGGGTGGCCTGGGGTTGATCATCCTCGGCATAATCGTGGTCCATGCAAGATCGTAGGGGGACCCGCAGAGTCGCGCGGGGGCTATATAGGGAGCATATATATACGCGTTGTATGTAGCCGGGCGGATTCCCATGCCCAAGCAGGGCGACTCGGCTTCCCAGATGAAGAAGGGATTCCTGAGGCTGTTCATCCTCGCCAACCTGCACAAGGCACCTCTTCACGGCTACGCCATGATAAAGGGGATTTCGGAGAAGAGCAACGGCTTCTGGGCCCCAAAGGCCGGCAACGTCTACCCTCTTCTGCAGGGCATGGTCAAAGAAGGGCTGGCGGAGCAGGTCGAGGGCAGCAATAGGAGAAAAGTCTACGCGATAACCGCGAAAGGCGAGTCTGAGCTCCTGCGCCTGTTCGGCGAGGCCGAGGAGGTGGCCAACCACCTCGTGGATGCGATGAACAGGGATGATGGCGAGTGGATCCAGACCCACATCCAGCTCTTGGAGGAGCTTTCGCCCGCCGACCGCGATGAGAGGATACGTTCGCTCATCGGCACCTTGGACGCGCTGATGCGCGTTCTTGCCAAGACCAAGACGAGGTTTGAGGAGGGCATGGGCTCGGAAGTCTCACGGAAGACGACCTAGCCCCCTATCAGCGCCTCATGTGCTTTCGCGATCTGTTTGATGGTTGAGGAGGACCAAAGTTGCCAAAGCTTGCAGTTGCGGAGGTTGTCTCGAATCACACGGTTGCCATGATGGTTGCCGTGCTCGTTGTGACCGCCGTGCTCGGCGGCGTCTACGTTATCACAGGTGCGGAGATGCAGGCGAACGAGATGATGTTCGTGCCAACCACGGACGTGGCCAATGCGTCTGCCGAGATCCAGAAGGACTTTCAGACTACCGAGATGATCCAGGTGCTTGTGAGGGCCAATGGCGGCAACGTCTTTGCGCCCGAGTGTCTGGTTGAGATCCTGCGCGTGGAGAAGGCCCTATCCGAGAACCCTCAGGTTTCACCCCTCCTGATGCCCGAAGGCCATCCGATGAGGATGACTAGCGTAGCGGAAGACCTAATTTCGGTAAAGGGTCTGCTTGAGACCATCCGCAACATGACGGCGCAAGTCGGTCCCCAGTTTGCACAAGTGAACGACTCGTTGGACCTCCTCCGGCAGGCCCTTGCGGGCTCAAGATTCGGGATAGAAGCCTCTCTCGGAACCCCGCAGTTGGGAGCGGCCGTCTTGGAGGCCAACCATACGATCATGGAAATCGCGATTAGGTTGGCAGGCCTGATGGCTGGGTCCCAGGCTCCGGGCGGAACCTCCGGCGGCATGACGGTTCTGAACCATACCGCGAAGATCGAGTTGGTTCAGGGCCTCAGTTGGGCGGAGATCAAAGGCCTGCTGTCCGAGGCCTTTGCCTACAATGGGTCTGATACCGCCTCAATGGTCGATTCGGTCCACGCAGCGACCTCCACGGCCGAGGTGGTCCTAGAGGAACTCGCAAAGCTGAATGTGGCCTTGTCTAGCGCAGCGCTGGATCCGGCTGTCGTGGGTGACTCCAAAGCCAAAGCTGCCGTCGCGAACCTTCAGTTTATAGTCCCCTTGATGTCCGGAGGTGTGTCCTTGGTCGGGGAGATGGCCGAGAAACTTGACATCAGGACAACGGCCAGCAGATTGGACTCGGCCGTCGAGCAGACGACGATGGGAATCGTAGGTAGCGTGACCAAGGATTTCTCCCCCCGGGAAGGCATCTTTGAAGCGCAGGGAACGCTCATCCTGGCCGGCTTCAACGCCACGTTGGCGCGGCAAGGGAACAACAACAGCGACACCCTTCTGCACGCGGGACAGTCCATGGAGAAGACGATCGAGGACCAGGGCCTTTCATCCACAACCATGGGCGTGGCTGCCGAAGATCTGACCTCGAACCAGATACTGTCCGCGACCAGAAGCTCAATGGCAATCCTTCTTCCTATGGCATTCCTCCTGATCGTTGTGGTGCTGGTCATCGTGTATCGAAACCTGTCCGATATGATCGTCAGCCTCTCTGCCCTCGGGTTCGCGATCATCTGGACCTATGGGCTGGGAACATTGCTGGGTTTTGTCTTCAACCCCCTTACATTGGCCGTGCCCATACTCTTGGTGGGCTTGGGGATAGACTACGGCATACATCTCACCCTGCGGTACAGGGAAGAGAGGGCTCGGGGATCCTCTCCGGCCCAGTCCTCCAACATCTCCGTCGCGTGGGTTGGCTCAGCGTTGCTGCTTGCAACCGTCACGACCGTCGTTGCGTTCCTGTCGAACACGGTGTCCGACTTGTTCGTGATCAGGGAGTTCGGCATCCTGTGCAGCATGGGAATATCGTCGGCCTTTGTGATAATGATAGCCTGGGTTCCCTCCTGCAGGCAGCTTCTCGACAGACGCTCTAAGAGCACTGAGAATGTTGTCCCTCCCAAGGGAAAGCCAAGCCGTCTGCTACGGGCAGGCGACATCCTCACAGTGGGTGCCCCGGTTGCGGAGCGCCATCCAATGCTCGTCGTGGTGGGGACGGTCATTGTCACAGCCCTGGCCCTCCTGGCCGCAACGCAGCTTGAGACCAGGTTCGAACTGCAGGATTTCCTGCCGCGCAACCTGAAGTATTCCGAGGACCTGCGCTTCATCTTGGAGAACTTCAACGTGACCATGGCGAGTTCCGAGGTCTATGTGAGGGGCAACATCTCGAGCTTTGAGTCACTGCAGGCAATAGAGGCTACCACCCTCAACATGCTGGATGATACGTACGTGTCGATGGCGTCGACGCCCGCCGGGCAGCGTCCCGCGGTGTCCTCCATCTTGTCGCTCATGCAGGATGCCGCTGATGATGGACGCGTCGCATACCCCCTTGACCTGTATGATCAGAACTTCAGCAGGATTTTCCAGTCAAGTTTGGCGGGCAATGGGACGGTGCCGGGTACGAAGATCAAGGAGCTGCTCGATTATGTCTACGAGGGTAGCCTAACGAGCTCCATGGCCCGCGCCCTCCTGCACCGGGATGCCGAGGGCAACTACGACAGCACCGTGATGCGGATAGGCATCAAGTCGGCAAGCAGGGATGTCGCGGACGCGCTCTACGAAGAGCTCAAGACGGACGCATCGCCTCTGAGGTCTTTGGTCGGCGAGGGGAGGCTGAAGAGGGCAAGCGTCACGGGAACCTCCATAATGATCCGGCAGACCTTGGACAGCCTCCAAAGCAGCATGACCATGTCCTTCATCGCCACCATCGTGGGCTCCTTCTTGATCCTGACCGGGGTGTTCTGGGTGACCGAGAGGTCAATCGTCCTGGGGGCAATCACGTCGATTCCCGTCCTGCTGTGCAGCGCCTGGATCCTTGGAAGCATGTACCTACTTGGGATTGCGTACACCGTGATGACCGTGACCGTGTCCGCCCTGACCATAGGCCTCGGCATAACCTACGGCATCCATCTTGCCCATCGGTACGCTGAGGAGCTCCAGGGGTCGAGGGATCCCCTCAAGTCCTGCAGGGAAAGCGTCACGCATACGGGAGTCGCCATCTTCGGCTCCGCGGCAACCACGGTGGCAGGCTTCGGCTTGCTCGTGTTCTCGTTGCTGCCCCCAGTCCAGGAGTTCGGCGCGATAGTCGCGCTCACGATCACCTACAGCTTCCTTGCCACGATGTTCGTCCTGCCAACGTTCTTGGCGCTTTGGGGAAAGAGGGTAACGCGCAAGGAAAGGGAATCGGAATCTCGGTGATGCTTCGCATCTGAGGATGGCAGGGGGCACAGCCGCAGTCGGGGGCAGAGGTCTGTCACAGGCAGAGCCTTGGGGGCGCAATGGGCCCGCGGGGACTTGAACCCCGGGTCTTCACCGTGTGAGGGTGACGTCATCTGTGGCCACCTGCGGCAACCACTAGACTACGGGCCCCGCCTAGGGCAGCGTTCCAAAACTCTTTTTAATTTTTCTTGGGGTTGCCCTCCTGCTTTTTCGTTCCGTCGGCAGGGATGCCGGATCGGTCCGGGGGCAGTCTGAGAAAAGCATTATCTTTGGATGCATCGTCCCACAGGCGGAGTTGATTGCGTGAAGGTGGCCGTGCCATGGTGCAGGCGGTGCAACGTGAGGATCAAGCCTGATCTGCTTAGCTGTCCGAGGTGTGGAGCGCCGGTCATGTTCAGGTTCGTCAAGCGGGAGAGCGCGGAAGTCGAAGGGAAGGGAGAGTACATCCGTCCCCGATTCGCCACCTAGCAACCTGCCAGGGGATGCCCGGCTTGCTGGTAGCGGCTGCAGGGGACATGCACCACCCCCTCTACACTGACCTTCTTGAATCCTCCCTGACGTCCCTAGAGGCGGCTCCCGACATCTTCCTAATTGCAGGGGACGTTCTGAAGCCGGGGCCGATATCCGACTACTCGGATGTGGTCTCGATCATCCGCCGGCGGGTCGGGTGCCCAATCATCGCCGCCTTCGGCAATACCGAGTTCCAGGAGGACAGATCGGCCATCCGGAGCCAGAACCCCTCGGTCGCGTTTCTGGACGACGAGGCAGCGAAGCTCAACATCGGTGGTACAAGCATCCTGGTGGTCGGCTCAACCGGGAGCCTCGAGCGGCCCACCAGCTGGCAGAAGCGGAACATCCCTCACATCACCGACATATACCGCGCGAGGGTCTTGACGGTGGGGAAACTGCTTGAACAGCCTGCTGATACGAAGATCCTATTGACCCACTATGCCCCTACGTATGCGACCCTGGAAGGCGAGGGCAAGTCAAGCTTTCCATGGCTGGGGACAAGGCGCTTTGAGTCGGTGATCCTGGAAAGGAGGCCCGCGCTCGTCGTGCATGCCCATGCACACAACGGAACGAGGGAAGCTTGCCTTGACGGGATACGCGTATGCAATGCTTCGCTTCCCCTGAACCGTGAGATCGTCATCCTGGATCTCCCACGGCAGGGCCCACAATCCTCGTGCTAGGTACTTAGGCATGTCATCGGCTAGTGGCAATGCTCGTTGAGAAGATAAGCTGAACCAGCTCCACGGCTTCCGTTAGGAAGTCGCAGCCGACACGGGGATGCCAGTGCGTTTGATGGTCGGCGCCCATCGGAGCCGGGGGATCAGCAGGCTGGTGGGCCTCCGTTTGATCGCCGATCGCGTAATGGTTAAATACCTCCGAGGCGTGCCCCTTCTGGTGAGGATGTGCCCTACTGCCGCAAGTGCGGAACACAGCTGACCGAAGATGCCAAGGCATGTCCCTCCTGCGGGACTGCCGTCCAACCGCCGTCGACGGTGGCTCCGGTGACTGCCGCGCCGAAGAAGTGGGTGGCACCGGGCGGGACCAGGATCGTCCTCTTGATCCTCGGCGCAATCATCGTGGTCGGCGGAATCCTCTTCCTCATCGGCGGCGCATTCCTCCTCAGCCTCAGCGACGAAGGATTCCGCATAAGTCCATCCCCGCTTGAGACCGAAACCTACGCGATCGTGGTGAAGGACATCAACGTGGACTTGCGCGAGGCTTCTGAGGACTGGGGATGGTGGAGGGCAAGGCCAAGCGACTTCGCCACCATCAAGCTGTCCTGTTCGAGCAAGGATGCGTCCAAGAGCATCTTCATTGGGATCGCTGAGGCGGAGGATGTCGAGCCCTACCTCGCGGAAGTGCAGTACGACGAGATGATAGAGTGGAGCAGCTTCAGGCCCTCGCCATTCCGCCAAAGCAAGATAACCGTGGAATACAGACGATCCGAGGGGGGAAGCCCGGCGTCAGATCCGGTTTCCCAGCAGTTCTGGACGGCATCTGCGCATGGATCCGGAATGGTGGAGCTGGACTGGGAGCCGGAGACCGGCAACTACTGGGTGGTGCTGATGAATGAGGATGGGTCGGCCAAGATCGACCTGACGGCCACCCTGGGGATCAAGATCCCCTTCATCTCCAATGTCATCGGCGGGGTGCTGCTCACGCTCAGCCTGTTTGGGCTGGCCATAGGTGGGTTGCTGATCTACCTCGGCGTCCGCAAGTGAGGGAGGATTCGGCTCCGCCAGGTCCAGCAAGCCGGAATGGGAGGAAGGCATATGGACAAAGGCAAACGGGCGGAAAGACGTAGGACGCGAAGAGGGCGGATTCTGTACAACGGCATCCGTCTTCCATCCATCTGGCCCCCGGCAATGCGCTCCCTCTCGCCGGTTCCGCGGGTGCCTCCCTATCTGGTTCATCCCCCGGCGGTCATCCCCATCGATGTCGGACGCCAGTTGTTCGTGGATGACTTCCTGATCCAGCACACGACGCTCAAACGGACATACCATGCCGCGGAGTACGTTCCAGGCAACCCCGTTCTGAAGCCAGACCGGCCATGGGAGAACGGCACTGATTCCCCCTACGCAATGGTCTTCA
>Ga0315307_1001332_pt1 | contig 11020 bp, 4 predicted proteins | sample TDP2_MG_FD_203079 | JGI IMG/M metagenome (GOLD analysis project Ga0315307, IMG submission 203079) | Freshwater sediment microbial communities from Lake Towuti, South Sulawesi, Indonesia - TDP2 | ecosystem: Environmental > Aquatic > Freshwater > Lake > Sediment | place: Indonesia: South Sulawesi... | reverse complement strand
CACTGGAATATGAGTACCTGTGTAACCCCAGGAGCCAACGTGACACTCTTAGTTCCAACAGTTCCCTCGTAGGTGCTATTGAAGAACTTGACCGTGACATCAAATGTCTCAGTGATGCTGGTGCCCTCATTCTTGACTTCGACGGAAATGTTCCTACTGTATCCTTTGAAGGCGACTTGCGCAGCGGGTGTAACAGACTTCACAGCCAAGTCTCGAACAGCGTTCTCAAATTCACCGCTATACACCGAGTGTCCAATGGATGCTGCCCTCGAACTGACCAGTCTCGTCTGCTGGTTGGTTAGAGCCGTGTACCCATAGCCTTCTACCACAAAGATAATTCGCACCACTGATGCGTTGCCAGTGACGCCCATAGCAGTTCCAACAGGCATGCTAGCAGACAGGTATATCCAGCCCGCTGACACGTTGTTCACAGCAGTTAATGAACTCATGAAGGGACTCAGCATGATGCGGCCTGTGGCTGTCAACACACGCTTATCGTAGCTTAACATGAACGTGTAAGCCCAGAGGTCGACAACATTTTCAGCCTTCATGTCCACAGTCAATTGTGGACCACTCTCGTAGAACACTTGCACGTACAACTGTGTAACCCTAATTTGCCCTGTCCAACTTGTCCCTTTCTGACTCGTCACTACGCCGGCCTGCAGGGCGATGAGGTTCGCCCAAGTCCAATAAGTAGCCGTCTGTGGATTCGCTCCCCAATCAAACGAGAACTTTTGGTAATTCGTGGTTACGCTGAATGTCTCGTCCGATCTAACCGTGGTACCCGCCATGAATAGCCCCAATTGGATTTGATCGTCGGTGGCTACGTCACTCTTAGCGTAGGCGACAACTCTCACACTGGCTATGTTACCTGTCTGGCCAGGTGGTGGATCTTCGAAGTGGAAGTGCTCAATTCTGTTATTGGCAGATGCATAAATGTAGTCGGTGTCACCGTTGTTTGGATCTGTGTCATTAACCGCGTCCCAAGGACTAGGATTAAGAGTGCTCGGGAATGCAAGCCAATGCCTAATCGATCCGTTAGCATTCGGCCTAAGCGTCATAAACGGAGTCGGAGCTCGCGCATAGTCTATGATGCTCGAGGGTCGAACTGTGAACTTTGGCTTTGCAGCATAGACTTCAACCCACATTTCAAAGGCGTTGAATTGACATCCGGCGTCTCCTCCGGTGCCACTGAAACCAACAGAAAACTTAATGTTGTTTATGTCATCCCATTCCCAAGTGCCATTGATTGGCTCTGAACGACTGGCCCAAGTGATCGTCGTCGGCTCGTAGAAGAAACCTTTCTTCAAAACCTTTAGTCGCGCAGCATTAATCTCCATATTACCAGCGGTGGTACCCCCAGTCCTCCATTCGAAGTAAACTTTTGCGCCGTTGATTTGAGACAGCGTGCGAAGCGTTGATGAAATATCAAAGCTGCTTGTCCAACTCAATGTTTCCTCAGGCGTGAAGATAATCGGATATTCTTCGATGAACGCTGTCCCGTTGTAAATATACGCGTAAGCTTGATCGTCTCCGTCTCCCTTTGCATAGATTTGTAAGAGAACTGGCCCGCCATCGTACGAAGCCAAGGGTCCGAACGTGAAGTCGCCAATAGCATCAGCTGCCTGTGGGAAAACCTCTACAAACATTTGCGTGACACGTATCTCACCAGACCATGTACCGTAAGCTTCCGACCTAACGCCAGCTTGCAAAGTGTTTATGGCAGTCCAGTTCCACGGTCCTGGGTAATTTCCTGTACTATTTACATAAAAAGCAGGGTTGGCTGCCCAATCGAAAGTATATTCTGTATAGACACTTAAAGGTTGAACCAGAGAACCGTTGTCTGCTCTATTATTAACCACGAGCATAAGCCTAACTCTCTCGTTACCCCCGACGCTCTGACGCGCTAGGATTGTGAGCTTCACGCGTCCTATGATCCAAGTATTCGCCGCTGCGGGGTCCTGCACATCTGAAGTTTCATTCAAATTCGAGGCGGTCGCAGAAACGTACGTAGTGTCGCCGTCGTTAGTCGGGTATTCGTCCCAAGCTGCGTAGTCTCCAGTCCAAGCTGTGTAGCCTCCGTTGCCGTTGGGTAATAGGGCTATTGAAACGTTAACGTAGTTTGTATCGACAGCGCCTAGGTATGGAGAGGCTCCGGTTCTTCTCCAACCAGTTCTAGTGTTGTCGAATCCAGTGACCGGGAGATAGGAAAACGTGTCATATCTGTTCGGCACCAGACTCTGTGAGGCACTCGCGCCAACACGGTAACTGATATTGTAATAGTCGTCAGGTAAGCCGGCGGTGTTAGCCGACACATTGTATCTCATCTTGAAGTCAACAGCGCTAATCGGTGGCAATGGCGATTTGAGTATGGCAGGATATTGCCAAGGACTGCTAAAGTTCCACGCCTCAAGCGCTCTACCTGTCCCAGACTGGGTGCTGTATTTAAAAGACGCGTATGACGTTCCATCAGCATCAAAAACGTTTTGCGGATTAGCGACTCGCCACATCCCCACGAAAAGCTGGGTTACTTGCAACTGGCCGACTCCTCCGACGCCCCACACAGCACCTTTCTGTTGTGATCTGACACCAGCCTGCAGATCAGTTATGTCTCCCCATGCCCACGCCTGACCCGTGGCCGGATTGGTTGTCCACACACTGCTGTAATACGTGTAGGTTGCCGTGGTTCCAGTTGCCGGAGGCTGAACCAAAGAACCGTTGTATCCCCTTCCGCCAACTACAAGCATGATTCTTATCTGCTCATCGCCCTGGGTCTGCCTCGCAGCGAGGGTGACATTCACGCTTTCTATAGCCCATGTTGGAACCGTTGGTTCTGCTAAGTTTGAAGTTTCATTCAAGTTGGAGGAGGCTGCTAACAGAAAGTCGCTGTCGCCGTTGTTTGTGGGATACTCATCCCAGCGTGTATAGTGTGCACCACCACCTGAGCTTACGGACCAACCCGAATAGAGTCCGTCACCGTTTGGGCTTCTGTCGAGCTTGTAAGGCGATATGTCGGTGGCATATTTGTTTGGATGAGACTCATGACGCTGCATTTCTGGAGAGAGTCTCATCGCGTCGATTTCCAATATGTCTGGTAAGTCAACTGACACCTTAACAAGGTACGCTTTTGCCGCATTAATCTTAGTCAATGAATCAAGGATTGGGGAAACATCAACGCTTTTCACCCAACTCCATTCATTTTCGGGCACTAGAGTGTCAGCCAAAACGTAAAGGATGGTGTCCCAAAGCCAGATTTCAACACGGTCGTCACCAGATCCCCTTTCGCGAGCAAAGATTTCTATAAAGATTTTTCCGCCATCATACGACGATACGTCTAGGAAAGTAAAGTCGCCGATGCTTTTGGTTCCCTCTGTTTGATTAATCGAGTTTAACGGATAGTCCACAGCGCTCAGGTAAGGTGAGCTGCCCCACCTATTCCAACCTGTTTTAGTATTGTCGAAGCCGTCAACATAAAGCGGAACTGCAAACTCGGTCGCTGGGGGTGCATAAACTGGACTTGTTAGGAGAATCTGAAGAGCTATTGGTGCTATTATAATCAATGTCAGAGTAGTGAATAATGAGACTCTAAAATGCCTTCTCATCTCTCTCACTTTCCTTGAGAACAAACATGCCCAACCAGACTATTTAACTCTTTTTGCATTAAGCTCTATAACAAAATTCTATCTCATCCCCACAGCCTAACTATTCTAGCACTCTTAAAAAAGGAAGAAGTTTCTGATCTAGCACCTTCATTTAGCTAGGGCTTTCTGCTTCTCCAAACGTATATCAATATTATTGCGATGACGACTATGGCGATGCCGGCCACCCAGTAGATTGGGAACCCTCCCCCTCCCTCTTGAACAGTGATTGTTTGCTTTTCACTGTCGTCGCCCATTCTGGCCGAGTCACCTGCCCAGCTGGTTATAACTTCGTACGTTCCAGCGGCAGTTGGCTTCCATTCAAATGAGTATTGACCGTTCGCGTCGGTGGTAGCAGTCACGTTGGCCCATGTTTGTTCTCCACCGAGTCTATACGACAGTGTCACAGTTTTTCCAGCGCCAGGATTGGGAGTGATTGATCCGTTGATCGTTGTGCTGTCGCCAACAGTAAATGTGGTCGAGGCTACAGTTATTGAGATCGTGCTCCCTACCTTTACAGTGACTTCGAGGACTTTAACGTTGTTTTCTTTATTAGTTTCTCCCGCAACCACCTTGGCCGCTGCCTTGATCGTATACGTGTCAAGCTCGACGCCTGCTGTGTTCCAAGTGAAGCTCAGTGTTTTTGAAGCTGCCTTCGGTAAGCTAGCCACGATTTGGGTTCCGATGACGATGGAGTCACGATACACTGTGACGTTTATGTTGGTTTCAGTGAAGGTTCCATCGTTCTTAACGGTCACGCTGATAGTCACGGACTGACCGACGGCAACTTGAGGTGGATTGACTGTTAGGGTGAGAATGACCAGATCGCGAGTGCCAACGGTGACTGTGCCGTCTGTTTTGGTGTTGTCTGCTGTATCTGTTTCTCCAGAAACTATGCTGGCGTTAGCAGCCATAGTGTATGCTCCCAAAGTGATGCCAGTTGTGTTCCAACTGAAGGGCACGGTCTTGCTTTCCCCAACGGAAAGAGCTATGGTTTTCCGTGTCTCAATGACGATTGTGTTACGGCGCACGCTCAGGTCAAAGGTTTCAGGCATATTTCCTTGGTTCTCAACTGTGACATCAATGGAGACGATGCCTCCAACAGCCACTTCGATTGGAGACGCTGTGACGCTTTTGACAGCTATGTCGTGCACCTCGGGAATTATTGAAGCTGCGCCGTCAGCCACAAGACTGTTGTCTGCGACGTCAACTTCGCCGAAAAGAACACTCGCGTTGGCGCATATGAGGTAGGTGCCCAAAGGAACACCCGTCGAGTTCAAAACGAAGCTTGGATAGGCGTTATCGCCTGCAGTCAAGTTTGTGACGCCTTGTGTTCCTATTTCTACCCATCCGGTTACGTTTTTGTAGTATGCTGTGACTGTGAAGGTTGCGTTCTGTCTCCCTTGATTCTCAACGGCTGTCTCAATTGTTACGTTTTGTCCTAGTATTACAGTGGTTGGAGAGAATGTGACACTCCAGAGGCTTAAATCACTGAGTTGAACAATGACTTCGCCGTCGATGAAAACGTTGTTGGTTACATTTATGTCGTCTGGCACTACAGTGGTATTCGCTTTTATCGTGTATTTTCCGAAGGCTGCACTTGACGTGTTCCAAGCGAAGGTCAGAGTGTTGCTGGCGCCTTCCGCCAAGGTCATGTTTCTCGTTTCAATTACATTCTCGTCATAATACGCAGTTACATTGAAGGTTTCTGTGACAAGTCCAAAATTCCAGACTGTTGTTTTAATGGTCATGTTTTGGCCTACGAACACGCTGGTTGGTGTGGCTGTTACACTTGTGATAGCAATGTCGTGTACAGCAAGTGAAGTCACTGTGACTGTGCCATCTGTGTAGCTGTTGTCTGCTGTGTCTGTTTCTTGGGCAACCACACTTGCGTTTGCACTTAAGGTGTATGTTGCCTCAGCGAAACCAGTTGTGTCCCAAGTGAAGGTTAGTATTTTGCTCGTCTTAGGAACTAGAGCTGTGACTGTTTGGGTTCCGATAAGAGTGGTGTTCGCGTAGGCTGTGACATCAAAGGTGTCGGGGAATGTGCCTTGATTTTGGGCAGTGACGTTGATGGATATTGAACGACCAGGTTTTGCGAAAGTTTGGTTGCGTATTACTCCAGTTATGGCTACGTCGTGGATTTCTATGTTAAAGAAGGAGCCGTCGTTCAAGGTGTGTGGGATAGGCGCTTCGCTTATGTGCATAATTCTTGTTTTGTACAGGTCTAGCTGGGAATACCCGTAGGCGTCCACGGTGAAGTCTATTCTAGCCACAGGTAACGGATCGGTGGTGTAGAGTCCTATAAGTTCTGGCAACGGATAGGTGTAGACCATGTACAAGTAGCCTTGGACATCGTTAATCTCTTGACCCAACGTATTTGTGAACGGGAAATACGAATTAAGAGCTGTAGGGGTCAAGACTGACGTGTCGTAGCCTAACCATATCTGATAGCCCAGCATAGCCTCAACGTCGTCAACATTCACCTCGATGGAGAAGGTTGAACCAGGCCCCAAATTACGCTCGATGCCGTCCACAACAGTGGGACTGACAGCAAGCGATGCCGGCGGTTGTGCAGAAACTTTGGGCAAATTTGTTAAAGTTGTGCTTAAAAACAGAGATGCAACAAGCGTAATTAACAAAAGATTTTTTCTACTTTTCACGTCTCTCCTCTCCTGATCTTTCCTAAGATTTCACTTTTTTCTACTTTTATAATTTGTCCCCTATAATAAAAGCATGATGGAAGTGTATCCTATTTGAATAAATCAGCACAGTCAATTTCTATCTTTTGGTGACTTACATTTTCAAGTTGGAACAAATCATAGATTAATCACACGAAAGAAAATATTTGAGGAGGACTGAATTTCTCTTAGACGCTGGTCGACTGAGATTTCCTCGCCCTAAAGGCAAACCTCAATATTACTGCCACCACAATGATTGCCACTAAAGCGCCCCCAGCATACAGAAAGATGATCGGTACAGATGATGTCCCTCCCAACCGAACCATGTCGCCTTCAAAGACATTATTGGCTAAGTTGTCGTCTACTTCAATGACAGCCTCACCGCTCAGGACGTATTCTCCTGCAGTGGCATTGGTGCGCCAATTGAATGGCACATCTTTACTACCGCCCTCCTCTAAAACTTCATTTGTTGTTGTCCCAATCAGTGTGCTGTCGTATCTGGCTTGAATTGTTACGCGCTCACGGAAATTGCCTAGATTCCTTATGGTCACGCGGACAATTATGGATTCGCCTACAGCCGCCTCAGTCTGAGAGGCTGTGACGTTAGTAACTGCAACATCACGTATAACGCCGACTCTGACCTTAACACTAAAAGTGTTATCCTTTGGGTAGTTGTCGAGAGCAACAGCAGCCTTAACCTCTAAAGTATATTCGTCTAGTTCGAGACCCGTAGTATCCCAAGAGAAGGTTCTAGTTGTGTTCTCTCCAGATCCTAGAAAGAGATCTGTCTCCTCTCCGATAAGGACTGAGCCGTATCTGATGGTCACGTTATATGTCTCGTCGAAGTCTCCTTTATTTACGATGATTACGTTAAGGGTTACCAAACCACCTGGGGTTGCTACCCTTGTTGGTGAGGCTGTCACGTTTGCGACAACGATGTTATGCACCTTCACATTAGTGAAGGAGCCATCAAGTTCTGTGTAACTTATTGATGTAGCCTTCGAGGTGACCAGTTTCGTGTCGTGCAAGTCAAGCAGAGTTACACCTGATGCGTCAACCGTGAAGTCTAACTTCACCAAGGGTACATTGCCGCTTACGCCCAGTGGGGCACCCATTTGCATTGTGAAGTAGAGATAGGCCCAGCCCGCTGTGTCGTTTATTAAAGAGGGCCCAGGCTGCGTAAAGGGGTCGTAGGAGCTGTATGCAGTTGCTGTTAGAACCGTTGTGTTATAGGATAGAACAACCGTGTAGCCCCAGAGATCCTCAACGCCAGATACGTTTATGTTGATACTGAAGGTTTTGCCAGGTGTCAGGGCCAAGTCTGCAATGCTTGGCGGATCCACGTAAACGGTCGCTGGACCTTGGGCTCTTATCCCATTGTTAGATAGAGCGATTAGAACAAGGATGACTGAGAATATTAGCAGCAGACTTTTTCCCCTTGTGGTTTTCAAGCAGTAACCTCCATTGGGAGCGGTTAGATAGTTAAATAGTATTATTATACTTTTCGCATTCCATCAGTTCTGATAGAATTATGGTTCAGTGTCATCACTTTTGTGAAGTTCTATGTTGGCTTGATAGTTGCCGCTTTGTTTGTCAGCGTGTTCCCTACCAAGATTTATCAAAGTTGACGTTGATTACTGCTGCATCAAATAAGTCAACTCTTCCGTCATTATTGATGTCAGCGTTTGTATCGTAGCCCAGAAGCCCTACAACTGGGGGGTCATACCAGTGAGCATTTATTGGAGTCACATCTACCCCGTCCACTATCCTATCCGCATTAATGTCGCCTGCAATTGTTATTGTGACCTTGCCATCAGTGAAGCTGTTATCTACTGTATCACTTTCACCCACCAGAGGAGACACTTCTGCCCTCACGGTGTAATACCCATAGGGAACGCTCTGCGTGTCCCAGGCAAGAGTGAGAGTTGTGTTAGCGTTTGGATATAAGGTCAGAGTCTGCTTTCCGATTTTGGTCGAGTTGCCATAGGCAGTAACGGTGAAGATCTCTGTGAAGGTTCCTTCGTTTCTGACTTCAACATAAATTTCAGTCATTGTGTAGCCTCGATGCACTAAGCTCCGTGAAAGAGTGACATTTTTCACTGCCACATCGTGAATTCCGACAGTGACGGGATCCACAACATACGTGTTATCAGTGGTGTCGGTTTCTCCAGGAATTGGACTCAGTTTAGCAGATATTATATAGTTGCCTACTGTTACGCCTGTTGTATTCCAAGTGTGGATTGTGTAATATGGTATCAAGCCGGGGATTAACGTTTTTGTTTCGGTCTTGATGACGCTATTATTGTAATATGTAGTGAGGGTAAAGGTCGCGCCTGCTGTCCCTTCATTTCGAACTACGACAGTGATGTTCACGAGATTTCCTTGAGGCACGGATGTTGCAGAGGGTGTGACACTTTTGATTGCTAGATCAACAACTACAAATTTGTAGAAAATCTCGAAGTTGGTGTCTTTATTTACTGACCAGACCAGCCATATCGTTTGATTCGCGGTTTGAAAAATTGCCGGATGTGCGTCCGTGTCCATGTACCATGTAAGCTTGTTTTCAGAAGACCAATATGCCCCACTGAATATTCTGTAGTAAATGTCAGATTGCTGACCGTCTGGCCTGTTGGATTGCCAAACAACCCATATGGCTCCATCACTGGTTCGTGTGATTGACGGACTAGCATCGCTGTTCAGGTCGCTGGTGAGTGGTGTATCAGCTGACCATGATACGCCGTCGAAAGTTTTGTAGAAGATGTCCCAACTACTGCCGAGCCGTGACCAAACAACCCAGATTTTTCCATCTCTATCTTGAGCGGTTGAAGGTTCTCTATCATCGTATAAATCGGTGGTGTTAGTAGCGTTCGTGTCAGCTGACCATGACGCACCGTTGTCAGAGGAAAACTTGTAAAATATGTCGTTGTGCCCGGTTCTATTGGACTCCCAGAACATCCAGAGTCTACCGTCGTTGGCAGTAGTAATAGAGGGATGCTTGTCATTGTTTGGGTCGTCAGTGAGTGGGGTTTCAAGCGACCAAGAAGAAGCGTCAAGGGGTTTTGTCTTGTAAAAAATGTCATAATGCGCGCCTCTTCGGTTAGACGTCCAAACAACCCAGATTTTTCCATCACTCGCCTGGGTTATAGAGGGAATCGCGTCTACGCTTGCATTGGTGGTGAGTTGCGTGTCACCCGACCACGACGTCCCGTTGTGGACGTTGTAGAAAATCTCAGTGTTGCCTGTTCTGTCTGAGTGCCAGATCACCCAGATTTTATTGTCGCTTGTTTGAGTGATGGCTGGATGCCAATCGTTTCCCACAGATGAGGTTAACTGTGTATCACCTAGTGATAACGTAACTTCAAACACAAGCATAAAAATTATTGACAGAATCAGCGCAGTTGATTTTAGAGTTCTTTTAGGGTTCATACTCTCTCTACTCTCTTTCGCCTAGTATCGCTTAACTAGAAAGTTTTACACAAAAAAAGAGGGGATTTGAGTTTTTGGTCGGTTTCTTGATGGCGTTTTTACCTTTATGGTGCTATCGGAAGGAAGTCCAAATGTTGTGTCTTCGTCCTCGTTCCTGCCATGTCTGTTGTTCCGTCGCCGTCTGAGTCGTAGAAGGCTCGGGCAGTCCAATAGTAGTAGCCGAATCCAGAGAACATGTCATCAGGGGTCAGGGTAACTGACACTTTCACGACATGCCCAGGATTCACCGTATCTTCATTTGTGGTAATGAGGCTAGTGGTCATGCCGTCTGTTAGGGAGAACACCACTTTTACCTTGGTTGGTACGGTTCCGATGTTCTTGACATAGCCGGTGAGTGTGTTGGTAGCCCACTTATTTAGGTACCATACTGGGTGTTGAGCATCTGCCCTTCTGTGCACTAGGTCGGCTCTCCTCTCCACGGGTACGTTGAGGAAATAGCCGTCGCTCACAATGTGTGTGATAGGCGCTTCGCTTATGTGAATGACTATTGTGTTGTATAGGTCTAGTGCGCAGAATCCATAGCCTTTGACGGTGAAGGTGATTATAGCTAGAGTTTTAGGAACCCCAGGTTCAGCACTGTAGAACCCATCTTTTTCGGGCAATGGAAAGCTGTAGACCATGTACAGGTATCCGTCTCCTATGAATGTACCCCAGTCATAGGTGAACGGAAACTCTGTGCTTACTGCTGTGATGGTCAAGATTGTTGGGTCCCAACTCAGCCATATCTGATAGCCCAACATCGCTTCAACATCGGTAATAGTGATGTTGGCGGTGACCGTCGAGCCGGGTACCAAGGCAGTGTTCTCGATTTCTTCGGCTGCAAGTATCGGTGTTACCGGAGCTAATGCTGCTGGTGTTGCAAAGGTCAGGGCGAGGAATGATGCGATCAAAGACGCTACTAAGGCGATTTTCTTAATTTTTCCTCTCACTCTTTTTCACCCCTAATATCCAGTTAGGTAGTCGTTTAGCTGTGCAGATACCAGAGCTTGGTCGTAGAGGTTAACGTAACCGTCGACTCCGGGGATTTCGTTGCCAGCCATTAGACCGTAGGAGTACCAGTCGATTTCTGTTCCGTCAAATTCCCATGTGCGCGGTTTTCCTCCAGTTAGGATGGGGCTGTTGATGTCAGCGACGCGGTTGTACTTCTCTGCGGCTCCGAATCTATGTACCCATTTGTTTTCGAATGGGTCCCAGAAATAGTCGTAGAAGAAGTTG
>Ga0315307_1001331_pt1 | contig 11021 bp, 7 predicted proteins | sample TDP2_MG_FD_203079 | JGI IMG/M metagenome (GOLD analysis project Ga0315307, IMG submission 203079) | Freshwater sediment microbial communities from Lake Towuti, South Sulawesi, Indonesia - TDP2 | ecosystem: Environmental > Aquatic > Freshwater > Lake > Sediment | place: Indonesia: South Sulawesi... | reverse complement strand
TGTTGAGGAAACCAACACGGTCACACAGTTCTTCAGCCTCATACATGTAATGCGTGGTTAAGAGCACTGTTTTGCCTTGTTCTTCAACGATTCTCTCCCGAATGAATTTTCGCAGGTCTTTGGCTATGTTTACGTCTAGTCCCAGTGTAGGCTCGTCGAGGAAGAGCACCTGAGGGTCGTTTATGAGTCCCCTGGCGACTTGGAGGCGTTGCTTCATCCCTTTGCTGTACTTCTCCACTTCATCGTCGGCTCTGTCGGACAAGCCTACTAGTTCAAGCAGCTTGTTCACTCTAGACGCAATCTCCCTTCCTGGAACATCGTAAAGTTCGGCGAAATACCTCAGATTCTCCCGGCCTGTCAGCCTGTAGTAGAGCATTCGTTCACCTCCGGCTACCATGTTAACTATCCTTCTCACTTGGGCGGCATTCTTTACCACGTCGTAGCCTTTGACAAAGGCTTGCCCTGCCGTTGGCTCCAGCAGGGTGCAGAGGATTTTCACGGTTGTTGTTTTGCCAGCGCCGTTGGGTCCAAGCAAGCCGAAGAGTTCGCCCTCTTGAATTTCAAAATCAACGCGGTCAAGGGCTTTGATGACGGTGGTGTTTTTCTTTCCTACGAGGTGCCTTCTCTTGGTTGAAACGTAGTCACGCGAAAGCTGACGAGTCTCCACCGCAGAATTGACGTTGCCCAACCTTCCATCAGCTTTAACCTATTTTTCAACTGACCTAAGTCCCATGCGCATATTAATAACCTTTCTTAACAGAATGGTTCAAAACCTCAAACTAGCTCTAATCGTTTAAACCTCTTTCTTTAATGATTGAAATTATAAACTGGCTAAAGAATATTCGGAAAGGAATTTCACTTCATAGAAGAATGGCGGAAGGGTTGGCGATAGGTGGTAAATGCCACATCCAAATCAGGGACCTTCCTTAAAGTAGTTCTTCTGCCTAACCTTTTTCTCTTAGTGCTTAAACCAACCGTGTAATAAGAATGGTGCGTGAAAAACCCTTCTAGAAGTATTTTCCATAAATATAATAAGTAAAAACGCTACATTAAGGTAATGATTTCGTGCGTGCTGATGCAGTTTTAAAGGAGGTGAGAGAGGAAAATGAAAAATGCAAGGTTAGTGATTGTTATCTTTGCAACACTCGCAGTATTGGGTTCAATGCTTATTGTCATTCCTCCTGTGGAAGCATTACCAATTTTCGTTGACTCTGCTGGTAGTGGGCAGTTCACGACTATTCAAGACGCTGTGGATTATTGGCCTCAAAACGGTCCGGCTGCCAACCCGGGACCGATAATTGTCAAGCCAGGGTGGGGATACAATGAGGCTGTTTACATTAATCGTTCGAAGAGTGGCATCAAGATTATGGCTCAACCCGGAACAGTGCTTGATGGTCTTTCAGGCACTCTACTTTATGGCTTTGAAATAAACGGAACCGCTAATGTCCTTATCAAGGGTTTCATAATCCAACACTATTCTGAAGCAGGCATCTATATCCACGCCGACAACAGTGTAACAGGTCGCCTTCGCGCTTTTAGAAACTGGATCACGAATAATACTATTAAGGAAAACTTTGGCATGGGAATTTCCATCGGCGCCTCCGATCGGAATATGATCTCTGGGAACATCTTGCATGACAATGATAAGCATGCTATTTTCATTGATGACGGTTCTAACAACACATTGAAGGGCAATAGCGTTTTGAACAACAAATGGACTGGGATAGAATTACACATTGCGCCAAATACAGAAGTAAGAAATAACAATGTGACGGGCAACTCCTGGAATGGCCTCTATGCAGACGGCGGCTCGCCTCTCACCGAAATCACCAGCAACATAATTGACAGTAACGACGCGGGAGGCATCTACTTGCTATCAAGTAGCAACACGATCTCACTTAATACCATCAACTCCAACGGATATGGCATCATGATAAGGCAGGGAGATAACAATGTCATTAAGAAAAATCAAATCGACGGGAATAGTGGCATCGGCATATTTCTCCAAGAATGGCTCCGGACGGATACGTCAGACTACAACACCATCATAGATAATATAGCCAACAACAACGGACTCTACGGCATCTTAATCGGGGGAGGAGACTACAACTTGGTTGAAAGAAATGAAGCCAATTTGAACGGTTACATCGGAATCGGAGTTCGTAGAGGTTTTTGGATGACCGTGCCAGAACATAACACCATTCTGAACAATACGGCTAACGGCAACGGAGGCGGCGGCCGAGGCTATGGCATCATGATCGCTGGAGGAGACCTCAACATGGTCGAGGTGAACCAGGCCAATTCTAACGTGGACCACGGCATCTACATAGTTTCGGCATATTCTAACACAGTGGGAAACAATGAGTTCGGAGGCAACGGTGAGACCGGGATTTTCATGGAGATCGCGTCGAACAACAAAATACGGTCTAATTATGTGCATGACAATAGTCAGGATGGTATTTTCATGACGAGATCCAGCAGTTCCAACGAATTTGTGGCTAATGATATCTACTATAACGGATGGTCAGGCATGGAATTTAGATCGACCTCGACTGAGGCTCAAGCGAATTCCCAGCTAGTGGAGAACGAAATCGTGGGTAATGGTCTGTGGGGGCTCATAGCAGACCACTATTCCTACTCCAGCACGATTGTGGGGAACACCGTCATGTACAACTACTATGATGGCATCTGCGTGGAATCAGATTCGAACATCATCAATTCCAATAAGGTCACATATAACAACCTTGACGGAATTCGCGTGGAGTGGGGAGAGTACAACACGATTAATTACAATGAAGCCTCTTACAATGGTCATTTCGGCATAGTGATGGGGTCTCTATACACCGGGAACGCATGCTACAACAACGATGTTAGATACAATTTAGCCTTGAACAATACTATGGGTAATTTGGCTGAGTCTCCAATCACGATTGGCACAAACACTAACGATTGGTCCGGGAGCATCCAAGGGCCAGTAGTTCCAGGTGCTTAAAAGGAAACCTGACGCAAGATTGGAAGCGGTGAATATCTCTGCGACAGCATCAGCATATGCTTGCCGTAATCGAGTGAAACCATGCAAGCCCATTTTCCCTTTTTCCATGTATCAAGTCAAAAATATAGCGTCCTTTAAGCGTATGAGTTTGGAGAACATAATGTGAAGAAGAACTTTAAGCTATTGTATGCATTCCTGTTGGCTCTTCTGATCCTTATTCCATTCAGCTTTTTCAACCACAATGTTGGGCGGTCAATTTCTACGAATTCACAGCCTGAGGTTATGTCTCAATCACGAGATGATGTCAATCTATACATTGACCGCTATGACCAAGACCAGCCGACGATTGCGGCAAACCCCCTGAACCCGCTTAATCTTGCTGCGGGTTCGCATGATGCGAGCACAGCAAAGCCGATAGGCACAACCCTTTGGACAATCACTTATCGTTCTCTTGACGGAGGAGCAACATGGTCTCGAAGCTACGTCCCTCGTGCAGGACCCATTGCATTATTTACTCGGGCTAAAGACCCTGTTGTCGACTTTGACGGCTTCGGTAGAGCCTATTTTGCCGCGCTTGCCTTCATGCGCGGGGGAACATACGATGCAAGTATCTGGGTTGCAAGGTCTACCGATGGAGGTCTCACATATGGCATTCCAGTGATGGTAGATGAAGGTCACGGTAGCCCTGGAACTCCCTCCTTCGAATTCAACGACAAACCATGTGTTGTAGCTGACAAGAGAACAACTGGAACGGGAGCAGGCTATGTCTACGTAACCTGGACAAGCTTTGTCGACTTAGATGGTGACGGTTTCGAGGACACCTACAACACACTATTTTCGCGATCGACTGATGGTGGAGCAACCTTTTCAACGCCAATACAAGTCAGTGACTCCGTGAACTCTGCGAACCAGCTCAGTCAAGTTGCTGTAGGTCCTAATGGAGAAGTCTATGTCTCATGGATTAATTGGAACACTCAGGCTACTAGGATACTGTTTGACAAGTCGACCGACCATGGGGCCACGTTTGGAACCGACATCGAAGTTCAATCGTTTAATCAAATTCCAAATCTGCAATACATCTCTGGAACGCCTCCAAGCATATCTATGGCTGCAGACACAAGCGGAGCCGCCTACAATGGCTACATTCACATAGCATACCCAATGGACCCAACATCAGCCACAGACTCTTCAGACATAATGTTCACCCGCTCAATGGATGGCGGAAATACATGGAGCAGTCCCATTAGACTAAACGACGATATTACCTCGAATGACCAGTTCTTTCCAGCCATAACTGTTGACCCTCTAGGCAGTATCAAAGCGGCATGGTATGACCGAAGACTAGACCCTGGGAATAAGTACATTGACGTCTTTCGCACCGAATCCAATAATGGAGGCTCATCATTCAACACCAACACGAGGGTCACCGACACCAACTTCGATCCAGCTGGCGCTTTCATAGGAGACAACATCGACATAGATGCCAGCGATACACAGGTCCACCCGATTTGGACCGATAGAAGAAACGGAAACAACGACGTATACACTGAATACGCCCCAGAAGGACACGAACTCAGCGTTGTGCTAGAGGCTCCAACAATCCTAGAGCCAGGAGATTCAACAAAGTTGAACGCAACCGTCTACAACATTGGCTCAAACAACGAGACCAACGTAAAGCTTGAACTATTGATCAATGGAACCGTTGTCAATTCCACTGTGATTCCAGAGTTGCTAGCGGACTCATCATACACTCTCAGCCAGGTTTGGACTCCGACCGCTGAGGGAATCTACAACATAACCGCATATGCTCCACCAGTTCCCAACGAATTGCTTATCTCAAACAATGTTGCCTCGGAAAGCGTCCAAGTTAAAATCCTACCAGACATCCTTGTAGTAGCCGACGACGACACAACCCATTCGATCAAAGGAACCAGTTTATCAGAATTTGAATCCGCACTCGCCACAGCTGGCCGCGACTACTTTGTATGGAAACAATCCACAATGGGTCATCCCTCACTACAATTTCTTTTGAAGTTTAAACTTGTGATATGGACTTCAGGCGACCACTGGGGCTGGGCTGTTGACCCAATCGATGCTGCAACGTTGGAAGCTTACTTCAACCAGGACAGAAACATTCTACTCGAAGGCGAGGACATCGGCTACGACCATGACTCTGACAGCCTAATGATGAACATAACACATGCCGTCTACCAAGTTGATTACACAGAGGCGCTTGGATTAACGGTAACAGACCAAAACCATCCGGTAACTCAAGGCTTACCAAGAGATTTCACATGGCTCACCGCCCCACCGGCTGATGACGGAGTCACCCCTACAAACGGAGGATTTGAAGTAATACGTTACACAAGCACCACATGGACCGCTGTCACCCTGTTTGATGGAACCGGAACAAGCAACGGGTCAGTTGTATACTACGCATTTCCAATCTACAGCCTAGACCAACCAGAAAGAGACACACTGATAATAAACTCTGTGAGTTGGCTGGTCCCTCGCGTACATGATGTCGCTGTCATGAACGTCACGCCTTCCAAAACTGTTGTCGGACAAGGATACCCTGTAACCATCAACGTAACTGTCGAAAACCAAGGCGACTACACAGAAAACTTCACTGTAACAGCCCACGCCAACACAACCACAATCGGAACCCAAACAGTCACAAACCTGCTTGCTGGAGAAACACAGACATTAATCTTCAACTGGGATACCACCGGCTTCGCAGTCGGCAACTACATCATGAAAGCCATAGCAAACACTGTTCCAGGCGAAACGGACACAGCCGACAACACAAAAATCTACGGCACTGTCACAGTTGCTCCTAGCTACGACGTCACTATACAAGCAGATTGCTACACTGAATCTGCCTATGTAAGCGTAAGCATAACAATGGATGGAACCCCAACACACTTCAACACGCCCCATACGTTCGCGGGTCTAACGGACACACATACGTTCACTGTACCAAGCACAGATGCAAGCGGTCATCCATTTAAGCAATGGAACGGTGGCAGCACAAGCACAACCACAACAGTCAGCTCAGGCGGAGCCTATACTGCCCACTACGAAACTCCGGCAGGTGTTGGTGGTGTTGTTGTTCCGATTGACAAGCTTGGTTTGTTGGCTCCCTACATTGGTTTAGCCTCAATAATCCTCGTGGGCTCAGTTGCAACAGCCATATGTATCAAACATGTTAAGCGTATGCGGGCACGCAACAAGACCATTAGGTACAACGCTGTGGACTCTCACATATCGCTCTTTAGACGCAGGCGCAACGTGGTCTCGAAATTACGTGCCCCGTGCAGGACCCAACACCCTTTCGAATCAACTGTCAACGCTGAAAGCCAGCACGCCTGAGTCTCTCAAGAATCTCGAGCATCTCCAAACGAGTCTGTTTCCTGACATAGAGCGTCTTCGGTGCGTTGCTGAAGTCTCGGTCTGCTAGAATCGCCAAGGGAAGCAATTCCTTAAGCTCAGACACTGGCAACTCCTGAAAGCCAAGGATAGGGTACAAGCCGAAAGGAGCCATTGTTGGGTGTCTCCAGTAGAATTTGCCAGAGGCTTTGTCATACTGAATGTGTCGATAAACCAGAATCAAGTTGTGGAGCCCTGGCGTGTCTTTTCTGCTCAACCTCATCACCATTAAGTCAATGAAGCATTCGAGATTTTTATGAATTTGGGATTCACGCCCGCAGACACACCGTCATCATCCGATTGTTTGGCGGATTAACGAGGCTGGGAATGAAAGGCGTCATAGAACCAGTCCACGGAGGATCCCAGAAAACACAGGATTTGCAGCAGGTAGGAATCTACCTGTGTGGATGCAGCATAGTTACTTTTTTAAGTGTTTGACGACCGTATTGACTCATTGGTGCAGAGTCTATGGGATTGATTCCCGAAGAACACAAGACGCACATAAAAGAAGAATTGCAAGCGAACATTAGGGACCCAGTTCGCATCGTAGTTTTCACGCAGGAGATGGAGTGCCAGTTCTGCAAAGAGGCTAGAGAACTGGCGCAGGAGGTTGTTAGCCTTGTGCCGGACAAGATTACAGTTGAGATCTATGACTTTGTTAGGGACGCGGAGAAGGCTAAGGAATACGGTGTGGACAAGGTTCCAGCCATCGCCATAATAGGCAACAGAGACTACGGCGTAAGATATTACGGCATACCGTATGGCTACGAGTTTAACCCCTTCATAGACAACATAATCAACGTCTCAAAGGGCACCACAAACCTTTCGGAAGAAGCCAAAACTAAGTTGAAATCTTTAGACAAGCCTGTGCACATTCAAGTCTTTGTCACTTTGACGTGCCCCTACTGCCCAGTTGCAGCTGGGCTGGCCCACAAATTCGCAATAGAAAGCGGCATGGTGAAATCCGACGTAATCGAAGTGGCCGAGTTCCCGCATCTGGGACAAAAGTACAGCGTCATGGGCGTGCCAAAAATAGTCATAAACGAACGAACCGAGCTCGTTGGCGCGGTTCCAGAAACCCAGTTTGTGGCCCACATACTGCAGGCGGTGAAGCCACCAAGCCTCTACGTGTAAGTTTAAGCGGTTAATTCTGATGCAAACGGTCAGGTCAATTAAGGTCACAACCCTGGCAGACAACGTCGTTTATGACGGAAGACTCCTAGGCCAATTCGGTTTCTCCGCATATCTGGAAATAACTGGTCACAGGGGAAAGAAGCATACAATAATCTTCGACACAGGCCGCAAGAAAGGGGCGCTGCTCTACAACATTAAAGCCCTAAAACTGGATTTGTCCTCTTTAGAGTGTATAATTCTCAGTCACGGGCACCACGACCACACAAGCGCCACTGTGGAGCTGATAAAAAGAGCAAGGCGAAAAGTCAAAGTAATTGCGCATCCAAACACTTTCCTCCCAAAATTCAAAATTGAGAAAGGCAAGCGACACCATCACGGAGTCCCTCGCGGAGAACGCAAGACTGACATTTTAAAGTCTGGGGGACAAATCATTGAAACCACACAACCAAACGAGGTTGTTCCCGGCGTCTTGACAAGCGGTGAAATAAAACGAGTCACACCATTCGAAAAAATCACCTGGAAAAACTTCACAGTGATCGACGGAAAGCCAACGCGAGATCATGTACTTGACGATCAAGGCCTGTTCATAAACATAGAGAGGCACGGTGCTCTGGTGCTAAGTGGTTGTGCCCACGCGGGAATCATCAACACGCTTCAATCCGCCTTAGATGTAACCGAGACTGAGAAACTCTATGGATTCATTGGCGGCACACATTTGATACGCCCAAAAGAAAAGAGGCTTGCAGAAACCTTGAGGAAGCTTAAAGAATTTGATTTGCAGTTGATTTCGCCAGCTCACTGCACTGGACACAAAAGCATAGCCACGATAAGCCAAGCCTTTCCAGAAGCCTTTGTGCTCAACTATGCTGGAAGAACGATTGACACAGCAGAGAGGTTGAAGGACCCAGTTTTCTGAATGCTTATTTAATTCCAGAATATGATGTTAGTGGAAGGGTTAGCAAGAACATGTTTGAATTGATCTTGATTTTGCTCTCAACCCTCTTGGTTAGCCTCATTTCTCTTGTGGGAATTCTTTTCGTCACAGTGAAGGAGCAGGTGTTCAAAAGAATCTTGTTGTTGCTTGTCAGTTTTGCCTCTGGCACCCTGCTCGGCTCTGCCTTTCTTAATCTCATACCAGAGTCTTTGTCTGCTCACAGTGAGACCGAAACCGCTTTTGCTGCCATACTGGTGGGAATATTAGCCTTCTTTCTGCTTGAGAAGTTTCTCTGGAGACACTGCCACGAGAGAGAGTGCCCCATTCACACGTTCGCCTACCTAAACCTGCTCGGCGACGTCGTGCATAACTTCATCGATGGAGTTGTGATAGCCGCCAGTTTTTTAGCCAGCGTTCCCTTGGGCGTAACCACTACCCTGGCTGTTGTTTCGCATGAGATTCCTCAGGAGATAGGGGACTTCAGCATACTCATCTACGGAGGACTGGGTAAGGCTAAGGCGCTATCCTATAACTTTCTGACGGCAACGATTTCAGTCTTTGCAGCCGCACTAACGTATTTCTTCTCCGCCTATTTCCCAAGTCTAACATATTTGTTGGCGTTCGCAGCAGGCGGCTTCATCTACATAGCTACAACAGACCTCATTCCAGAACTGCACAAGGAGCAGGGCTTGTCAAAATCGGTTGCCCAATTCGCCTTGCTCTCCCTCGGCATGGCACTGATGTGGGTCCTGAAAGGATAACGCTGTTCAACAACTAATCCTACCGGTGAAAAGCTTTTCAACAGCTTAGTTCCGTCGCCTTTAAGATGAATAATCAATCATAAGTAGATGTGTGAGGCGAAAACGTGACCGCACGCTTTATGATTCGTAAATATCAACCTGCAGACAGAGGGAGTTGCCGCGCTTTATGGAGGGAACTAACCGAATGGCATCGTCAAATCTACCAAGACCCAACCATAGGCGGAGCGCATCCGGAAGACTTCTTTGACAAGCATTTAGCTGAGGTTGGACCCGACCGACTGCGGGTTGCTGTAATTGGCTCTCGAGTGGTTGGGCTTATCGGACTAATCGTTAAAGGCAATGAAGCCGAAATAGAGCCTCTCATAGTGAGCCGTGCCTACCGCCGCAAGGGAATTGGAAAACAATTCATTGAAGCAGTTGTGGCTGAAGCCCGTAGCATGGGAGTAAGATTCCTAAACGTAAAGCCTGTGGCCCGAAACATCGAGGCAATAGCATTCTTGCATAAACAAGGCTTCAGGAACCTAGGGCACATCGAACTGTTCTTAGACTTCTCTGATTATACGTGGAAAAAGGGCCCGGAGCTTTTCGGGTGCAAATTCAACTTCTAACTCCCTTGCCTAAATTATGAATTATCATTCTGGCTTAATGTTGCGGAAGGCTGAGAGTTTTCCCAAAACATAGTTCTTGAACGCGTGCGCATATTTTTTTGTTTTTTAGCTTTGTTTTTCCAGTATAGGTAAACTTTTGTTTGCAAAAGTAACGCCGTGATGTGTACGAGTTTTGCGAGTTTCTCTAAGCTTGCAGCATGCACTTTTTCTTTAAACAGCTCAAGCCTTCCATAGGGTTGATGAAAGAAAAATTCTTTCAAGAACCGAAGATGGACGTTTTGTATGAAGGCTTCTCTGATGGTGGTTAATTCTGTGTTTGTTAAACGTCTAAGTTGTGCTAGCGCATATTTTTCGCTGCCCAGTAATGTTATGTTGAAGCCTAGTTTTGCCAGTGTTTCTTGTATGGCTAGAGCTTGCTTTGGTGGTGTTGTCTCTTGGATTTTTTTCATGCCTGCTCGTTCGAAGAATGGGTTGTACTTTGCCATGACTGCGGTTGTTTCAACGTGGGGTGTTCCGGATTTTTCAAGTGTTTCTCGCACGAGTTTTTGTCCCAGCCCTATGGTGCGGTATTTTGGGTGGACGACAACCCGCATGATGTTGCTTAGTTTTTGGTTGAGTTCTGATAGGGGCATTTTGGGTAGGATTTTTTGGCGTCCTGATGTGGCTGTGGCTGGGTAGGTGTAGACTATTACTCCGCAGGTTTCGTCGTTTCGAACGGCTCGGAAAAGCTTGCGGACAGCTCCAACTTGGTGGCTGCGATAGTGAAAATGGGCTAAGGTTTTGTAGTCTGATTTGGTGCCTTCCTGGATGCGAATCTGCTTGAGTAGGCTGCATTCTTTCAATGGCTCGTTGGTGTGGTATTGAACTTGAATCTCTTTGCCTAATCGCTTGTGAATGTGTACTGAGGGCTTGAGGTCCTCGACTAGGTCTGTGTGTGTTGTAGCGGCTAAGACTGCTTTTCCCAGTTGTCGAGCTAGCTTCTGCACGTTGAAGGCCATGATCTTAGCGGTGTCGCGGTCTAGTGTGGCGCAGAATTCGTCCATGACCCAGAATTGGGCGCCTGACTCGATCATTTTGGCTGTGCGGTATCGGTATTTTTGTCCGTCGCTGAGCTGTTCGTATGTGCGTAGGAAGAGGAAGGCGTCGTTTAGGCCTACTCGGCT
>Ga0315307_1001327_pt1 | contig 11043 bp, 9 predicted proteins | sample TDP2_MG_FD_203079 | JGI IMG/M metagenome (GOLD analysis project Ga0315307, IMG submission 203079) | Freshwater sediment microbial communities from Lake Towuti, South Sulawesi, Indonesia - TDP2 | ecosystem: Environmental > Aquatic > Freshwater > Lake > Sediment | place: Indonesia: South Sulawesi... | reverse complement strand
TCTCAGAAGGGCGCCAGACGCTCTCCTGGGGAGTCTCTTGAATCATGGTCTCTCACCATGATTCAAGAGACTCTGTAGCTTTCTGATGAATGTCGCCCATTACTTCATTGGGCGACATTCATTAGGTGCCTCCTCAGCAAGAGCGGCGAAGAGCTGGCCCCGGAGTAGCGGGCGCGGGCTCAGGGCCGCAGCCTAGCAAGGCCGAAACGGTCCCGCGGCGAATGGCTAGGCAGGCGTAGCCTGCCGCCATGGCGGCCTCCGAGCGAGGCTTAGCCAGGGTAGGCGAAGGCACGCCAAACGCCAGACCAACGAGGCGCAGCGCCATGCGCGGGCATGGGTCGTCGAGAGAACACGGGGTGGTCGTCCTGCTCGCCGCGCTGCTCGGGGGAGCGTGCCTGCTACCCGGGAACGCGGCGCGGCCTGCCGGAGAGGGCCCGAAGGGAGAGGTCAGGCTGATGGTGGAGGAGCACCCCCAGCAGGTTGGCCAGTACGAGAAGCTCCAGCTCACCGTCCAGCCGCCGCGGGAGTACGAGAATCCATTCGATCCCGCGGAGGTGAACCTCACTGCCGTCTTTCACACCCCCTCCGGCAAGATGGTCAGAGTGCCCGGCTTCTACGCGCGGCCCTATAGTCGCTCGCGGCAGGAGAACGGCGACGAGGCCCTTACCCCAGCGGGCCCGGGCATGTTCAGTGTGCGGTTCGCGTGGGGCGAAGTGGGGCGGTACACCTACGAGCTGGCCCTCACTGACGGCCTGGGCGCGCGCTCCATCAGGTCGGGTGCGTTCCGCGTGGTTGCGTCGAAGTCGAAAAGTTACGCGCGGATCAGCAAGCAGTCGCGGCATCACTTCGCGCTTGACTCGCGGGACCCGTACTTCCCCATCGGCCAGAACATGGCGTGGCCCGGCGGGGGCGGGACCTATGACTACGACGAGTGGATGGGCCGCCTTGCTCGGGCGCGCGGCAACTACCTGCGCGTCTGGATCGTAAACGAGTGGAACAAGCTCGGGCTTGAGAACCAGCGGCCTGGCTCCAGCTCGTGGCGGAGGGATCTGGCCGGCACGGAGTACGAGGGGCTCGGGCGGTACAACCAGGCGGCGGCTTGGCGGATTGACTACATCATCGAGCGGGCAGAACAGCTCGGATTGAAGGTGCTGTTGTGTGTTGACTCTTTCAACACGGTGGCCCGGGGCCGGCACGGCAACTGGGAGCAAAGCCCGTACAACGTGGCCAACGGCGGCCCTTGTCGCCGGCCCCTGGACTTCTTTACCGATCCTCGGGCGAAGCAACTCTTCCGGCAGCGCCTGCGCTACCTGGTGGCTCGGTGGGGCTACTCAACCTCAGTGCTCGCCTGGGAGTTCTGGAACGAGGTGGACCTCACCACGGGGTACGAGTCCGGCGCCGTCGCTTCCTGGCACCAGGAGATGGCGCGCTATCTCCGCTCCATTGACCCCTGGGCCCATCCGATCACGACGAGCTTCGCCAGTTCCGGGGGTGATCCGGCGGTTGATGGACTCCCGGAGCTGGACTTCATCCAGTCGCACTTCTACGGCTCGCATGACATGGCGGAGGCGCTCTACCGGATCGCCCGCCGACAGCTCGAGGCCCACCGGAAGGCCTACTACACCGGCGAGTTCGGACTCGATGTATCCACCCCGAATACCGATCCCGAAGGGCTCCACATGCACAACGGGATCTGGGCCTCGGTGATGTCGGGGGCCGCGGGCACGGCGATGAGCTGGCCCTGGGACAACTACATAGATCGGCACAACCTCTACCATCATTACACTGGCGTGGCCGCGTTCGTCGCTGATGTCAACTGGCCTGAGGAGAGGTATCGCCCGGTGGAGGTGCGCGCGGTGCGTTACAGAGCAGGGGTGAGGCCCGAGGGGCACGGGGACGTCCTGATCGAGCCGGAGGACGAGAGCTGGGACGATACCTCCCCCGTCAACCGGCCGCACAGCTTCCGCGTCCGGAACGACGGCGCAGTCGCGAACCGAGAGCTCATGAGCCGCCTGATGCACGGCCTCCAGCACCATCCGCGCTCTCACAACCCCGCGACCTTCAGCGTGGACTACCCCGGGCCAGGGCGCTTCGAGGTGCGAGTGAACGGCGTCTCGGGTCATGGCGGCGCGGCCCTGGTCATCTCGCTCGACGGGAAGGCGGCGCTAACTGCCGACTTCGTTGACAAAGAGCCCGACAGCCCGCGGACCATCACCGAGTACGATGGGGCCTACGGGATTGACGTGCCGCCCGGCAATCATCTCATCGTCGTCGAGAACACGGGCACAGACTGGTTCTTCGTTGCCTATCGGCTCACCAACTACCTGACCGTCCCGCACCTGCGCGTGCTGGGGCTCGGCAACGACCACTCCGCCCTCCTCTGGGTCCAGAACAGGGAGCACACCTGGTGGCACCGGGCGAACGGCATCTCGCCCTTGCCGGTGAGCGCGAGCGAGATCCTGCTCGGCGGCTTCGCGGCAGGCGAATACGAGATCGAGCAGTGGGATACCAGCACAGGCGCGGTGGTGGGCCGGAGCCGGTGCCGGTCAACAGGCGGCACAGTGGCCGTCCCTGTGCCGGTTGGTCTGGTGACTGATGTTGCTTACAAGATCAGGCCGCGGTAGCTACAGAGTCTCTTGAATCATGGTGACAGACCATGATTCAAGAGACTCCCCAGAAGAACGTGTGGGGCCCCTCTGAGGCATTCCCTTGCATTAGGGGGCTTACCCTGATGCAAGAGAATCTGTAGCTTGCGCCCCACTCGTCTGCACCGGCCGAGCGACGTTGAGACCACGTGAAAGTCTCTTGCCTGACTTGTCGCGTTGGCTCCACTACTCGCCGCGGTGGACCAGTGCGGCTGCGGCCGCCCGGCGCAGCCGCGCCATGCCTGCCTCCTGACTCACTGCGGCTTGGGCGGCCGGCCGCGTCTGAGCAGGCGCTGGATGAGCGGCATGTAGCGGAGGATGCAGACGATCGCCCACAGACCGTCTTTCCAGCCGATCTTCTTGCCGGCGTCATAGGTGCGGCCCGCGTAAGAGATGCCCACCTCGTAGATGCGGACTCCCGGGATGGCGGCCACCTTGGCCACGATCTCGGGCTCAATGCCGAAGCGATTCTCGCGGAGCTGCAGCCGCTCGATGACCTCTCGCCGGAAGACCTTGTAGCCGGCCTCGATGTCGGTCAGGTTGAGGTTGGTGACGATATTGGAAAGCAGTGTGATGAGCTTGTTGCCCACCATGTGCCAGAAGAAGAGGACCCGGTGAGCGCCGCCGCCGTGGAAGCGAGAACCGAAGACCACGTCCGCCTGGCCCCGCAAGATGGGCGCGAGCAGCTCTGGATAGCCGCCGGGGTCGTACTCGAGGTCTGCGTCCTGGACGAGGAGCACATCTCCGGTGGCCGCCGCGAAGCCAGCGCGCAGGGCCGCGCCTTTCCCCCGGTTGCGCTCGTGAGTCAGCACCTGGTCCACCTGGTTGGCGAGCTGCGCGCACACCTCGCTCGTGCCATCCACCGACCCGTCATCAACCAGGATGATCTCCTTCCCAATCGCGCCGAGGTCAACGCGCCGCACCCGCGCCACGATCTCTGCCACCGTGTCCCGCTCGTTGTACATGGGGATGATGATTGACAGCTTCCGTATCATCTGCTCTCCACTGCGGCGCGCCGCGATTGGGCGCCGCTGACCTGTGTCCAGTCTCCGCCTCGCGGCCCATGGCTGACCGACCGGTAGACGTAGATCACCGGCCGCCTCAAACCATCCCGGAATGTCGCGACTCGCGCCAGAGGGGCGCCGGCCTGCTCCGCCACGGCCGCCACGGCCTGGAAGCGGCCGGGTGTGGCCGAGATGCGGGGCTCGTGGAAGAGGAACATGCTCGCTGGATCCCGCAGGGCCGCCCGAGCCTGCTCCCGGGTGAAGGCGTATGGCGGGGGCTCGAGCAGCTCGAAGATCCGGCGCACTCGCGCTCGCCCCTGAGAAAGCACCTCGAGGTTAGAGTCAAAGCCCCAGTCGCCAGCGAGGGGCTGCCGTACGCGATGGGCCACCAGGTATCTAGCGAGCTGATCGTGCGCTGACGAGAAGAGGCCGGTGCCGCCGGTGGCGGCGAGGGAGCGGTGGTACTGGCGAGCATTGCTCAGGTCCCAGGCCAGTTGCGCGGCGGCCAGGGCGCTCAGCACGAGGAAGAGCACGGCAGATGCCGGGCGTGAGCGCTCTGACCAGGCCTTGCTCAGCGCGCCGGCAACGATCAGGGTCGGGAACGGGAGGAGGATGACGAGGTGCTTCGGGCCGAGAGTGCTGATGGTGAAGCAGCTCGCAAGGACGATGACGGCGATCGAGATCAGGCAGAAGATGAGGCGCCTCGGGACCGGCCCTCGACCCAGGGCAATGAGGGAGACGGCGGCGGCCAGGAAGAGAGGGAGCGCGAGCGCATTGCGCGGCGACGCGCCCGCCCAGGTGAGCCAGCCGCCATCCAGGGTGGAGGCGAAGGAGCGAAGCTGGGTGGCCAGGTTGGTCAGGAATGCCGCATTCCGGACCCCATACGGCGTCTGCGTCAGGCTGGCCAAGATGGTGCGGAGAGTGAGCCCCCGTGATAGGAGGAGGAAGAGCAGAAACGGCAGGCAGCCAGTGGCGAACCAGATGCCGCCGATCATGAGCTCGCGTCGGCCCAAGGCCCGGAGAACTCGGGGCTGCGCCAGCCAGACGCCGATGAGGAGGGCGGCGAGGAACCAGAGAAACAGCAGCTTGCTCGACAGGCCAGTGCCCAGCAGGAGCGCCCCGGCGTAGAGCCAGAGCCTGCGCCCTTGCCGGTGCCAGCGATCCAGGCAGACCAGTGCCCCGGCGGCGAGCGGGACCACAATGAACGAGACGTGCAGCCCATTGCGGCAGGCGAGCCAGAAGCTGGGCATTGCAGTGAGCAGCAGCACGGCAATCCCGGCCGCTCCTGGCAGGAGGACTCGCTGCGCCCAGAAGAAGATGGTCACTAACGCGCCGAGCCCGACGGCGAACTCATAGAGGCGGACCGCGGTCAGGTTGATCCCAAAGGCCCAGAGGAAGGGCAACATCAGGTAGGTGGAGGTGGGGCCCACATGGTCGCATACCATGAGCGGCAGGGCCAAGGTACCCGGGAAGAGCGCATAGGGCCAGGGGGCATATCCCCGGAGGAGGCGCACGGCGGGAGCGACATCCAGGGCCTCATCCTGGTAGAGGCCCGGCAGGCCGAGATGCCAGAGCGCGAGCGAACAGAAGAGCAGCAGAGCTATGCCCAGGCCCGCGAAGTCGAGCGCGGCACCCCTGGCCGGGTCCGGACGGTGCATCGTCTGCGCCATCACTTGCGCCGCGCCCCTGTGGCGCTGAGGCGCGCCGAGGGAGGGCGGCTCTGGGTTCGCACCCTGCTGGAGTGGCTCGGCATAGCGAAGGCACGCTGCCGCGTCGGCTACCCAGCACCCTGGCGCGGTTTGCGGACAGCGAGGCCCTGACCCACGGGCCCGCGCGACCGGCCGACAGCGCGGGGGTCTCATTCGGCAGGGGAGCCGTGCGTCCTGCCGAACCACACGTGCGCCATCTCAGGGCGGCCTCGAGGTTGCAGTCCCTATTGCAGAGCCACTGCGAGACAGCACACCAGCACTCGCCCACCGATGGCTCCGATGTGGTAGACTGAGCCGGCCCTGCCGGGCCGGGGTGGACAACGCTGGCGGCTGAGCCAAGGAGGTAAGGAATGAGAAGGCCTCTCATCGCCGTTGCCATAGTGCTGGCTCTGGTGCTGATCATCGTCGCCATCGCGCTGGTCTACAACCGGCGCCCAAGCGCGCCGCCCCCAGCCAGGCCTTCAGCAGCGGGCAGCACAGAGACGGGAGGTAGCGCGGCTGCCCGAGCGCGAGGTGGGAGGGGGATCGCCCAGTGGGGGGCTACGGGCCGGCCCAGCCAGAACCCCCAGGGCCTACGGATCACCGGCTTCCTGCCATCGCCTGGGCCATCGCCGCTTGAGGTTATAGGAGTCAGGGAGGGGGATGTGATCGTGAGGTGCAACGGCGCGAGTGAGCAACTCCGTGACCACCTGCTCGCAGCTATGACGGGGCTGCAGGAGCGCGGGGAGCCGATCGTGCTGGTGGTGAGCCGAGACGGCCGACTGTTGACTCTGGAGAGGACCGAGAAGCTGCCGAGCGCGGGAAGAGGAACTGGCCAGCACTAGCGGAGGGGCTCGCAAGCCCTCACCGGTCCGAAGCGCCGCTGCCAGGCGGAGACGAGTCTCACTTCAGGTAGCCGAGAGCCCTCAGTGCCTTCAGCTCCTTCGGGCTCAGTCGCTGTTCCCTTCCCTTCGCGGCCGGCCGCCGCGCCAACTCCTGTTGCAGAGCCGTCGCCAGCCGCGCCACCTCTTTCGGCTGGGCGGAAGCAAGATTGCTGCACTCCCGAGGGTCACGGGCGAGATCGTACAGCTCCCTCCTGTCGGGTGAGGTGATCAGCTTCAGGTGGCCGAGCCGCACGGCGTAGGCGCGCCGCGCCGCCAGCTCGGCCACCGCAGGGCGCTCCGGGATCGGGCTGCCCCTCGCCAGATACGAGTAGAGGCTCCGACCGGACATCGGCGGCACCTCCTCAAGGCCCGCCGCCTCGAGCACCGTCGGCGCGATGTCAGTGCTCTCTACCAACTCAGAGACCCTCCGGCCGCCGGGCAGGCCCGGGAACCGCATGACCAGCGGGACGCGAATCAGCTCCTGGTAGAGCGCGCCACCGTGCTCCAACTGGTCGTGCTCGAGGAAGGCCTCGCCGTGGTCGGCGGTCACGATGATGATGGTGTGCTCGTACAGGCCGGCATCTCTCAACTGCTGGAGGAGCTCGCCGATAGCGTGGTCGGCGCAACGCACCTCCCCGTCGTAGAGGTCGCTCATCCGCGTCACATCGTCGCGGGACAGCGCGTGCTTTGCCAGAGCCTGGTCGGTGGCCGCCTGATCCACCCCTGGGTCGAACACTAGGTTGAGCTCCACGTTCACGCGTTCGTCTTCTGCAGTGTAGCCGGGGCGTCCGAACAGGCAGAACTCCGAGGGAGGCCGGTAGAGGTTGTGGGGGTCTATGTAATGGAGGTAGAGGAAGAACGGCTTGTTCCTGAAGCGGCGACGGCCCAGCCACTCCAGCGCGCACCTGTTCACATCGGAGGCGGAGCCATGGCGCCAGACGGGAAGCTTGCCGATGGGGTAGTCGAACTCTTCGAAGCCGCGCGCCATGCCGGTGGCGGGGCCGATGATCGGGTTAGCGCAGAAGGCCGCGGTCGCATACCCGCGCCTGTGGAGGATCTCCGCCAGCGTCGGCAGTCGGGTGGTGCGCGCGTACACCTCGTCGCCCCGCTGCGCCCATCCTACCCCATGCTCGTGGGCGCGCCAGCCGGTCATCAGCGATGGCAGGGAGGAGGCCGTCTCCGGGGCCTGCGCCATGGCGTCCGTGAAAACCATCCCCTCGGCCGCCAGCGCGTCGAGGTGCGGCGAGGTCGGACGTGAGTAGCCATAGCACCCCAGCCGGTCGGCGCGCAGCGCATCTACGATGATGAGCACAATGCTGGGCCGGCTCTCCTCCAGCGGCTGGTCCGCAGGCGGCCCGCACCCCGGGCCGGTCAGCAGTGTGAAGGCCACCAGGGCCGCAAGGTCTACCAGCCGGCTGATGCAGTGGCAGACGAGCGCCTTACGCCCTGCCGTCCTCATGCTTCGCACCCCATCTCGCTAGCAGCCCTGCCGCCTCTACCCGCTGCCTCTCACGCGCCAGGTCAAGAGCCGTCTTCCCGGACTGGGTCCTCGCGCTTGCCTCCGCTCCCCCCTCCAGCAGCGCGCGCACCACCTCGCTATGCCCGTCGTAGGCCGCGTGGTGGAGTGGCGTCCATCCCTGCAAGTCCGCCGCACCAGGGTCTGCCCGGTGCTGCAAGAGTAGGCGGGCGGCCGCTGCCTGCCCGGCCCCCGCGGCGTGATGCAGCGGCCGCAGGCCGGCCTCGTCTGACACCTCTACAACCGCGCCGTGCCGCAGGAGCAGCTCCATGACCTCTAGGCGGCCCCGCGCCGCCGCCACGTGCAGCGCAGTCCACCCGTGCTCCTCGCGGGCCTCTAGCTGCGCTGCGTGGGAGAGAAGCACCGCCACCACTTGCTGCCGCCCCTCCTCCGCGGCACAGTGGAGCGGGGTGCGGCCGAACTCGTCTCTGGCGTTGAGGTCCCGAGTAGAGGCAAGCTGCGAGGTCAGGGCCTGCACCAGCCCTTTCTCCGCGGCCCGGTGCAGGGGGGTGAATTCACCGGGCAGGTTCGCCGCCTCGTGCCAGTGCGCGGGCGGCCGCGCCGACGAGCGCATCAGGAGGCCGGTGACAGCGGAGCCACAAACAGCGAGGGCCAGCAACACCAGGGCGACGCGCGGCCACCATCGCACAGCCATCAGAGCACTCCTGTTTTCCGGGATTCGACGCGCCGCGGCTCTGCACCCTCGTGGGCGTTGCCGAGGCCCCGTCAGAGCCCCGCCTACCGCAGTGCACAGGGAGGCTCTCAGAGGGTGTGCGCGCTGTCTCTCTGCGCCTCGTGACGGCGATGCCGCCCGAAGGTTGTTCGGCGCGTGTGCAGAACAGAACGGCCTACATCTAGGGAATCGCTCCATTGGCTTGGCAGGTTCTGGTGTGGGGGCTGAGAGTCGGTCTGTCCGGTGGGCGGTTCAAGGAGGCGTGCATGGGGAAGTTTGAGGATGCGGTTCGTTCTGAGATCATGCGCTTGCTGCGGAAGGAGCTGAGAGGCGTGGTTCTCCCTCTCGGCAGAGATGTGCGCCAACTGAAGCGCGGCCTGGGGCGGATGACCAAGAGCGTTGCGCGGTTAGACCGGGTGGTCGCGGTGCAAGTGAGAGAGGCTGAGGCCAGGAAAGGCCGCTTGGAGGTGCCGGAGGAAGAAGCGAAGAGCGCTCGCCTATCGGCGGGTCTGATCCGGAAACTTCGCACCCGGCTGGGGCTCACCCAGGGCCAGGTCGCTGCGCTGCTGGGGGTGAGCTCGGGGGCGGTGACGCAGTGGGAGACGGGTGTGATCTCGCCGCGGGACCGGAACCGGGCCGCCTTAGTGGCCCTCCGGAAGCTGGGCCGGCGAGATGTCAAGCGGATGCTGGAGCAGAAGGGCGCGGCAGCTCCGGGCCAGAGGGCACGGCGCAGAGCCAAGAGGAAGTGACCCTGTAGACACGAGCCTCGGGGGCGGCGTACTGCCGCCTATGCCGGCTGCGACTGGGAGCAAGGGGCGCGCCGCAGAGTGATAGCGGGCGCGTCCGCTTGCCCACCGCGGCCTGTTTCGTCCGGCTGTCCGAGCGGAGGCAAAGTGAGTACTTCGCGCCTCCGGACGGCTTGGCATCTTTGCCAGGCGCAGCGGAGGGGGCTCAGCGCGGACGCTAGGCAAAGAACGTCCAGCCTGCGAGGATCGATCCGACTCCCGGTCCTGCTTCACAGGAGGCGAGGCACGTATGTGCTCATTGGTTGGTGCCGGGCGAAGGGCTCGTGGCGGCCGTAGAGACGGCAGCAGGCAGGTCGTAGGTTCGGACCGGGGGCAGGATTCGTACCCGATTGCAGCAGCGGGAGGGTGCCCCTGGTGGCTGCGCAATGGGTCTATGCGCCAGCGCGCCAGGGCGCTAGGCAAATGAAGCGGGTGGGCCTCGCCGCGTAGATGCGCTCTCCGCCGAGCATGTGATCCCTGCCGGGTTAGCTCAGGCGGTAGGGCACCGGACTGAGAATCCCGGCGTCCCCAGTTCGACTCTGGGACCCGGCACCAGATGACCGCGAAGGGGGCGGAGGAGGTGCTATCTTCGCAGTCCGCCCAGGGAGGGACGGTGGCGCTTCGCATAGCGCGCTCGAATCCCCGGCGGGATTCTAGCGCTCGTAATGTCCGCCGATCCGGTGCGAGCGATGAGCATGCGGGGCTGCGCCTATACGCAACTCAGATGGCCTCCAGCACCTTCTGGGTGGCATGGCTCAGCTGGTAGAGGGCCCGACTGAATCGGGGACGTCCCAGCTCGATCCCGGGTGATAGACGGACACCGATCGCGTCATCCGGCGAGCATCTTGCTCCACGGGATCACCCACGGGTAGACCAGAGCCATGAAAAGGAGGATCCCGGCACTTCCCCAGTGCACCTCCCCGCCCCGGCCCGACGCGAGACGCGGGACCACGAAGACGAGCCACCACAGCGTCTTGTAGAGCACCCCGATGGCCAGCAGCGGCGACATCGACACGGGGTGGAACAGCCCGATCACCGAGCCGATTAGCAGTGCCGTCCAAAGCGAGCCGAGGATGCTACGCATCCCGGCGCTGTCGGGGTACTTCCCCTGGAAGAGACGACGCTGTCCCTCGGGGCCGCCGAGAAGCGTCACCAATGCTACCGGGAGCAGGACGACGATGTTGAGGACGTACGCGAGCAGAAGGAGCGTCATGGGCAACGACCTCCCGTGCCAGCAGGGTGTCACCGGTCGGTTGAAAACCAGCCACTTGCGGTCGGTTCAAAACCAGCCAGTCAGTTATCCTTCTTCGGTCTGCTGTTTTCCTGCTTAGCGGATGGTTTGGTGGCCGCTTTCTGGGGTACGTCCTTGAGTCGGTAGCTGCGGCCGGCCATGGCGACGACCTGGGCGTGCTGGAGAAAGCGGTCCAGGATCGCCCCGGCGGCCGGGACGTCACCCAGAAGCTTGCCCCACTCCTCCAGAGGCCGGTTGGAGGTCATGACGGTGGAGCGGACCTCGTGGCGGCGCATGATGATCTCGAAGAGATGCTCTCCGGAATGGGCGGGGATGCGTTTCAGGCCCATGTCATCGATGATCAGCAAGTCGGGTTTGAGGTATCGATCCAGCAGCTTCTCTTGGCCCGCGAGCGCCTGATCCTGGGCCAGGTCTCGGACCAGGTGCTCGGCATGGCCGGCGGCGCCGAAGTGGGCGGCAGCATCCCGGACGCGCTGGGCCTCGGTCCAGCTTGTCTGGCAGAAGGTGTTGTAGAAGAGGTCCACGACGACCTTGCCTTGGGCCGGCGTGAACGTGTAGCGGGGCTCGAGGAACGACGGGGCCTCCGCGGAGGGGTC
>Ga0315307_1001326_pt1 | contig 11047 bp, 9 predicted proteins | sample TDP2_MG_FD_203079 | JGI IMG/M metagenome (GOLD analysis project Ga0315307, IMG submission 203079) | Freshwater sediment microbial communities from Lake Towuti, South Sulawesi, Indonesia - TDP2 | ecosystem: Environmental > Aquatic > Freshwater > Lake > Sediment | place: Indonesia: South Sulawesi... | reverse complement strand
ATACTGTTGATGGAACCAGATTTCGTAGCCGCAAATTTCACCCAGATAATACATGAAAGTGAAGAATTCTCACCGTGCTATAGACGATACAAGTTTTTCTTGTTTGTTGCAAATTGGTGAAATATATATTATCTCCATTTTTTGAATTTTCTCAATAGCATGTTTATATGAACTATTAAAAATGGTCGCTGTCCCTATTCTTATTTTTAGAAGACGTTTCATTATTTCATTCGTTCTCTCGCTATTCTTGATAGTCAAATTGAGCACAGCGGTGGCAGGTCAGTTCGATTTTGAAGAGGGTGAGGAAGAAACAGTTTCTCCCGGAGCAGCGGATAAAGAAGAACTTACGGATTTGAGAGAATATCCACTCAACTTGAACACTGCTTCTTTTGACCAACTCCTAAGGCTACCTCTAATTGATCCTCGCCTGGCAAGGCAAATCGTTCTGTATCGTAAAGAGAAGGAATTTATAGAAGTGGAGGAGCTTAAAGATGTGCCGGGAATGAGCGATAAGATATTTGAGGCAATAGTGCCTTTGGTCAAGGTTGAGCCAATAAGCCTTCCGATAGCGCTACATGGAGACTTTCGCTGGAGAACGAAGATTGCCAAGCCCGACGGTGAAGCTTATTTTAAGACTGACCCTAAATTTCAGTACCCTCCCTATGTTTATAGTCGTACGCGGTTTACATACGGAAACCACTATGAAGCAGGATGGATCCTTAGGCACGCTGGTGCTCAGGCGGATAGCGGCTCGGAACCAGCAATCAATTTTCATAATCTCTGGGAATACTATTTGAACAAATGCTGGTTCGTGATGCGGGACTTTTATTCCTTGGACAAGATAGTCGTTGGCGACTATAAAATTCAGTACAATCAAGGATTAATCTTCTATTCTCCTTTAGGGACAGAATTGACTAGACCAGTGAAGATTGAAGCAAAAGGCATTAGTGAGGATAAAGGTACATCGTCAAATACCTATTTCAGAGGATTCGCAATCAGTAAAAGTATAGAGCATTTCCAGCTGGATTTCTTCTATTCGAACAAAAGGCTGGATGCAGTGCTAAATCCGGATGGGACCGTGCAGGAGAGTTTAATTGCCATCAGGAATAATATAGGTTATGTCACGAGTGATAAAGAACTGGAAAGAAATGAAAGGTTGAGAGAGGAGCTGATTGGTGGTAGGATTGCTTATAGCCTTCCGGGAGATTCCAGAATTGGCTTTACGGGCTATCAGAGTAAGTATAACCCAATGATTAATCCACCTGAGGAGAAAGGATACTATCTATTTCGAGGGAACAGGAACAGGGTTTTCGGGTTCGATTTTGATACTTGGTATAAGGAATTGAATCTCTGTGCCGAATACGCTAAGTGTATTGGATATGGTGAAGCGTGGTTGATTCAGCCCATGCTCAAATTGAGTAAAATTACCTTCTGGATGACTCTCTATGAATATGGTCCGGATTACTACGATGAACATAGCAGTGCCACCACTATAGTCGGACGGAGAGACGAAGACTGGAATGAGAACGGCATATTCCTTGGTGCAAAATATGAAGATAGAGAGAAAGAAGTACAAATCTATTTTAGGCCTGTTCGCCATCCTTGGAAAGAAGCTAATTTGATGCCAACGAGGGATAAAGAGTTCTGGCTTGATGTGAGGCAGAGATTTTCAAGAAATCTGGAGCTGTATTTCAGACAGTGGGGCTACTGGTATGATAAGAAGTCAGAAGAAAAAGACTTACAACAGAGCTGGAAGAAAACGAGGCTAGAGCTTACCCTGAATCCCGAAGGTAAGGTGAGGTTCAGAGTAAGATGGGATGTCAGAAAGAATAGTATCTATGAGCTTAGACAGGTGGATAGAGGATACTTGATTTTTGGTGACATCAAGTACACTGCAACTCCTAAGTTACAATTAGACGGAAGGCTAATATTCTTTGAAGCTGAGCCAGGAGTAGCTATGAGTGCAGTAGAATTCCTATGGCCCGGAAGCTTAACTCCTTTCCACTGGTGGAGTTATGGCAGGGGTTTAAGGTATTACTTGATGATAACTCAGGAGATTAATAGGAGCACCAGCTTATGGATTAAGTATGAAAATACCCATTATTACAATGATTTCGGAATAAGTAGTCCAGAGAATACGGAAGAGTTAGATAAGATAATCAGAAGTAGAAGACATGTCTTCAGCTTACAGTGGGACGTGAAGTGGTGAAGGGGTCAGGAAAGATGAAGAAGAAAAGGATTGTTTCCATGATACTAGGTATTTCTTTTTTCCTCGTATCCAGGGTTGATGCTCTTACATATCTGGGCGCTTCACACTCGGGAGACCCCGTTCCTGGAATTGGGGCTCGTTCCTTGGGGATGGGAGGGACGTCAATTGCCAGTGCCATTGATTCTTCGTCGGTTTTCATAAATCCTTCCTGCCTTGGAACTCTGGACAGGAAGGAACTTTCATTGACGGTAGGAATAGCTCCGATTGTAGAAAAGATAGTCACAGAGGATGAATTAACATATTTCAATTCTCAGTGCTATTTCGAAATTAATAGTATTGTAATGGCTTTTCCGGTAAAGAGAAAATTGGTGCTGGCTTTAGGGCTTGCTCCACTCTATAACAATAAATACTTACACGAGAAAACTCTTTTTGACCCTGTCTCGCCAGGTGAAGAACTCGGCTCTGCCAGTATCCAGGCTAAAGGGGCCCTCTATTCATACTGTTGTGGAGGAGCATGGAAGCTCAGCCCATATTTGTATATAGGTGGAAGTATTAACCTGCTGCAGGGAAAGACTATTTTTGAGAATAGTTCGATTGTTTACGTTTCTCCCCCGGCAGCCATTACGGCACTGGAATCAAGAATTGCCGGCTTTAACTTCAACCTCGGAGGGATACTCTGCTTCACTGATGAGTTCAGGGCTGGATTTTCTGTTAGAACAAGGGGAAAACTAAAAGAGAAGTGGAAAGTGGAGCGCCGAAACTCGACCACAGAAGGTGAAAGAGACCTGAAATCCCCTCTGACTTTCGGCTTCGGCCTGGCCTATACCTGTCTTGATGAATACAATTCAATAATATCGGCTGAGTTTATGTTTAACCAGTGGTCAGGGTTTAAGACAGGAACTAATTACAGCGATACACTTGAATTCAGGGTTGGGGCAGAGCACTATTTGGCAGATGGCCTCTGTTTAAGATATGGTTTTTATCTCCAGCCATTTTATGGAAGCAAGCAATTTCAGATAGTCTCTTTTACTGCGGGTTTGGGATACAAATTCAACCATATTCTCTCTTTAGATTTAGCTGGGGAGTTCGGGAAAAGGAATTATTATGGTGATGCTGCCTTCTTTGAGGAGCGGCAAAGAATAGACGAGACACTGACCAGAATACTCGTAGCCGTAAGAATTCAGCCTTAAGAGACTATAAACTCCAGGAGCATCGGATTATGGTTCATAGTTCTACTTTAGTGAAGGGATCATCGCACGGCTCCAAAAAGAGTACTTGACTTTCCCTAAGAGGGTGTGCTAAAGTTACATTAAAATATTCTATTTTAAAAGGAGGGTGCTATGAAATTTGTGACTTTTGAAGAGAAGGCAAAATCAAGAGTGGGAGTGGTTGTGGAGAATAAGGTGATAGACCTGCGGGGAGTATGTGTTAGCTACTTATCCAAAGTAAAAAAGGTTAAGAATCCCGAGGAGACCGCTTGCCAGACTGTCCCTGTTTCTATGGTTGAATTTATTGCAGCTGGTGCGCCTGCACTAAAGTCTGCCAAAGAAATGATTGCTTATGTGGAAAAACAAAAATTTAATGTGCCGGGGGCTGTCTTCCCGCTGGAAAAAGTGAAATTGAAAGCTCCCATTCCCAGACCTCCCAAAATAGTATGCATTGGTATCAATTATGAAGACTATCGGCAGATGCTGGGATATCCCAAGCCGCAAGTCCCGGTATTTTTTATTAGAGCCCAGTCCACAGTAATAGGTCCGGATGAGCCCATTGTGATACCTAAAGGAGGGAAATGGCCGGGCACAACTTCTAAATGTCTTTTCCAGGAATGGGAATTTTCTGTAGTAATTGGAAAGAAGGGTAAACATATTCCCAGGGAGAAAGCGTATGACCATATTTTTGGATATACGATGCTCGTGGATGTGACCGCTCACGATATAGAGATGATTCAGCCCGGGCATGTAATGTACCAGCAGAGATGCAAGGCATTTGACAGTTTTTGCCCCATAGGTCCCTGGATTGTGACCAAGGATGAAGTTCCAGACCCACACAATGTAAAAATGATAAGGAAAAGAAATGGCAAAGTCGAGTGTGAGTCAAATACTAAGAATTTGATTTTCAAGATACCGGAAATTCTGGAGTTCTTGAGCGATATTATGACCTTAGAGCCCGGGGATATATTTTCCACGGCTAGTCCTCCGGCAGGTCCTGAGGAAGGGCTTCAGCCAGGCGACGTGATTGAATCCATTGCCGAGGGAATAGTCAATTTGAGAAACCCTGTTATGTTAGAGAAATAAGATAGATAAAAGAAACCCTGCTGAACAATAAATCTCACCACGTTTTTCCTATCTGAGAACTTCGCATCAAACGGATCGGTCTCACACAAGGACCATTGAATGAGGAAATTTAGTTTCACGCCACTCCTCTTAACCGTAATCGGATATATTTTGGGAATTCTCCTCGGCAATTTCTTCATAGAAGCTAAATATTTCTGGTTTCTAATAATCTTTTTAAGTCTTTTTATTCTGGCTTCAGTTTTCTATTTCATTCTTCAGCGAAGTCTAAGAAACATCCGTTTAATCTTTTTCTTTTTGGCATTCCTCTCTTTGGGAATTGTCCGTCATCTGGGAGCTCGCCACATCCCTCCTAACGAGATAAGCCGCTACATCTCTTTTCCAACTCAGGAGAGAAGTCGGCTCACAGGCGTTGTAGATTCAATTCCTAATAAGTCATCGGGAAGAATCGATTTTGTTTTAGCTTGCCAGAGACTAACCACCAATAGGAGAGAAATAGAAGTAAGGGGAAAAACACAAGTGTTTCTCTACACTTCTGAGTCAATGGAGATAAATTACGGGGAACGATTAAGCGTCTCGGGTAGACTATCTTATCCTCCTGTTTCTGCCAATCCGGGACTATTCAACTATAGGAGGTATTTGAGCTATCGAAATATCCATTCGCTCTTTTCTGTCTATAATAGTGGAGATATTGAAAGGTTCGGCCAGGCAGAAATGGGCGTTTTTCCCTCGCTCATTTCAAAGATTAGACGAAAAATAGATTTTGTTATTAAGAATACGCTCCCCCAATTGGAATCTTCGATTCTCGCAGGACTAATATTGGGAGACAGATGCGACCTGCCCAGGGATATTCAAGAGATGTTTGCTGATGCCGGAGTGCTCCATATACTTGCAGTAAGCGGGCTAAATGTAGGCTTGGTTCTGTTCATATTTTATGGGTTCTTTCGGGGCATCGGGATTCCCAAAAGGATAACCTATCTTTTAACCATACTGGTAGTCATAATATTTGCTCAGGTAGTCGGCAATCCTCCTTCAGCGGCAAGGGCATCAATTATGGCTATCTGCGGGTTAGTGGCATTCCTCCTCGATAGGGATAAACATCTTTATAATAGCTTAGCACTAGCTGCCCTGATTATTTTAATCTGGAATCCCTTTACTCTCTTTGATGTGGGTTTTCAGCTCTCATTTATGGCAACTTTAGGGATTCTCTATCTTACTCCCCATTTTCAGACTTATTTTCGTTTAAGTAAACCTCACAGGCTCGTTACTTACATTTTAGGCTCACTGGCAGTCTCGGCTGGAGCATTAGTTGGTGTTTATCCCATAACCGCCTTATACTTTAATAAAATTTCTTTAATTGCCCTAATCTCCAACATTGTGGTTGTTCCTCAAGTTGGTTTAATCACAGCCCTGGGATTTGCCTCATCGATATCGGGCCTTTTCTCCTTGGGGCTCGCCCAGGCCGTTAACACAGTTAATAGGTTATTTGTAATAGTTCTATTCAAATCTATTCAATTTTTTGCTTCGTTGCCCTTCTCAGTAAAATATGTCGTGAATCCTTCTTCCATATTTATCTTATGTTACTATCTTTTCTTCTCTTTTCTACCGAAAACAGAATCTTCCCGTTCAGTACGTAGACTCATTCTCTTTTTCCCGCTTCTCATTATATTTTCGGCAGCCACCGTGAAAATACTGCCTTCCGATAAACTAACCATTACTTTTCTGGATGTGGGACAGGGAGATGCGATTCACCTTAGACTGCCTGACAAGAGAAACATATTGATAGACGGGGGCGGTGTATTAGGAAAATTTAATATAGGTGATAAAGTGTTAATTCCTTATTTATTGAAAAATGGGGTCTCCAGTTTAGACGCTCTCTTTTTGACTCACCCCCATTATAACCACATTGGCGGTTTACTTCCCATTTTGAAAGAACTTAAAGTAAAGAAAGTATACTATAGTGGACAACATTATGATGACGGTCTTCTTGAGGAATTCTTTTATGTTATCAAGAAGAAGAGAATTCCGCTCAAATATATGGGTCGTGGAGAAAGAATTGAGTACAATGGTGTAAGATTTGATGTTCTGAATCCCAGAATTATGAAGAAAAATATTGATAGTAACTCTCTGGTTTTGAAGGTAAGCTACGGAAATTTTAGGATACTATTCACCGGAGATATTTGTTCTGATATCCAAGACGAGTTGAGTACAGAAAAGATTGAAAGTGATATTTTACAGATACCTAATCACGGCAGAACCCCGTTATCTCCGAAATTTTTATATAAAGTGGTGCCAGAATATGGTATAATATCATCCCGTTTTGGAGCTAAAACATTAGAGGAAAAGTATAAGGACATACGATTTTTTTCTACCTCTGGAGATGGGGCCATTCTCGTAGAGAGTGATGGCAAGTCTTTTCAGATAGTATCAGTGGGAGGAGAAGGACATTGAAAGAATTACTACTGATAAAGATTGGCGGGAAACTTTTGAGAAAACCGGTTATAGATAGTCACCTGGAAAACGTTACGATGCTGGCAAAGCAGGCCAAACATCCCATTCTCGTCCACGGGGGCGGGCCGGAAATTACGGAAAAGTTAAGCCTCTTAGGTAAGAAGACGAGATTTGTCGCGGGACAGAGGTACACAGATAGGGAAAGTCTGGAAATTGTGGAAATGGTTCTTGCCGGCATAAATCGGAGGATCGTGGGAAGGATTAGTGTTTTAGGAGGCAAGGCTATAGGAATTTCTGGGAAAGATGGTTTCCTGGTGGAAGCGAAGAAGTTGATTGGAAAGCATGACCTTGGATTTGTAGCGGAAGTGGAGAAAGTAAATCCTGAAATCATAAATGTCCTTCTGGATAAGGGGTTTATCCCGGTTATCTCTCCGATGGCGATGGATAGAAAAGGGACTACTTATAATATCAATGCGGATATCTTCGCCGCTCAATTTTCTTGTGCTATCGGAGCAAAGAGGTTAATTTTCCTGACAGATGTGCCGGGAATAATGGAGAATCCTGAAGATGAGAAGTCGGTCATTCCAGAGATAACGGTGGAAAAAGTTAAGGAACTCATAAGAAGAGGAGCCGTTAAGGAAGGAATGATTCCGAAGATGGATTCCTGCCGGGAAGCGCTCCGGAAGGGTGTGAAAGAAATAGATATCCTGGATGGCAGAAAGAGGAATGCACTTTCGCCTCTCATTGACAAACGGATGAGATTGGGGGGTACCAAGATTATAAGGTAGGGGTGACCCCGATGTATCGCGATGGTGGCCCTGTAGGGGCGGCACGCAGTTTATCCCGATGTATCGCGGTGGCCGCCCGAAAGAAGGGACGGCACCATAAATGGTGCCTGACCAGTGGCTGGTCGGTCGCCCTTCAGGGTGACGAAGGAAGGGACGGCATGCCGAAAGGTCGGCATAAACTGCGTCCGTCCCCTACAATTTTTGGTGGTCTAAAATGGACTATTCAGTCGTGGTCCCTGTTTTTGACGAGAAAGATAATCTCGAGATTCTTTTGAAGTCTCTGTCTGAAATTATGGATTCCCTTCAGAAAGAATACGAGATAATCTGTGTGAATGATGGCAGTAGGGACGGGAGTGGAGAGGTACTGAGGGCTCTTAGAGAAAAATATCAGGGGCTAAGAGTAGTAGAATTTGAGAAGAATTGTGGTCTCACAGCTGCCTTGGATGCAGGATTCTCAATGTCCAGAGGAGATATTGTAATCACCCTGGATGCCGATATGCAGAACGACCCCCGGGATATTCCTAAACTTCTCAAAATGGTGGGAGATTATGACGTGGTCTGTGGGGTGCGCAGCCGAAGGCATGACCCGTGGTTGAGGATTATATCATCCAGAATTGCCAACTATCTCCGTAACAAGGTTACTGGAGAAAACATTGCTGACGTAGGATGCACGCTGAGGGCCTATAGAAGAGAGTTCCTATCTAAGTTAAAACTTTTCCATGGAATGCATCGCTTCCTGCCTACCCTGCTTAAGTGGGAAGGAGCTAAGGTCGTAGAAGTAGAAGTTAGCCACCATCCGCGGCTTTACGGAAAAACGAAGTACGGGGTCTGGAATCGAATATTCAAAGCGTCTATAGACCTTTTGGCGGTGGTGTGGATGAAGAAGAGGAAGCTGAATTATAGAATCAAGGAGTAAGCATGGATTTCTGGTTGGTTTTGGGTTTTTTTGCTCAGAGTCTCTTTTTTATGAGGTTTCTTTTTCAGTGGATTGCATCGGAAAGAAGAAGGGAGAGCTACGTCCCCAATATTTTCTGGTTCTTCAGTCTCTCCGGAGGACTTCTCCTTCTGGCTTATGCCATTCACCGGAGAGACCCGGTCTTTATTCTCGGACAATCGCTTGGTTCGTTCATCTATTTCAGAAATATTCTCTTAATTTACGGAAAGAAAGCGAAACAATCCTGAGCGGTAATCACCGATGGACTTGAAAACAAAATTGTTCAGTTTTATTAGAGGGAAAGAGATATATTTTGTCCTTGCCTTAGCGTCTTTTCTCCTATTCTCTTTTGGTCTTTCGGAGATAACTACACAGCAGAGTGATGAGACTTATTACCTCAGTTCTGGCCTCAATATGGTTCAAACTGGCAACTGGATAACGCCAGTCTTCGAAGGACGGCAGTTACGATTTCAGAAGCCAATCCTGTTCTACTGGCTTGTTGCTCTTTCTTTCAAGATTTTTGGAGTTAACATCTTCTCCGGGCGATTGCCTTCAGTTATTTTCGCTGTCGCCGGCATATTGTTGGTCTACTACTTCTCAATGATACTTTTCCATAATTACAGGGGGGCGCTTTTCTCCGCTCTTGTACTCCTTTCCAGTTCACTCTACTACCTTAATGCGCGGGCTGCCCGGACGGATATAGTGTTGACTTTTCTTATTACTCTATCAATGTTCTTCTTTGCCAGAGGATTTTTCGAAGAAAAGAATCGGCGCTGGTACTATATCTTGTCGTTCATAGTTATGGGTCTGGCTACTATGACCAAAGGGCCTCCCGGCTTCTTAGTTCCCTTTGTCACTATGGTAATATTCTTGGCGGCTTTTCCCAAGAATAGAACAGCTTTGACAGCCATCCTTAATCCATGGCTGTACATTTTTTTCCTGCTAATAGTAGTTCCCTGGCCACTGGCAATGTATCTTCTCCATGGGAAGAGATTCATTGATTGTTTCTTCTTTGGCGAATTGGTTACCAGGGTTGGCAAGTCTTCCATAGATTTATTTTCTAACATTGGTTACTATTTGGGGACCATCGTAAGGCATTTTTTCCCTTGGTCAATCTTTCTCGCTATCGGTGTTCTATCAACCAAAAGAGAGGAAAATAGTAGAAATCAGATTATGTTTCTATTTCTCTGGTTAATAGTAACGTTTGCTATGTTTACTTTTTTTGTTTCCTCCCGCCATTCGAGGTACCTGCTTCCCCTTTCTCCGGCTTTGGCCCTTCTCTGTGGAGAATATCTGGTGAGGATGGAGAAGCAAGGTGCCGGCGAAGCCAGAGCTTTCAAATTAGCGGTTCTCTCTATTCTGGCGTTATTCGTAGTTTTGGCTCTTATTCTATTATTTTTGACTTTTATTATTCTCTCCTTTAGCTATTATGGATTCATATTTTGCGTATTGGCGTTTGGGGTTTTATTGATAGGAACCATTCTTCTCGGGAGATTCTACAAGAGAGGAATTTTCCCGCCGATTCCAGCGACAATAGCCGGCACAATGGCAATAGTTGCATTTATTCTTATTGGAGGAATTATCCCCTCCATAGTTCCTCTACCCTGGAAAGAGCTGGGCGCAAAATACCTTAAGGGAATTAAGGCGGAAGATGAGGTAATTACCTTAGGAGTCGGAGAGGGTGCGAGGGTGTGGCTGACTATGTATAGTTCCCGGTTATTGGATGGTATCTATTACGGAAATAGCATAGCTTCAGCGTACGGCTACCTCGACAAGGAAAAAGCATCGGGGAGGACTATCTTTGTGGTGTTGCCTGCTTCCGAATATAGCATGCTTCCAGAAACTCTAAAACAAGAGTATCCCATAAGAGGAAGTAGTTTTTCTTACGAGTTGGAAGGAGAAGACGATTCAAAGGAGATTCTGCAGGCAATTTGGGAAGGAAGATTGAGGTCTTTTTTGGGTAGACACAGAAACTACTTTTACTTGTTGACAAATAGGAAGGAGTCGTAGGGACTTCTTCAAATCCGGGCGTTATTGCTATTTTTTACTTTTTTTGGTATACTGCTAAAGCAATTTTGTTTCGGGTAAAATCAATGGAAAATTTGATGGTCTCAGACGGAAAATTCATTATGGGGACGTATAAACGTTACCCGCTGGCGGTTAAGAGAGCTAAAGGGAAATACATCTGGTCCGAGGAAGGCAAAAGGTATCTCGACTTTTTCACTGGCCTGGCTGTGAATAATTTAGGGCATTGCCATCCGCAAATCTTGAAGGCAATAAGAGACCAGGTGTCAAGACATCTACATATTTCGAATCTATACTATAATCGGCCGCAGGTTGAGCTGGCAGAGAGGTTGATAAAATTATCTTTTCC
>Ga0315307_1001324_pt1 | contig 11054 bp, 9 predicted proteins | sample TDP2_MG_FD_203079 | JGI IMG/M metagenome (GOLD analysis project Ga0315307, IMG submission 203079) | Freshwater sediment microbial communities from Lake Towuti, South Sulawesi, Indonesia - TDP2 | ecosystem: Environmental > Aquatic > Freshwater > Lake > Sediment | place: Indonesia: South Sulawesi... | reverse complement strand
CTTCGATGCCGAACAGACGGGTCTGGCTTCACTGATTATTGAACAGCTATTCTCTCTCAGTAGACCTTGTTTTCCTCTTCTACATCCGCAAGGCAATCCTCGCAGAGGAATATTCCATCGCTTTCTACGAGGTTTTCGGACCATGTGGCGCATTTGTCGCAGTGTCCGGCCAGTACGGTGCTTCTTCTTGAAGGTTCCAATCCAGTTATCTGCGATTTTTCAACTATGACGTCTATCAGCGCAGGCGTTATGTCGACAATATCTTTGCTCGTTATGACGCCGACCAGTCTTGTTTCTTCCATTACAGCTAATCTTCTAATCTTCAGCCTCCTCATAGTCTTCGCTGCTTCGGATATATCCTTGTTTGGGCTGATCGTTGCGAGCGGCTCGCTCATTATCGAGGCTGCTTTCACTTTGCTCGGGTGAAGGTTCTTTGCGACGACTCTCTTGACTATGTCTCTCTCTGTTATGATCCCAACTGGTTTTCCTTTCCTGTTGACGACGATTATCCCGCCGATCTCGTGTCTGTCCATCTTCTTTGCGGCGTCCGATACCTTCTCTGTCTCTTTGACTGTTCTGACCGGTGTGGACATGATGTCCTTGACTTTGATTTCAGGCTTGATGCTGCTGTTGGGCATTGTTCGCTCACGCTATCTTGTCAATAGGGGACTGCTTTTAAGTGTTTATGGCTTGGAATCTCGCTACTTTCGCCCTAGGAGATCTCCTCTGCCGGCTGGAATGAATTTTTGAACCTCATTCAATTCTAGTCGGCGTATCTCTTCCCCGAGTCTCTGGGGCGCTTTCATAGCAAGTTCGTAGAGTATCTGTTTCGAGAGTCTTGATGCAGGAGTTTTCCCGGGAACTATCTCCACGTATCTTGATGTTTGATATTTAACAGCTTCAGTCGGCCCACCTATAAGTTGGATCTTTCCTTCTTTCTCCAAAGCGCCGACGGCGAGTCTCAATTCGACTCCTCTAAGATACTTCCTAGGGCCGCTTACCATGAACATACCTCTTGCTAGATATTCTCCTGGCGGTGGACTGCTGCTCAATTGTTCCGGTTTTACCCAGTAAGCATCTCCTGATCCTATTCCGCCAGCCCAAGCCTTGCTCCTTGAGACCGCTACCTCCGCAGCCTGCTTGATCGATTCTTCTCCAGGCGTTCTTCCTTCGGTCTTTATGACGACAAATGGCGCTCCGTGAATGTCTGCGTGGAGCACTATGTCTTGTGGTTCCGTGTACCTTTTTATAAGTTGTTCATTTGTTGTTGCGTCTCTTCCCGCAAGTACGAGGTATCCTTCGGAAGATTTGAACCAGTAGAACTTTTCGTACCACGCTCTTTCCGGCTTTCTGATTAGAGTCGGAAACTTTTCAATGGTCATCTCAGCCTCTTTCTTAAGAGCTTCCAGCTTCTCATTCACTTCTCTCATCGATATCTCCAGTCCGTGTATCTTGCTAGCGGCTCGTTTTGCTCTCGTGTAGTGTTCTGCCGCGCGGTCTTGAGCTCTCTGCCTTAATCCTATCGAGAACTGTACATCTTCGATCTGAATTACGAGTTGTTGAGTCTTCGGATCTATCGAGCTGAGATATGCTTCAGGCTTCTTGCCTCCGACTGCCTCTTGCTTAATCGCTTCCTCTATCTCCTTCCATGCTTTTCCCACTTTCTTCTCTTGTGTCACGCTATCAAGCAGTTGTTGGATCTGGTTGAGGTGGACGAAGATGGTGTCTCCTATCTTCCTGTTTCTCTCAACTGCTTCTTGAAGTTCTTTCAACTGCTTCTCCTGCATCGCCAAGATTCGCTTCAGTTTCTGAGTCTTCTCCTCTAGCCTCTGCTCCATCTCAGTCTTCTCAATCTCAGCTGCATACTCTGAGAAGTATAGGTCGGCTGCCTCATTGAATGACGGGCAATGCTTCACTTCATAGTTCTCGTAAAGTCTCAGGGGGATCGGAGTGACATCGATCGGCTTTCCTCCCTTTTCGAGCACCATACAGGGTTCAATTCTGCGTTTAGCCAATGGAGCGGCTAGAGATATCGCGGACTCGTAGATTGCTTTCAACTGTGCCTGGGAGAGTTCATCTGTTCCAGTTTCTTTCGCCACGCTTGCTCTAGCAAGGATCTCCTCAGCATACTGCCCTCCTATTGCAAGCGTCTTGGTGAGGGCTTTCACGACCTCTATTTGCCCTATCCGCTTAAGCTGAGCGACGTCTTCAAATCTTGCTTTGAACGGGCTTACGCCTGTTGAGGGCGCGTGTCTAAATCCTTCTCCTCTGATTATGTTCCTATCTCGCATCTTCATGTATCTTGTGGAGTGAAGAATCTTGTCTTCAGGATCTAGAAGAATTAAGTTCCCTCTCTTGAAGATCTCAGCAACCAGTTTGAAGTCTCCTTCATGTGTTTGAACTGTGAACGTGACTACTCGTTCGAATTCATGTTGTCCCACGCCTATTATCTTCGCGTTCGATAAGTACTTCCTTAGGGCCATACAGAACTGTGTCGGCGCATGCGGTGTCTTCAAAGCGTACTTCGTTAGATGTATCCTCTTTTCTATCTCAATTATGAGACTGAGGTTTCCTGGTCTGATCTTAATGAGGAAGGTCTTCTCGCTCAATTGATAAATGTTATCTAGATGCTTGCCGATTATGTTCTGCTCTAGTTCAAGGGTTATGGCTGCGATGTCGAAGCTTGACATTACTTCTTTCATTTCCAAGTCCCCGAAGCCTAAGCCCAAGCCGAGGAGGGTGCTCCCGACGACCATCGTCTACTGGTCTAGGTTCGGGTTAGGTTTCGCTGCGGCTCTCATATGTTTTCTTCTCCAGCTGAAAGGAAGCTCTGGGATAAGTACGATGATGTCTATCTACATCCTCTCATACCTTTTCGTTAGGTACGTTCTACATTACGGAGAAGTGGAATTGAAGGGAAAATACAAGATTGTTATGCTTGGTTTAGGGACCTACGTCTTCGTTTGGGCAGCGTCCTGGATCCTACTCTACACACTTTTCCCCTACTAAGGGGACTCTTTTTCCCCCGTCTCCTCAATCTCGACTTCAGCTTGATTTGAAGGAGCAACCTTATTGTTCCAGAGGGCATTTCTCTCGACTACATCCACGTAGTCTGAGAGGGCTTTAAAGTACCCTCTGTCATACTCGCCGTGGAGTTCATTTGAAGCATGTTTCGTGAACTCCATCTTCAACTTCTCAGCGTTTTCTTCATTCAGGTTGAGTCGGGCTAGATAGATGTACTTGTCGCTGCTTGATTTTTGAGTAAGTACGAGGCCTTCAAGTGCCTTCATATAGCCTCTCTCCCATTGAGAGCTATCTGATTTCTCTCTAATCGTTTGAAGCTCCCTCTCCGCCTCAGACATTCTTCTCTCTCCAATCAATATGAAGTATTTTTCAACAACCGTCTGATCGATCAAATCGATCTTCTACCTCCTTCTCTTCACCTCATCCTCTTCCGTAATATCTTCAATACCTTTCTCAGTTATCTTGAAGATCCGCTCACCCTCAGGGAGGTATGGGCTTGAAACAAGTCTAGCTATCCTAACTGGACCGCTCGCCGTTCTCCTTATGAAGACTCTAGTGTGGCTGGTGTGCGCGACCACATGTCCACCAACTGCTTCAACAGCCATAGCGAAGAATTGATCTGGCTTAGCCATCACTTGGTTCGTAACAATGGCCGCCGCGTTGAATGCTCTCGCGAGCCTTACTAGTCTATGCATGTGGCTGTTAAGTTTCTGCTGCCTCTCAGCAAGCATCTCCCTCCCCAAGTACTCGCTTCTGAAGTGAGCTGTTAACGAGTCGATGACTATCAAGCGGATATTGTTATCCTTTATGACCTTATCCGCCTTATCGAGGAGAAGCATCTGATGATCGCTATTGTAAGCCTCACAGTAGATGATGTTCTTAGCCGTCTTATCCGGGTCCAGTTTGAGATGCTCAGCCATCCTCACAACCCACTCAGGCCTAAACGTCTGCTCAGTGTCAATGTAAAGTGCGCCACCGTTCAATCCGCCTCTCTCGACTGGAAGTTGTACGTTCACTGCGAGTTGATGGCACATGATTGACTTTCCGACCCCATACTCGCCGTAGAATTCTGTTATTGTTTGGGTTTCTATTCCTCCGCCGAGGAGTTCGTCTACGGGCTTGCTGCTTGTTGTGAGCCGTAGAACGTTCTCACGCATCTTCATCAATTCGTCTGCGCGGATGAAGGTGAGTGCTATGCTGTTTCTCGCTTCTGAGATTATCTTTCCCGCTTGTTTCTCACCTATGCCGGCTGGGACCAGTTCTTTAATCGTGGCTGTCGCCAAGGATTCTACTGTGTGGAATCCTAGTTCCTTCAGTTTCTCTGCTGTAGCCGGACCGATTCCAGGTATGTCTTCTATTGCTTCATACTTTCTCTTTGTTTCTTCAGCCAAACCTTATCCTCTGGTCTTTGAGAATCCGAGTATGAGTTCGAGAGTTCGGTTATATAAGTTTGGGCTGCGAGAAAACATGAAAAGAGAGGAGAGCCCCGTGAAAGTGTTCTGGATTCAAGCTGTGCTGTTTACTTCGCTCTGTCAATCTTCATCATACTGCATGCATGAATCCAGCATCTTTCTGGCTGAGCGGCATTCTCATATCGCTCGATGTGGATCTCGGATGAAGCTTAATCTGATATTGGCGTCTCAAAATAATAGCTTTTGAAAAAATTCATTTGGTATTCTTTTGTTCACTTTTAGTTGTCTATCTGTACTGCTTCCGAGGCTACCTCTCTTTTCACGTAGTCACCTTTATGCGATGCTGGGATTGGCGTCCTGATATCAGCCTCTAAGACCCCCTATCCCCCCTGTTTTATGTAAATTCTTAATACGGGTGTAATACCTTGAGGGTTCTATGGCTTCTCCTTCAGCTTTCCTCTTCGCTCTGACCATCCGCCTGCACTGGCTTCCCAGCTCCCCACTTTCTTCCCGAATCTTTTGGTGGCCGATGTCAAATGCCTCTCTAAAGCCTTCTGTCTCTTGGGGCCCTCATACTTGGGGGAGACGAGAAAGCCTTTCCTGCTTCATTCTAGATTCGGCTTGAAGAGTCCGTTTACCGCATGCTTAGCGGAACATCAAGCCTCTTACACCTTTGAGGTCGACAGCTCGGAAAAAGAGGAAGGAGGTCTAGATGAGCTTCTGAATTACTCTCTGTGTGGTCGCCAACGCTGCTAGCGTCAATGTTGAGAGCACAAGCATCGCTGTGGCTACCATCATGACTGGTTGCGCTGCTGTTGCTTCAGCGAGGCATATTAGTGCTATGCTTGCGATCCAGATTGCCGTTAAACCCTTCAAGTGGCTTATGTTCAACCTGAACTTTCGGCGCCGTCTCATGCATACCAGAGTGATGAGGCTGAATGGAGCGAAGTAGACGATTCCAATGAGGCCGCTTGCCACTAGGCCGGTGGCCACTATCGCGAGCTCTGGATTAAAGCTTAGCAATGAATAGGCTGATGCTGAGATGTGAAGTATCCCTACGAGCGGGTAGAGGAGGATCTTCATCGATTCTTTCAGTAAAGGCTGCTTCGATATGAAGTCCGCAACATAGGGGCTGAAGGAGTAGTACCATGCATTGAAGACCTTCATGAACCCGCTACCTGCAAACGTCGACATGACCGTTCCATCCCTGAAGCCTCTTAAGAACTGGACCTCAGGCGAAAGCTCTGAACCATAAGTTGCTGTTGCAATTATGCAGCCGGGCGGCTGAACAGTCAGCGACTGCTGAGAGCTCGTTGCACCGTTGTAGGTTGTAGATCCATCCCACCTCGATCTGACCTTATAGTTCCCCTGACTCGGAGACCATACATAGCTGAAACTTCCACCTGAATCCGTCTTGACCGTAGTTATCGTACCCCAAGTGGATCCACCGTCCGCGCTATACTCCAAGATAACATCATTATTGGCGCCCGGGTTGGGCGTTACTGAGCCGCTTATCGTCACGTTCTGGCCTTGCCTTATCGTAGCCACACTAAGGCTACATGAGATAGCGGTATCTGTCTTACCGGCAACCGTCAATGAGACCGTGGTTGTATGAGTTATTCCCGGGTCCGGTGCGGAAGCGGTTATCGTTAGAGTTCTCGTCTCAAGGGATACAGTTGAACTTGCATATACAGTAAGCGTCGAACTCGTTGATCCTCCAGATGGCGGCGTTATGGGGTTAGGATTGAAATCGTATGTGACACCTGTCTGATGTCCTGAAAGCGAAAGGTAGACCGGTTTATTGAATGCGCCTACTGAGGTTGCTGTGACTGTAAATGTCTGAGATGCACCTCGATTCACAGTCTGCGATGCGGGTTGAACAGATAGTGTGAAGTTGGCACCAGTCGATACTGCCAGCTGGACTTCCACAAAGTGTGTCTTCGTTCCAGACGTGCCCGTGACTTTCAGCTTATGAGTTCCTGTTGTTGCGCTGGATGTGGTTGTAATGCTGAGTATTGCTTGGTCTGAGCCGTAAGCTGCCAGAACTAGGGAAGTTGTCTCGAAATCTGCTGTTATGCCGCTAGGTGTAGTCGTTACCCAAGACTTTGTCAACGAGACGGTTCCTGAGAATCCGGCTACTGATTCAGCGGTAATAGTGTACTCCGTAGACTCACCCTGCTTTATCGATCTCGACGTTGGGTCTGATGAGATCTCAAAATCTGGAACAAGAATACTAACAGACCCCACAACGCATCGAGTTCTGGACGTATTCGACGCTGTTATCGCATAATAGTACGTTCCAGCTTGGGCTGACGGGGCCCCGTATAGGGTAAGTGTTGATGAATTTGTTTGTCCCACCGTTGGATGTAGCTTGATTGGGTTTGGCGAGAAAGTTCCAGTGAGCCCCGGTGGGGGATCAGTGATGGCGAAAGTGATTGTCTGGTCGCCGGGTCCGGCATACGCATTCTGAACAGTTGCGCTTATGAATACAGATCCATAGCTCCCTGCAGTTACTTGCGTCGTCCCAACGTATAGCGTATAGTCTGGGTCGCTCGATAGTACTACTGACAGAGTTATGATAGGTGTCTGCTGGGTTACGCCTCCTCCTGCACCTTGCACGTAGAAGGTAACCGTACTTGGTGCTGGGTAGCCGCTCTGAACAAGTACCGATAGACTGGAATATGCGTACCCGCCCGAAGGCGGTGTTATCGTGACCGGACTGAAAGATGCTGTGAGTCCATACCCAAGAGCTGATGTGCTTAGAGTTACAGGTTGCTCGAAGCCTCCAACTGAGTATATCCTAACAGCTAGGTACGCGTATTGTCCTTGCCGTACATGCTGTGCTGGTGGCGATGCCGTGACGTAGAAGGTCTGAGCTTCAGTCGGAGTTATCGTATAGAGCGTGGACCCAATAACTAATATGCTCAGTATTAGCAGTTGAAAGGGCTTCATTTTTGCATCTCCTCGTGATGGTGGTTCAAGTATTCCTTGATCGCTGCTTCCACCTCAGCGCTAGTTTTCTTTGTCGTTCCATGCTTCTTGACTATGAATGAGAGGAAGCTCTTCCATAGCTTCTCTTCTACTAGGATTGTGGTCTTGTGCTTCGGCAAAATTTTCACCATTATACTGTAAAGCCGTAATCCCACTTATAAGTATTACTGGATATCCATCCAGAACAAAAAAAGAAAGGAGGTTACCTGATTCGACGTAAGAGAGCTGTGGCTGCTGTTATTGCTCCCAGTGAAAGCGTTGAGAGGACGAAGAGCGCTGTTGAGGCCATCATCAGGGCTGGAAGCGGTGCAACCTCGCCTACGAATATCATAACCAAGCTTGCAACCCACACTATACCCAGCATTCTTAGTTGACTCATTTTCAGCGTTGTCTTTCGGTACTTTCGTAGCAGCACCAACGCCAAGATGGCTAATGGCGAGAAGTAGACTACACCGATCAGAGCGCTTGCGACTAGACCGGCCATTACGATTGCGAGTTCATGGCTGAAACTGAATGCATTGAAAGTCATCGCTGCCAAGTGCAGTATCCCGATCAGGGGATAGAGCAGCACCTTCATCACTGCTCTCGCGAAAGTGTTGCTGGCTATGAATTGAGCTATGTAGGGGCTGAATGAGTAGTACCAAGCATTGAAGGTTGCCATGAATTGGTCTCCAGCAAATGTGGACTTGACTTGTTGGTCTCTGAAGCTTCTCAAGAACTGGACTTCAGGGGCTAGTTCTGAACCGTAGGTGGCAGTGGCTATGATGCATAACGGACCCGGACCAAGCGTCTCAACTGTGAGCACGATAGTAGCTTGATGAGAAATCGCCCCGCTGGTACCCGTAATCGTCAGAGTATGGGTTCCAGGGGTTGCCGCCGATCCTACTCTGACTGTCAGTGTTGATGTGCCAGATCCTCCTGATGGAGGCGTAACCGACGTAGGGTCAAAGGAGCCTGCAACATCACTTGGTTGGCCGGATAGAGTCAGCGAAATAGGTGAAGCGAACCCGCCAGTGGATGTTGCTAGGACAATAAAGTTACCTTGTTGACCTCTTGTGATTTGCGCAGAGGAAGGCGTGACAGTCATGGTGAAATCTGGTATGGGCGGAGGAGTTGTAACTGTGAAAGTCACGTCTGCGGTATGGATCAGGACGCCGCTTACACCAGTAATTCTGACAACATAAGTTCCGAGAGCTGTAGTGGGTGATGTTGCGATAGTTAGCGTCGATGTTGCGGTGCTACCTGCGGGAGGGGTTACAGAGTAGGCGCTTAAACTTGGTGTAACTCCTGTCGGAGAGGCTCCGACCCAGCTGAATGATAGAGATACAGCTGAGCTGAACCCTGCCGTTGATGCAACTGTGACGGTAGATGTGCCAGTTTGAGCTGCAACTATGGATAGTGATGTCGGAGACGCAGTGATCGTGAAGTCGGCGGCGGAAGTTATCGTCAGAGTTATGTTCACGTTATCCGAAAGGTGATAGCAAGTCCCTGTGACCATTATTGTGAACGTTCCTTTGGTAGCTGTCGCAGTCGTCGTTATTGTTAGTTTAGATGTTTTTGACCCTCCAGATGTAGGGGTTAATGTCGTTGGGCTAAGTGAAGGAGTTACTCCTGTGGTAGGCGCTGTATCCACCCAAGACCAGGTTAGCGAGGTAGGTGAAGCAAATGGACTTGTGGAAGTGACCTTAATGTCGCTGGTGGCTGTATCTCCTTGATTTATCGAAACCGATGTCGGTGAAGCTGAGATGCTGAAATCGCCATTTGCTTGGATAACTAGTATGACGTAGTCACTATGAAATCTCGTGGTTCCAGAAGAGTATATCTCAATAGGATATGATCCTGGTTGAACCTGCGCTGTAGTCGATATCGTTAGCACTAACGTCGTGGGGGGAGTCCAAACTGAAACGGTGTAGGTCGGCGAAAGAGTTGGGGTGGCGTACGCAGGCGGAACGTTGACTGAAACAGTGACAGTTTCTGAATAGCCCCCGATTGCTATAAAGTCTAATGTGTAGGACGTTGCCGCAGATGGGCTTATCTTCACCCACTTGGTCCCGGCTTTGACAGAGAAGTCTGGATTTGTGTCTTGAACAATCAGTGTCGCGATCGCGTCATGACTCAGTCCCGCTCCTAATCCTCTCACTGTTATTGTAAAATAGCCGGTATATCCAGCTCCAGTTCCATGCGGTATACCTATTGTAAGAACAGCGTGGGCTGATTGACCAACAGGAGGTTTGACTGAAGGCGGTTCGATTGTGAAGTTGAAGGTTCCGCTTGGCGCTGGATAGATCGACACAAAGCTCAATGTGACCGTGGATGAAAACCCCGAAAGCGATCTAACTTCTATGTAATATGAAGCATAGGCCCCTGGGTGGTGGGTTTGGCTGGATGGCGATATTGTTACACTGAAGTCTTGCGCCTCTACGAGGGGTGTTTGAGGCGTCGCCATTATGCCAAAGACGAGGACGGCAAGGAATGTTAGACTTAGACTGAGCTTCTTCATGACTTATACCTCTTTGCTATGATGGTTCAGGTATTCGCGTATCGCTGACTCGATCTCCATGCTCGTCTTCCTTGTTGTGCCGTGTTTCTTGACTACGAAGGAGAGGAAGTCTTTCCACAGCTTCTTCTCTACAACTATTGTTGTCTTCTGTTTCGGCAAAGAATTTTTCACCGTATAGATAGCTAGACGTTTATCCACATATAAGTTTTTATCGAAAAATCTTTAGCCATCTATACACATTTACATACATAAGGCTTACGATGAAGTCGCTATGAACCCATTGCAAGCTACGTCTCTCAACTTCGAACCGGCTGGTCAAACTAGCCGTCGAAGCAGAGTCGTCGCTGTAGTTACCGCAGACAAACCAACCGTCAGCAATATGAATACCGCCGTTGAAGCCGTCATCAATGTTGGAGATGTGAGGATCTCGCTTGAGGCTATGAAGGCGAGGGTTCCAAGCCAGACGATGGCGATAATCTTGAAGTGGCTGTTCTTCAATGCGAGTCTCCGGCGTCTCTTGAGCATCGCCAAGGAACAGAAGGCCATCGGCGAGAAGTAGACTAACCCTATAAGGCTGCTCGCCACAAGTCCAGCTGCAACTATGCCAACTTCGAAGCTGAATGGAAAAGCGTCATAGGTCATCGCAGCTAGATGAAGTATCCCGATGAGAGGGTAAAGCAGCAGCTTCGTCATTGCCTTGAGAATTTCATTCTCAGCTATTGACTTGGCCGCTGATGGGCTGAAAGAATAGTAGAATTGGTTGAATACGGTCATGAACTGGCTCCCAGCGAATGTATTTAGCACATCCCGATCTCTGAACTCTCTCAAGAACTGGACCTCAGGCGAAAGCTCGGACCCGTATGTGGCTGTGGCGATCAAGCATCCGCTTCTAACGTTCAATGTCACGGTCGCCGCACGCGATAGGCTGCCGCTCGTTCCAGTAACCAGAAGCGTATAGGTCCCTCCTGCCGCTCCAGCCGTAACATTGACGGTCAAGATTGAGATAGCGAAGCCGTTGGCTTGAGGTATCACCAGTACGGGGTTCAGGGATGCTGATATTCCGGATGGAACACTTGAGAGCGCCAAGCTGACTTGAGAGTTGAAGTTGTTTATTGAAGTAACTTTTA
>Ga0315307_1001322_pt1 | contig 11060 bp, 11 predicted proteins | sample TDP2_MG_FD_203079 | JGI IMG/M metagenome (GOLD analysis project Ga0315307, IMG submission 203079) | Freshwater sediment microbial communities from Lake Towuti, South Sulawesi, Indonesia - TDP2 | ecosystem: Environmental > Aquatic > Freshwater > Lake > Sediment | place: Indonesia: South Sulawesi... | reverse complement strand
GAAGGGTACAGATTCTACGCAACAGGACTCACACATGATGAGACGGGACATCCGCAAACCGACAGCGCCGAAGAACAATCAGAACTTGTAAGAAGATTGTGCGAGAAGATAAGGAGAAACAGAGATGCAATAGTCCAAGTCAAGAGGCTTCTTCTAGACGATGCGGACGTATGCCTAATCGCCTACGGAACCGTAGCCAGATCTGCGGTAGCAGCAGTAACACGCGCCAGAAAGCAAGGAATAAAGGCCGGGTTCCTAGGACTGACGACATTGTGGCCGTTTCCAGACAGGGAAATCGAAGCCATTGCAAGCCAAGTCGACAGAATCATAGTCGCCGAAATGAATTACGGCCAGATCGTCCGAGAAGTCGAACGAAGATTCGACTTCCGTAAGATAACCTTCGCGCCGAAGCTGGGAGAAGATCCTCACACACCTGAAGAGCTTCTCATGCACCTAGCGGGGAGAGAAAAATGATCCAAGAAACTCATCCCATAGAGAAGTCCACACGTAAGGGAATGATCCCGCATATTTGGTGCGCCGGTTGCGGTGACGGCATCATTCTCAGCGAGTTTGTCCGCGCTTTGGATGACCTAAAAATGAACTGGGACAAAGTCGTCGTAGTGTCTGGGATAGGATGCATAGGCAGGATATCTGGATACGTCAACCTAGACGGTTTTCACACTACTCACGGACGACCCATCGCTTTCGCCGTAGGACTGAAAGCTACTAGACCGGACCTGAAGGTAGTGGTGATAAGCGGGGATGGAGACTTGTTTGCGATTGGCGGAAACCACTTCATCCACGCAGCCCGAAGAAACATCGACATGACTGTGATTTGTTCAAACAATTTCAACTATGGAATGACTGGCGGACAGTCCGGACCTACAACCATACTCGAAGACAAGACTACGACGACACCATATGGCAACATCGAACACCCTTTCAACCTTGTCCACCTGGCCGCTGCTTCGGGAGCTGTCTACGTGGCTAGATGGACGACAGTCCACGTTCGAAGAATAAGGGAATCCATCGCCAAGGCATTGGCGAAGAAGGGGTTCACCTTCATAGAGGTGATCACGCCCTGCCCCGAACAGTACGGTAGAAGAAACAAGATGCCGGACCCGATGGATCAGTTCAACTGGCTTAAGGAAAAGAGCGTCATTCAACACTTCATCGACCCTCTCAAGGCGGAGATAGGGCCAGATAAGATCGTCGTAGGAGAGTTTGTCAATGTCGACAAGCCCGAGTACACGGATCTCTTGAGAAGCCAGATGATGACGATCCAAGGAAGGCTTGATCAGGAAGGTAGGTTGACCAGTGCCCCGATATGAGATTAGACTTGGAGGACTTGGCGGCCAAGGCATAGTCCTTGCAGGAGTCGTACTGGGTACAGCTGCAGCAATCTTTGATGGAAAAGAGGCGACGCAAACTCAGTCATACGGGCCGGAAGCGAGGGGAGGTGCCTGCAAATCTGAGATTGTCGTCTCAGACAGCGAGATTGACTATCCGAAAGTCGAGCAACCCGATCTTGTCGGAATGATGTCTCAAGAGGCATTTGACAAGTACGCGGGCGATGTGAAGCCCGGGGGAACTGTGATCTACGATCCCGATATGGTCCAAGTGGCCAAGCCGATAAAGAATGTGAAAATCTATGCGGTTCCCACGGTGAGGATGGCAGAAAAAATCGGGAAGAGGATTGTCGCGAATATGGTCATGATTGGAAGCGTAACCGCAGCGTCGAAGATCCTTGATCCAAAATCTGTGGAAAAGGCGATAGTCCGCTTCGTGCCAAGAGGAACCGACAAGCTTAACCTCGCTGCCTTCAAGGCGGGCTACGATTACACACAGAACCTGGCGGAGACAACGAATGCCTGACCAACCCAGAATAGGAGTCTACCTATGCCACTGCGGAACCAACATAGCGGGAGTCATCGACATCAAGAAGCTTCTGGCCTATGCAGAGACTCTTCCCAATGTTGTCGTGGCAAAGGACTATACGTACGTGTGCTCGGACCCAGGTCAACAGCTGATAAGGAAAGACATTCATGAAAGCAAACTCAATCGGGTAGTTGTTGCGGCCTGCAGCCCCACGCTGCATGAAGCCACCTTTCGGAGAGTTCTCCAAGAGGAGGAGCTCTCCCCATACTTATTCGAGATGGCAAACATTAGAGAACAAGACACTTGGGTTCATATGAAGAATCCAGAGGAAGCTCTGGAACTTGCCAAAGACATATTGAGAATGAGCGTCGCACGAGCAGCCATACTTGAGGCGCTTGAGCCCAAAGAGGTCAAAGTTGGAAGGCGCGCCTTGATCATAGGCGGAGGAATAGCCGGCATCACAGCGGCGCTCGACCTTGGAAATGGAGGCTTCACCGTTTACTTGGTTGAGAAGTCACCTACGATAGGAGGAAGGATGGCGCAGCTGGACAAGACGTTTCCAACAATGGACTGCTCCTCCTGCATACTGACCCCTAAGATGGTCTCAGTATCACGCCATCCCAACGTGAAACTCCTCACCTACGCCGAGGTGAAGGATGTACAAGGATTCATCGGAAACTTCAAGGTCAAAGTCGTGCAGAAACCCAAGTATGTTGACGAAAAGAAGTGTACCTCATGCGACGAGTGCGCGAAGATCTGCCCAGTGGAAGTTCCTGACGAATTCAACGCGGGCTTGAGCTGGAGAAAAGCGATATACCTTCCATTTCCCCAGGCCGTCCCGCCGTCCTATGTTCTTGACGACGTCAACTGCCTAGGCTTGACGCCGCTGGCTTGTGGAAAGTGCAAAGATGTGTGCGAACCAGATGCAATAGACTACGACCAAGCGACAAAGGAGATTGAGCTCGATGTGGACACAATAGTTGTTGCTACAGGATATGATCCATACAACCCGTTGAATGACCAAGAATACAACTATGGCATCTTCCAAAACGTTGTGACATCGCTTGAAATGGAAAGAATGCTCAACTCTTCGGGGCCTACGACTGGAAAAGTGGTGAGGCCGTCGGATCTCAAAGAGCCGAAAAGAATCGTCTACGCGCAGTGCGTCGGCTCCAGAAATGAGAGAACCAACCTTTACTGCTCAAGGGTCTGCTGCATGTACGCGATTAAGCAAGCTCGGCAATTGAAGGAGAAGCATCCTGAGATCGAGGTGCGCATCTTCTACATAGACGTAAGGGCGTTTGGCAAAGGCTTCGAGGAATTTTACGAGAGAGCCGCGAGGGACTATGGAGTCCTATTCACTAGAGGAAGGGTGGCAGAGATACTTGAAGATCCTAGAAGTCGGAACCTGATCGTCAGAGCAGAGGACACACTCTCCGGAAACCCCTTGGAGGTAGAAGCGGACCTCGTTGTCCTCTCGGTTGGAATTGCTCCGAACGCGGACACCGCGGAGATCCGGAGAGTCCTGAAGATCCCAACCGGCCCAGACGGGTTCTTCTCTGAAGCTCATCCAAAGCTGAGACCAGTCGATACAGTCGTCGATGGCGTACTCATTGCTGGAACGACAGCTGGGCCAAAGGACATTCCTGATGCAGTTTCTCAGGCAAAAGCAGCCGCATCTGGAGCCGCATCACTCATGGCGCCAGGAGTATACGTAGTTGAGCCATACTACGCAATGGTCGACGACAGCATATGCGGAGGCTGCGGAATCTGCGTCCTTCTCTGTCCCTACCGTGCAATCTCAATCGAGGATAAGAGAGCCCGGATCAACGAGGCGCTCTGTAAGGGCTGCGGAGCATGCGCCTCTGCCTGCCCTGCGGGCGCTATCAGGATGAATCACTTCACTGACGAGCAAGTCATGACACAGATTGAACACGCAGTCGCAAGGTGACACACGTGCCCGATAGATTCGAACCATATATTCTTGGCTTACTCTGCAACTGGTGCTCCTACGCTGGAGCCGATTTGGCCGGGACGAGTAGAATCCAATACTCACCCAACCTCAGAATCATCCGCGTAATGTGCAGCGGTAGAGTCGATCCCCGCTTCGTACTTGCTGCTCTCAAGAACGGTGCGGACGGAGTGCTCATAGCCGGATGTCATCCCCCAAGTGACTGCCACTACTTGACTGGAAACCTTAAGGCACGAAGAAGATACTATCTCCTTCTCAAACTTCTCGATCAGCTCGGCATCGACCGGGAACGCGTGAGGCTCGAATGGATCTCCGCATCAGAAGGAGAGAGATTCTCCAGAGTGATAAACGAATTTACAGAACAGATCCGGGCCTTGGGCCCGAACCCCCTCAAAGCGAGTTGAAGATGACCAATCGGACAAAACTCAAGCTGGCAATCGGCCTGGGCGCAACATGCTCAGGTTGCGATATCGCAATAGTTGACCTAGCCGAGAAGCTGATCGACATATTCAACGCTGTAGACGTCGTCTTCTGGCCAACAGCATCAGATCAGAAGCTCGAGGAAATTCAACAGCTTCCTGAAGGCAGTGTCGACCTTTGCTTTTACCATGGTTCCATAGCCAACGAAGATAACAGGGAGATAGCTCAACTGCTGAGGAAGAAAGCGAAGATAATGGTTGCGTTCGGAGCATGCGCCTGCCATGGTGGCACACCTGGATTGGCGAATCTGACGACGACCAAGGAGCTGTTCGCAACCGTCTACGGGAAAACATCTAGCACCGACAGGTCTGAACCTAAGCAGCCTCTCCCAGATACTCCTGTTCGCGAGCACTCACTTCACCTTCCAGAAAAGTTCGACGCGGTCCAGTGCCTCCACGACTGCGTCCAAGTAGACTACTATCTGCCTGGATGCCCTCCAGAAGTTCAACTCGTAGACAAGGCGATCGACGCTATTCTGACTGGAAAGCTACCCGAGAAGGGTGCAACCCTCGCTCCGGACAGAATCCTCTGTGATGAATGCCCCAGAGAGCGAGAGGAGAAGAAGATCTCGCGAATCCACAGGATCTCCGACACTATTCCCGATCAGGAAAGATGCTTCCTAGACCAAGGCATTGTCTGCTTGGGACCAGCAACAAGGATGGGATGCGAAGCCAAATGCATCAAGGCGAATATGCCCTGTCGAGGTTGCATGGGACCGACCGCGAGAGCCCTCGACCAAGGCGCCAAAATGATCGCCTCAATCGGCTCTGTGCTTGGCCTGGAAGGAGAAGAACAAATGACCGAGGAAGAAGTGAAGGCATTGATGGATCAGATCAAAGACCCAGTCGGACTATTCTACATGTTCACTCTACCATCAGCGACCCTCAACAGGAAGAGCATCAAGAAGTGATCGGCTATGCAAAGAACTAGGCTGATCAAGATAGATCCAGCCACCAGGCTTGAGGGGCACGCCAAGATCCACATTCTCCTAGACAAGAAAGGCGATGTTGACCAGGCCTACTTCCAAGTGGTTGAGCTAAGAGGATTCGAGAAGTTTTGCGAAGGCAGGCCAGTTGAAGAGATGCCGAACATCACCACGAGGATCTGCGGTGTCTGCCCTTGGAATCACCATCTGGCTTCAGCGAAGGCTGCGGACGCCGTCTACAATGTCGACCCTCCAGAGGCAGCGAAGAAGATTAGGGAACTGGGCTACTGCGCGTTCTTCATACACGATCACTCAACTCACTTCTATGCTCTGGGCGGCCCAGACTTCATTGTTGGACCGGGGGCATCGCCACTAGAAAGAAACATAGCAGGCGTTCTGAAGAAAGTTGGCGTAGAGACGGGGAGCACCGTCCTCAAAGCCCTCCGGTACGCCCATGAAATCGAGGAGATAGTTGGCGGCAGAGCTATTCACCCAGTCTTTGCAGTCCCGGGAGGAGTCTCAAAGCCGATCTCCGAGAGCGACCACGAAAAAATACAGGAGATGGCAAGCCAACTACTGGACCACGCAAAGCACACAGTCAATGTTTTCGAAGAGACAGTCCTGAAGAACAAGAAACACTTCGAGATGGTCACCGACGATGTCTACAGGCTGAAGACATTCTACATGGGCATGGTAGATGAAGACGGAAGGATGAATCTATATGACGGAGATCTGAGGGTCGTCGATCCAGAAGGAAAGAAGCTCGCCCAGTTCGAACCCAAGGAGTACCTGAAGCATATTTCCGAGCATGTCGAGTCATGGACCTACGTCAAGTTCCCCTATCTCAAGAACATTGGTTGGAAAGGCCTGATCGAAGGAAAGAATAGCGGGGTTTACAGGGTCGGCCCCCTAGCACGTCTCAACGTGACCGATGGAATCCCAACTCCATTGGCTCAGACCGCCTATGAGAAGATGTATGACGTTCTGAAGAAGCCAGCCCATGAAACCCTCGCCTACCACTGGGCCAGGGTGATCGAAACCCTCTACGCAAGTGAGAGACTACTTGAACTTATTCAGGATCCTGATGTGAGAAGCACCAATGTAAGAACCACGCCCACGACCACACCGAAGGAAGGCGTTGGAGCAGTAGAGGCCCCTAGAGGAACACTAATTCATCATTACAGAACAGACCCAGAAGGCATTCTGCAAGCAGTCAATCTCATTGTCGCGACCACCCACAATTGCCCCGGGATCTGTATGTCGGTCAAGAAGGCAGCGGAGGGGCTGATCAAGGGCGGAAGGGTTGATGGCAGAATATTGAACATGGTCGAAATAGCCTTCAGAGCATACGACCCATGTTTAGCATGCGCCACTCACACCTTGCCAGGACAGATGCCGCTCGAGGTAAACATCTACAATTCAGACAAGAGACTGACCAAGAGAATGAAGCGCCTTTGAAAGCTGTCGTCATCGGAGTTGGCAATCCCTTCCTTGGTGACGACGGCGTAGGAATCCATGTTGCCAGAATCGTAAGGAAGGGACTGCCAGACGGAGCAAATGTCGATGTCAAGGAGGCCAGCGCCAGCGGGATCGGGCTGCTGGAAGAAATGATTGGATATGAATATGCAGCAATAGTCGATGCAATTGCCACGGGCAGTCCAGTCGGAGAGATATTCAGACTCAACCCGGACAATCTGAGCAACACAGCCCACCTCACAGCGCCTCACCACTTCAACTTCGCCACAGTCTACGAACTGGGAAAGACATTCACGCCAGCAGACATGCCAAAGAGAGTAAAAATCTACGGGATAGAAATACTGCCGAGAACAAGCTATTCAGAGAGCCTGAGCCCGAAGGTCATAAGAGCAGCGCGACTTCTCGCCATAGAAATCATAGAAGACCTGATGCGCCCCAGCTCCAGACAGCGTCCATAAGAGCTGAATATGGATAGACACTGACACCAGACAAATTGAGACCCTGCGCCTTTGACTAGGCCATAGCTTGAGATCGCCAACGAGACTGAGCAGATGCCTGAACTGGAAACTCTCGCTCGAAGATACAAGTTCTCATCAGAAACTCTCTCTGAGCTACAAAGGGTCTACAACGAAGATCTGGACGAAGTAGTTCAATCTTTGAAGTCGCCACCGCGACAGTACTATTTTCGAGTCAATACTTTGATGACTACCCCCGATGATGTCGTAAGGCGACTTGATGAAAGAGGCCTCCGGGCACATAGACATCCGGTAATAGACGAGGCTCTTTACTTTGAAGTCGAATCGTCAAAATCAGTTCAGAGATTTGAGAAGAAGATCGTTGTAGACAAACTCACGGCGGAATCCGTCCTACAAGGTGCGCACGTCTACGCCCCCGGAGTCAAGAGATGCCAAGGGCTGAAACTCGGCGACAAGGTCTCAATAATTGACGACCAAGGGCAAATGGTGGGTGCCGGAATCGTTCGAATGAGTGAAAACAGCATACTAGCCCTTCGACGCGGGCTTGCAGTTGAAGTCACATTGCCCCTCTTCAAAGTTCCAAGCATAAGAGAAATGCCAGAGTACGATCAGGGACTCGTATATGCGCAATCGCTGCCAGCAATCTCAACAAGCAGAATCCTAGACCCTCAGCCGGGGGATACAATTGTCGATCTCACCTGCTCACCCGGTGGGAAACTATCACATGTAAGCGCGCTCACGGGGGGCCGCGCAAGGATATTCGGATTCGATCGGAACGAGACAAAGATATCCCTAGCAAGAGAGACAATTCGACGGCTCGGGTGTGAGGGAATAGCGCTTGTCGTTCACGATGCCAGATATCTCGATGTGGACTTCCCAGGGATTGTTGCAGACAGATGCCTGGTAGATCCTCCCTGCTCTGCGTTGGGAGTCAAACCCAAGACATATGAATATACGTCACGCGCGGAAATCTATGCGCTCTCGCGATATCAAAGACAGTTCCTGAAGTGCTCTTCGAGACTGCTGCGCCCAGGAGGAGTTCTAGTTTACAGCGTCTGCACGATGACACTGCCGGAGTGCGAGGAAAACGTGAAGTTCGCAGTTGACGAATGCGGGCTGGAGCTGGAACGGCAGAACATAGTGCTTGGTTCAGCTGGGCTTGACACTGTGCTGCCACAGGCCATAGTGACACAGAGATTCCATCCACACATCCATGATTCGGGCTACTTTGTTGCAAAATTCACTAAGAAACGCTAGGCCTTCGCCACAGCGAGTAGTTGGATCAGCGACCTCAGCGGAACTCCATCTACATTGTCTTGACTACTCTTGTTCACGAGCACAACTATTCCAACTGGCTTCGCTCTGACGCTCCGAACCGTTTGAACCGCGGCCTTAGCTGTTTCACCTTCCATCAGTACTACGTCGACTATCAATGCTCTCTTGTTATCAACGGATGCGAATGAAGGATTGATTGCCCCAGAGAGTTTCTTGTCCGCAACTCTTTGAGGCCTGACCACTGCAAAAGGTTTCTCAAGCTCTTCTGCAACAGCCATCCCAAGTACCATTCCGCTTCCCTCAATTGCAACGACGACTTCGGGCTGCTCAAACTCTTTGCCTCTTACCGACTCTCGAGCGAGATCGGCGAGTGCCCAACCCGCAAGAGACAGACGACGAACGCTTGAGCCGATACGACTCCAATCGACAAAAAGGTCAATTGGGGCGGGCCTTCTGAGGCGTTCCTTTCCTCGAAGAAGAAGCCAAACGACCGTGTCCGTCTGAACCTTTAGCTCCTCTGAGATCTCTTGAGTAGTAAGGCCTCTTGCCTTGAGTTCCTGCGCCTTCTTGATCAGCTGGTCGAGCGATCTCAAGCAGATCTCCTAGACCTTCTTCTTCGCTTCAAGCTTTCTTAAAACCTTCCTCTTCAGCTCAGTTCCACAGATCTGGCACTCATTCTGTGAGTACGCCTGAGAATATCTTCTGGAACAAGCAGGGCAGTAGGAGATCCAGTTGAACTCGTACAATATGCCAAAGGTTGCGAGTGATGTGTATGCAATTGACAACTTCTCCGCCACGTTCTGGACCGCGTAGTCATCACTCACCAGAACAGGACTCAGACCACCGCCTTTGAGGTCGAGCGCCAACGCCAGGATCTGATAGTCAGCTTCAGAGAGTACCAACTGTTCACCTAGCTTCAATGATTCTTCAGCAACGTGTGATCGCGACATTTCGCTGGGTTTTCTCACCTCAAGCCTGCCTGAGTCGCGCGAAGTGAGGAAGCGAATCATGGCCATGCTTGTCAGAGAGAGTTCGCGTTCGACCGCAGGAACCGTAAATGCCTTAACATTTACTGAGAGGGGATTGAACCCTACAATGAATGCTGAAGTGTCAAGAACTAGCACTCTCACCTTTTCCGATCTCCACTCCGGGAAAGCGCACTAAGCTTCTTCTGACCTTTAGCCGGTCGAATTTGACGAACACCGCCTTGCGCTTCGACTTTCTTATCAAGATCGAGCTCCCTGGCTGAAAGTCTTCACGATGTCTTCCGTCAACGATTACGGTGCTTCTCGGAGCCACACTATTCAATTTGATGCTCAATTCCTTCTTTGCTGATAAGATCACTGGATGAAGCGGATCGACTGGACAGAGAAAGACCAGTACGAACGCATCAAGAGATGGATCCAACACCGGTCCCCCAGCCGAGAATGCGTGCGCTGTGGAGCCGGTGGGCGTGGCAACAACTAGCCCGTCTGCACGGCAATCGACAAGGTCGTATCCTCCGACTCTCATATTGACATCTATCATTTTGTATGGAAGAGCTGGCGCGATTAATGCCTCGTTTAAGCCATCGACTGTGGATCCGCCACTTCCTATCATGGACAGCTTCATGTGCTCTTCCAGTCGCATCTTTCCTCTCAAACAATCCCTTATGGCATCCTTTGCCTGCTCAGGCGAAACTTCTGTTAGGTATCCTCGTCTTCCCATGTTTACTGCCAAAATAGGTGTGTCAGGCTTAGGCATGACCATGGATGTCTTAAGGACGGTTCCGTCTCCCCCGACGGTAACTATCAGGTCAGCTCTCATTTCAGAGAGAGGCGTGCCGCCGCTAAGCCGCTTCAGCCTTGCGAACTCTTCTTCAGGCACCCCAACAAGTCTCTTTCCGGTTACGAACCTGAAGAGGCCTGCTGCTGTTTCCAATGCGTTCTCATCGTCAAGCCTCGATACGACGCCGATTCTCCTAATCAAGGAGGCAGCACCGGCCTCTAGTATCAATCCGTTTTGTTATAGGCATTGAGGTCTTGCAGTTTACAACTCAGACCTGGCGGATGCCATCTTTCAGTGCGACCTTTCCGAGTTTTCAAGTCTCAGTATTTTCTCTTCACTATTTTGGAGCTGGCATGCGGTATTGTCTTGCCTCTCTCATCCTCTTTAGAAACCTTCCGCAGCAAGTTTCCTCCTCTGATAGATGAAGAGCTTCTATACATGCCCTCGGTTGCAGGACATCCTCGCAAACCTTGGCCATCTCTTCATTAATCACAGTATCGTACTCACAACTAACTATTGCTTGCATATGAAGAAGGCACAACCTATTCCATATCTCCCTGACTTCAGGGTGATTTCTAATGATAATTACGTTCCCATCAATGGTTCTGGCTTTCTTTGTAAGCTCATCTGAAACCCTATCCATCTCTTCTTTCAGCTTCAGAATTTTGCCCATATCGCCCTTCAGCATTGACGCGCACCTCTTCGATGCACATATTGCGTATGCTCTTAAACACTACCTGAAGAGGGGCTCGCGTTCGCCCCCACTCTGGAATAGAACATCGGTTAACGGTGTGTTCTATTTTGTCATAAA
>Ga0315307_1001321_pt1 | contig 11063 bp, 9 predicted proteins | sample TDP2_MG_FD_203079 | JGI IMG/M metagenome (GOLD analysis project Ga0315307, IMG submission 203079) | Freshwater sediment microbial communities from Lake Towuti, South Sulawesi, Indonesia - TDP2 | ecosystem: Environmental > Aquatic > Freshwater > Lake > Sediment | place: Indonesia: South Sulawesi... | reverse complement strand
CTTCAAAGCAAACCTTTTGGAGTCTTCAATCTTCGTTCCTGCAGGATCTAAGTCATCTGCACCGACCCGATACATGAGAAGCTTCTCTCCAACTCTTTCCTTGACGTTCTCAACAACTTCTAAAGGAAACTTCATCCGATTATCCAACGAACCTCCATACTTATCGCTTCTTCGGTTTGTCAAAGGACAGAAGAACTGGTTTAATAGAAATCCATGGGCTCCATGCACTTCAACGCCGTCAAACCCGGCTTTTATCGCTCTTTCAGCCGCCGTGGCGAAGGTGCGTGTCAAGTCTTCTATCTCTTTAACTTGAAGCTCGTGGACGCCTTCGACCGCTGATGGAGCCACACGTGGCGCCCTGGTGATTTCCTCTGCAGCGCGCGCTCCTGCATGATTGATCTGGGCAACAATCAGCGTGCCTGACGCATGAATGCTTTGTACAAGTTTCTCCAACCCTGGAATTAAGCTGTCATCATGTATCCCTAACTGTCTCTCGCTAAGCTTCCCTTGAAGGGATACGTAGCTGTGTTCAACCATAAGCAAGCCAAGCGCTTTAGAGCGTTTAACATAATGCCCAATAAGCCTATCAGTAACAGCTCCTGCTCGTGTAGCCAACTCAGTGTTCATCGGAGGCATTACAATTCGGCACTTAAGCGTAAACCCTTTTACTTTCAAAGGATCTGATAGGCTAACCAATGTCGTTGTCACCTAATACTCTTAGGATAAATATTCTCATAAAAGTATCGCGCTAAGCTATCTAAGCATACGCAAGTTTACAAGCGCGCACGCTGATTCACGAAGTTTTGATAGCGGTCATTTCGGTTTCGCTCTCGGCTACGAGTTAAGATTTTTTGAGTGCGGGGAATAGGTTAATATGGAACGATGCATAAAACTCTAAAGGTAGAATTCTCTAGAGAGGGACAGAGACAAGAAGACAGCGTTTGGTTCGTTGTTTTGTCCGTTTTATCTCGAAGGTTCTACTATATTAAAGATGAGTGAGGTGAAAACTATGGAAGCAGTTAAAGAACAAAGTATGAAGCCCGCGCGTTCGTGGACTGAGCGTATTAAGCGAAAGCACTCTATAGAAGCAAAATTCTATCCTGAACTTCGCCATTGGGTGCAGCACGCGATTATGGAAGCTGAGAAACGCGGGAATTTTGAGAAGAAAGACCAGCTCCTGAGTCTCTTAAAAGAGCTCTAAGGGGGCTGTGTAATTTGCGTACGCTTGGTGAAATTCGAGACACATGCGCCAAGTTTTTGCTTTAACATTCATGACGCGTGTAGCCTTTTACTGTGAATGTATTGTCTCGCTTTGGTTGTTTTTCTGATATGTTCCATTTCTCTGAGATTAGTTTATTCGCGCGCGAAGAGGACTAGACACTTATTTGTCATCTTTCTTTCGTTTGTGCCAAGTGTCAATTATCGCTTGCCAAAACTCCACGAAAAACGCAAATCTTGCAATCCCTCCTGAGTTCCAAGTACTCCAAAAATGAAAGCGATTATGTCAAACTGAATCTCGCGCTTCACAAAGAACATGTATAACGATACAATTGAGGTGACTACAAAACCCATGAACAGAGAAAACGATATCAAGTCTCGGTAAGCCTGTCGTAGGCTGATTCCGCTCAACCTTTCTCTACTTTAATACTATTACCCTTTTCGCTTTAAGAGAATTAGCACGCCTGAAGAAAGAGGGGATTTGCGGGAGATTTGTCCATCTTAGTGTGAAGTGACTGGACTATACTACCGGAGTTGCTAGAGATAGGATGCCATGTGTGATTTAGATTTTTAATGTACAAAAATAGAGCGGGAATGTCAGAAAAATGGAGAAATTTTAGTATTCTTCGCCTTCTTCGCCGCTTGGCGGTGGTTTCTCTCTTCCTTCTTTTGGTTTTGTGGCAGCTATTACGTCGTCTATGCGAAGTATCATTGATGCGGATTCTGCGGCTGATTTGACTGCTTGTTCTTTTACTATTAATGGTTCGACTACGCCAGTGTCGTACATGTTTTCGGTTTTTCCTGTTAGGACGTTTACTCCAGTGTATTTTCCGTCTGTTTTTTCGTGCGTAGACCTCAGTTCTACGATTTTATCTATGGGTTCCAGTCCTGCGTTTTCAGCTAATGTCCTTGGTATGATCTCGATTGCGTCTGCGAAGGCTTCTATGGCGAGTTGCTCTCTTCCACCAACTTTTGTTGCGTAGTTCCGTAGTTCTTTGGCTACTTCCACTTCTGCTGCGCCGCCGCCTGCGACTATTTTGTTGTTTTCTATAACGTCTGACACCACAGATAAGGCGTCCGTCATGGCTCTCTCCGCTTCATCAACCATTCTTTCAAGTCCAGCCCGTATAAGCACGGCAACTGACCGCGGGTCTCTGCATTTCTCGACGAAAATCATTTTGTCTTCGCCTATCTTGCGTTCTTCCACGATACCTGCCATACCCAAGTCTTGCGCTGATAAGTCACCCAAATCTGTTACTATTCGTCCGCCCGTTGCCCTTGCAAGCTTTTCCATGTCTGACTCTTTTGCCCTTCTGGCTACCAGAATGCCCTCTTTTGCTAGGAAGTGCTGCGCCATGTCATCGATACCTTTCTGGCAGAAAACGACGTTTGCACCTGCATTTTTGACTTTTTCAACCATATCCTTCAGCATTTTGGTTTCTTGGTCTAAGAAGGCTTTCATTTGTGTTGGATCGCGTATTCTTATTTCGGCGCTGATTTCTGTTTTTTCAATTTCTAATGGGCAATCGAGCAACGCTATTTTCGCGTTTTCAAGTTTTTTGGGCATTCCTGGGTGAACAACTTCCTTGTCTATGATCACGCCTCTGATGAGTTGCGATTCGAAGAGGCTTTTTCCGGTTTTCTTTATTATCTGGATGTTGTCTATGTCTGCTATCCTTCTGTCTCCGCGCTGTTCAGCGATCTGTTTCACTGCGTCTATTGCGATTTCCGCTAGGTGTTCCTTTGCCGGACCTACGGCTTTGCTTGCTATTGAAGTTAACGCAACTTTTTTTAGCGTTTCACGGTCTTCGATGTCAACTGGTATTGAGATTTTGTTTATGACTTCGATTGCCCTTTGCACTGCTTTGCGTAAGCCGCTTACGATTATTGTTGGGTGAATGTTCTGGTCTAGGAGTTCTTCAGCTTTCTTTAGCAGTTCACCTGCCAGAACCACGGCTGTTGTTGTTCCGTCGCCTACCATGTCGTCCTGTGTTTTTGCAATTTCAACCATCATTTTGCCTGCTGGATGCTCTACGTCCATTTCGCCTAGAATCGCTGCTCCATCATTTGTTATTGTTATGTCTCCTAGGCTGTCGATGAGCATCTTGTCCATTCCGCGTGGTCCCAGCGTGGTCTTTAATACTTCGCCGATTACGCGGGCTGCCATTATGTTGTTTCGTTGGGCTTCTTTCCCTCTGCTTCTGGTCGTGCCTTCTTTGAGGATTAGGACTGGTTGTCCCGATGCCGTTGTTGTTAAGTAGGCCATTCAAACCCTCCATTCGAGGTTAAAATCTCAATCTAAATAAGCAAAAATGCACAGAAATATAAACTTTTATCTCTCCGCATCCAAATAGCATAGTTCAATGCATAACAGTTTAAATTTTGGCTTTACATTTTTGATAATGGTGGCTACACTTTGCAAATTTCAGTGCGGTTCTTCACAACTCTAAGAGAAGTAACCGGCAAAAGAGAAGAAACACTAAAATTCCCAGATGGCGAAACAGTAACCTTAGATAAAGTTCTTAAACAGTTGACTGATCGCTTCGGCAAAAGCTTCGCTGAGTATGTCTATGACGCTGAGACTGGTGAGGTTAAAGGCTTCTTGCAGTTTCTTGTGAATGGTAGAAGCGTATCAACGCTTAACGGATTGGATACAGAGCTTGCACATGGTGATGTTTTGGCTATAATACCGCCTGTTGGCGGCGGCTGATAGTTAAGCGCGGCGTGCACGTTTTTTATGGAGCTGCATTAATGGGGAAATGCTTAATTTGCGCCGAAAGAGCTGCTACCATCTCGGGCAGTTTAGGTGTTTGTTTAAAATGTATAAGGGAGAAGCCTGAACAAGCCCTTACTGTCATGAAGGGTGTGCATGCAAAGAGTCGTGTTGCTTTTGGTCTGCCTTCGGAACCACCTCGAAATGCTGCTGGACTGCCTTGCGGCGTTTGTGCCAATGATTGCAGAATTGGCGCGGGTAACAGTGGTTTTTGCGGGCTTGTTTGGAATATTTCGGGACGTTTGGTTCGCTCCGGAGGAACAGCCGAGAAGGGCGTTTTAGAATGGTATTATGACGGGTTGCCAACCAACTGCGTTAGTTGGTGGTTTTGTCCAGGTTGCACTGGAAGAGGATATCCTAAATATGCGTACAAGCCAGAGGCGGAGTACGGCTATGCTAATTTGGCGGTTTTCTATGGGGCCTGCAGTTACGATTGCCTCTTTTGTCAGAATTGGCATTACCGCAACCTATCGGCGAAGCAAAAGCCTGTTATGAGTGCTGAGGCTTTAGCCTCAAAAGTGGATAGGCACGTTTCTTGCATGTGCTATTTTGGCGGCGACCCTTCGCCACAGATGCCACACTCACTTGAAGCGAGCCGCTTAGCCTTAGAGAAGGCAAAGTCCGAAAACCGCATCCTTCGGATTTGTTGGGAAACAAATGGTTATATGAATCCAAAATTGGCTGAGAAAGCCGCACAATACGCCTTGGAAAGCGGAGGCAACATAAAATTTGATTTGAAGGCTTGGAGTGAAAAATTGAACATTGCCCTATGCGGAGTTTCAAACAAGCCAACAATGACCAACTTCAAAATGATGGGCGAAAAATTCTATAAGAAGCGGTCTGATCTGCCCATGCTCACTGCCAGCACACTGCTTGTTCCAGGTTATATAGACATTGAAGAAGTCGAGAACCTAGCCAAATTCATAAGCGAGACAGACCCGAATATTCCGTATACGCTATTGGCGTTTTATCCCTGCTATGTCATGAACGATTTGCCGACAACTAGCAGAAAACAAGCCATGGAATGCCAAAAAACAGCAGAAAAGTACGTAAAAAATACAAGAATAGGAAACATCCACCTACTCTCTTAAAGTGAAAGAATTGCCGGAATTAGCAAGGAAAATTTAAATTCTCATCTCGATTCCCATCGTGGCTACTGATTCAGCTTTTTTTCATTCTTTCTTTTTCCCAATCCTCTGCGTTCTTGAACCAAAGTTCAAAGGCTTCTTGAAAATTCTTTAAGGTTTCATCAACATTTTTGCCTTGGCTAGCAACGCCTGTTGCTGGGTTCATTGCAACGTACCATTCCCCATTTTTATGGATTGTAACGTCAATCTTCAATTCTGTCACCTTAAGATTTTAAAGTAGTTGGAATCCTATTAGCTTTCATACAGTCCGCAAGTTTCTGCACAGCATATTCAAGTGTTGGCGTGGATCTTAGCCACTTTCTTCTAAGGCAAGCTCTTTCTGCTGTGTCTTCATTTTTAAACATGGTTTCGATCTTGTGTTCTTTAGGATTTACTCTTCATCTCTCGAACCGATATTGAGAGAGAGCGCTAAGAAAGTCACTCTTAACGACCTTCTCCACGGTCAAAGCCTCTCAAACAGGACTAATTGTTGCAACAATTATTTTTCGCTTTTTTGCAACAAATGAGTCAAGCCTAATAACTAGCGAGCGCTAGGGTCCACACATTTATGCTGCCCAGAATGGCATTTTCTTTCTCATTGCGTTAAGGTATTCGTTTAATGTCTCTTGTTCTTCAGCCGTTAATCTATCCATAAATGCTGTCAGTAGCGCTTTTGCGTCAGGTTCGGGCAATTTCACATATAGCAAGTCTTTTTCGAATATGTGTCTTCCAACTATGGGCTTATCCATGGATATTGCAACCTGCATCCCCTGCTCCGCCTCTGGCAAGGCTTTACCCTTCTCTTGGATTTGCTGTATTTCGCCCACTTCTTCCCCATCTTCAGCCCGAACAAGAACATATTTGGGCTTTATCCTCCCCGCAAGGATTTCCACGCCAAAAATTGCTGGCTTTGCCCTTCGGAAAACATATCCTTCCATAATGCGGATTTTTCCAGGTTTAACGAGTTTTTCAAATTGCTGCTCAAGTTTTGCTTCACTTTGTGCTTTAAGCCATGACAAGTAATTATCTATCAAATGGTAAATGATTTTTTCCTGAAAAATCTGAACACCGTTGATTTTTGCTTCTTCTTCAGCATCTGGCAGAATTTTGACGTTGAAAGCTAAGATGGCGCCATAAAGTGGCTCGTGCTCTTTCACCACAGAAACCTCTGTGATATCTCGTTTGGAAACATCTCCAACATCTGCAAGCCTAACTGGCACGTTATTACGCTTTAGACTTTCAGCAATGGCCTCTAATGAGCCTAAAGTGTCTGCCTTTAGAACAACCCCATCGACATCCGTGATGATCCTGATCTTCTCAATCTCTTCGGAAACAAGTCTAGCATACTTCTCTGACTCTTCACCTTCTGGAACAGCATACAGAGGTGCACCAGCCAAGACTCCCTCTAGATCAGGCGCAACAATTTTCACCCCGGCCGCAGCTGAAACAGAATCCACAGATGAAAATCGGTCTCTTGGATCTCTAATCTCATCTAAAGGTTTAGGAACCAAAATCGCTCGTGTCCGCGTTACAATAGGCTTTTCCTTGCCGCCAACAACTATGACGTCGTCTTTCTGCAAAACCCCGTCGTAAATTATGGTGTTAAGCGTTAACCCCAAACCAGGCTCCTCCTTAACCTCTAGAACTGTGCCTTTGGCCGAGCCTTCGGTTGTCTGTAAGCGCTTCTTCAAGTACTGTTGCGTTAACCCAACGAGGACCATGAGCAGCTCGGTTATTCCTTCACCAGTTTTTGCACTTGTCGGCACTATTGCCACTGTCTTTGTGAAGTCCTTTACATGGTCAAAACGGTCTGTCCTGAAACCCAAACGTGAAAACACGCCTATAATGTCGTAGATTCTTGTATCCAAATCCTGCCTAACATATGGGTCCTGCGATTGATACGTCCTCAGAAACGGCGTGTCAGGGTAAGAGTTCCATCCCGGTATGCGGTCTATCTTGTTTGCAGCCACCAAAAAAGGGGTCTTACGTGCTTTCAGGATCTCCACACACTCGTATGTTTGGGCTTCAAAACCTCGCAAGATGTCAATCACAAGAATGGCTATATCTGCTACACTTCCGCCTCTCTTACGCAAGTTTGTGAAAGCCTCATGTCCAGGCGTGTCAATAATAAGCAATCCTGGAATCTCTATTTCGCCCTTAACCATAGAAAGCAAAGGCCCGACCAACTGCTTAAGCGTGTCAACCGGAAAGAAGCTTGCACCGATATGCTGAGTAATCCCGCCGGCTTCACGAGCTTGGACGCTTGTTTTACGTATCTTATCCAGAAGCAGAGTCTTACCAGTATCAACATGACCAAGAACGCATACAATTGGTTGACGAATAGACATCTTGCAGTGTCTCCTTTGCAGGATTAAACAAGCCGTCATTCAATGACGCATTCCGAAATTAATAAACTATTATCCTAATAAACACTCAGCAATCTATGCACAATACTTTTAAATTTGCACAAACCTTCTGCTCTACGAGGTGAAAGAATTTGACCTATTGCCCAAAATGTGGAGCACAGTTGAAGAATGGCGACAAATTCTGCTATGCTTGTGGCGTTCCAGTTGCAAAAGTAGTTAAAGAGGAATTCTCTGTTTCCTCCGACAATCTTATTGAAAGAGTCAAGGAACTTCTCCATGAAGGAAATGTGACCAGAATAATCGTTAAGGATGAGAAGGACAAGACTCTGCTTGAAATACCGGCTACGGTCGGAGTTATCGGCGTCGTTCTTGCACCTTGGCTTGCGGCTTTAGGCGTAATTGCTGCTTTAGCTACGAATTGTAGAATAGTTGTGGAAAGAAGAGGATAGGCCACTTCTTGCACAATGATTGTGTGCAAGAATGATTAAACGCTATTCTATTTTTGCAGTCATCAAGAATAGTCCTATAATCAAAAGGATGATGCTTAGAAATCCGAAAAATGCCGAGAAAGCACCTAACGCTTGCATGCTTTCAAATGTGTAGTACATAGCAATTGCGCCGACGACAAGGAGTAACAAACCGAAAAATCTTTCAGCCATGGTCAGCCCAAAACCGCCTTCTTCACTCATTGTGAGTCCATCCTTTTTATTTGTCCTTTTGAATAAAATATAATCAGTTATTTTAAATTTCGCTTATTCACTTTGTTTCCTCAAGCTTCTCTGGCAAGTATTCATCAACAATGTATGTTAAGCCGTACCTGCTGAACGCCTCTTGCTCTGCCTTCCTCTTAATTTTCATGAAGGTTTTGATTTCCCTCTGCCATAATGGATCCTTATAGCGCGGATCTCTCTGCAACTCATAAAGCCTTTTGACATCCTCTTCATCTAGCGGATCTGTCGGCAACTTATAGTTGACTATGTCTGTCGCCCACACACCACTCCATTTCGCGTCAGGTGTGTTTAACTCTCTTAGGTGTGCAGCATTCGCAGAACCCGAAATTATTACCATGGCTATGTGCATTCCCCAAGGGTCGCCATCTGTGAAGATATAAGCTGGAAGGCTGAGGTCCCTATTCAATCTCCGAATGAAGTATCTCGTAGCTCTCGGCGCCTGTCCAGCCGTTAGAACAAGTATTGCATTGAACTTCTTATGCACGTTCTCCTCTATAAACCGCGTGAATAGCCCGCCCTTCTCTATGGCAATGACTTTATCGGCCGTTGTTTTTGCAAACTCCGCTGAAGTTAATGCTGGTCCAATCAGAACACCGTCAGGATGAGAAGTCAGGTTCAACGTTCTTCCTTCGTAGCCCGGTACGGTATATTCTATTGTCAGGTCGCCGAAGACTGCTGAACGTTCCTCGGGGAATATGTTAAAATCTTCTCGTGATAGCCCCAAAACTGTTTCCAAATCCGTTATGATATTGTTTGATTCTTGTTGATCTGTGAAGGTCATTTCATATGCTTGCGCAGAATAGTAAACGTCTCTAAGGGTTGATGTTTTACGTTGTGAAGTGAGTTCATGGGAAAAGGAAGCAGCCCAGGTAAGTTGTGTAAAGGGCTTTACATGGCGAATGTTGCGGGCGCTTCTTCGAACCTTTCTGTCGCCTAAGATGAATTGCCTAAGTTGTGGGTCATAGTAGATGTTTTCTGTTGAGCGGCTGGGCATTGTTACGGATGGGAAATATCCCTCATCAAGTTGTTGATAAATCCCAGCGCCAAGGTTTTCCAGGCCTGCTAGAACTTCCTTCTTTCTCTCCACTATACTACTCTTATATCTCTTCTGCTCCAAACCTTTTCACACTCCTCAAAAGTTTTTCTATGTCCGGAAGCTTTTCTTTGCCAGCGAGCTGAGTTGAAAACTCAGCTATTTTCGGCAAATACTTGCTGAAAACCCCAAGTCTTTTTCGTTCTCTATCTACGTGTTCTCTCCGCGTTAAGAAACGCTGGAGTTGCCGCGCAACCTCCCGCAAGGCGTTAGCTATTTCTCTTCTAACCTCGAGTCTGTCAGCGATAAATTCTTTTCCGACTGTCTTGTATGGAACCTTTGTGCTGCAAATATGCACTGAAATTGCGATTGGCATGTCAGGCGTCACCTTGTACCTCCGCCAGTTCATTGAGTTTATCACTCTAACTGAAACGTCGCTTGCCTCATCATACAGCAGTGGGATTCTGTTGGCAAAACGGTAAATCAGGAAACTGCCTCTTTTGGGAACTTCTCCTCCGTACGCGATTCCCACTTCGATGATGAATGGGTGACCAGCATAGGTTGATGGCTTACGCCGATGAACGGCCACAAAGTCGGGCTTTAACTCCTTCAGTATACCCACCCTTAACAATTCTTCCCCCAAAGGTGACAGACAGCTAGCATCCGGCGGCAAGAATTCTCTGAATCTCTTGAGCATGTGCATTAATCTAACAATTTCCTCATGGGATAATTTCTTTGGGTTCTTAGATGGGCTTATATTGCTGAATTCCAAAAACTTTTGTGCGGTGATTGCCCCAACTCTGTGGAAATGGTTTCTTAGAAACTCAAGCATGTTCTTGTAAGGTGTTATCTGTATTAAGCGTTGGAGAAGTTCCACATCCACGCCGTAAGGGTGAGGTAAGGTCTCTCTGGGCGGCTCAGGCATTTCTTTTGTGACTCTCGTGAATTTGTAGAGTCTGCCCTTGGGGTCAACAAAAGTCAGTTTCGCATACGGATTTACCATGGCTGTTTGTTTGAAATAGTCTAGAATTTTTGTCATGGCTCTGAAGTAGTCGCCTTCTAGATGGAACTCAACTATTGTTCCTCGCCATTGTTCCTTGTTCATGAGAACTTTTCTGTCAAGTATTATTGGCCGGTTTCGCTGGATGTCGATCATAAGCTTGTACGTGTAGATTTTCGATATGCCAGTACTTGAGATTATGCAGGCTGGCTGGTGTGTTGTGATTTGTCCGTATAAGATTGCCATTTTCCCGCCTAACCCAAAGGTTCCTCTTTGCTGTTTTAGCTTGTATTTTGAGCCAAAGAGAACCTGTCCAAATGCTGATGGTATGTGTCTCGGTGGTACTCCTATGCCGTTATCTTCAACCCTCAACCTGTAAATCTGGGTTTCTTTGCTGGCTTCCCCTTCATATGAAAGTCTAACGTAAATGTCTGGCGGTATTTTCAGGTTTTCAGCAGCATCCAAGGAATTCTCAAGAAGTTCCCTTACCGCTGCAAAAATGGCTCTGGATGGATTTGTGAAACCGGCTATGTCCCGATTACGGTAGAAGAAGTCTGAAGCGCTTATCTCTTCAAACGTTGTCTGAGCCACTTTAAGTCTCCACCAGACCTTCTCTGACGTGAAATACTCTACGGTATGCTTTGCCTATTCTTTAATTTAACTACATTTTTCAACGAGAATTATTCATTTTTTGAATGGAAACGGCAATAACTCCTCAAGAGTCTTTACTTTAACAGTTTCAAACGAGATTCTGCCCTTTTCTGCTTTTGCCATAACAATTTTAATTTTGGGGTTTTCCGCAAAATCGTAGATGT
>Ga0315307_1001320_pt1 | contig 11063 bp, 6 predicted proteins | sample TDP2_MG_FD_203079 | JGI IMG/M metagenome (GOLD analysis project Ga0315307, IMG submission 203079) | Freshwater sediment microbial communities from Lake Towuti, South Sulawesi, Indonesia - TDP2 | ecosystem: Environmental > Aquatic > Freshwater > Lake > Sediment | place: Indonesia: South Sulawesi... | reverse complement strand
CGCTGGGGTTGCTCAAGGGCCAAAAGATATCCCTGACTGTGTGGCTCAGGGTAGCGGTGCCGCTCAGAGAGCGAGCAATCTTATGACTGTGGGAGAGGCTAAGATTGAACCCATAACTGCCGAGGTTAAGGGGGATTTATGCAGCCGTTGTTTAGTCTGCTTGTCTGCTTGCCCATATGATGCACTCGTTGCTGAGGAAAAGACGGTTAAAGTTCTTGAAATCTTATGTAAGGGATGTGGTGTTTGTGCTGCAGCTTGTCCATCAGACGCTATCGAAATGAAACACTTTACCGATGGGCAGATACTAGCCGAAGTCAGGGAAGCCTTGAAAAGCGACTAGGCTTATGATCGTGACTTTAACGTGCGTTTGTTGCCGATGCGTTCTTGCTTTCCGCTTGCGCAAGCATAGAGGAATATGATGAAAAATTCTTCTTACGTAAATGAAGCACGCGCTCTATATAGAAGTATTCTCTAGTAGATATTTCGGAAAAACTTAAATCATTTCTTCTTCTATTGTTATGAATGGGACTTCTTAATGTCCTGATGGATTGAGAGAAAGAGTAGAGGAGAATAGGAAATTGACTATTGTTAAGTATAATAAAGTCTTGAAGTGTCTCACTGTGACGCTGATTTCAATGCTGCTGGTTAGCGTGTTTGTGACGGGTGCAATAATTTCCCCCGTGAAGGCGCAGCAGGATATCATACTGTGGATAGTTACTACCACTGATACTGGTCCAGGGTATTACGGTGGTTATCACGACATAGTCAGGTTGCTCCAGTTATCGTTCAAAGAAATTGGCATTGACCTAAGATGGCAGCAGTATGAACCCTACACATGGGAGAAAGTTATTTGGGAGGAGCCGACGTGGAAACGGAATGGAAGCCATGACGGCGACCCACGCACACACAAATTAAACACGGACGGATGGGACCTCACCCTCTTCGAATGGTGGGTAAACCCATCCAGCTACATCTGGGTAGATGAAATGGCGTATTCGTGGGCAACACCCCCAACAGGCTGGAATATCATGTCCTACAATAATACAAGAGCTGACATTATCTACAAGAAAGCCCAAGCAACACTCGATCCAGCAAGGCACAGGCAATACATGCTGAAGTGGCAGGAAGAGTGGATGCACAACCCTGAGGTAATACCCATATACTACGCCGACACATATACGGCAAGGGCTTCCTTTATCGACAATTACGACGAAACATCATGGCTCTATGACATAAGCCAGCTTGACATCAATGAGGCTAAGTTTGATGAGGTAACGAGCGACCCAAAGTTCAGTACTCGTAGGGACATAGGGAACAACACGCTCCTATATGCCATCGCCGAGCCCATATGGAATTTCTTCACGTTAATTACGTGGACCTACACTGAGGAGGCATTTAACGTCTTGAAAACGTCAACGATGTACCGCAATTCACGTGAGAATTTAGCATATCCATCGAGTGGAAAATTCATTGTTGAACCAAACCTAGCCACTAAAATTCCAACTGCATCAGACTGGACAGAGATAACAGATACAGACGGGAAGAAAAAGTGGAAAGTAACAATTCCTATAAAACAGGGCTTAACCTGGACCGACGGTGAAGAATTCAACGCTACAGACGTAGCGTTCACCTACAACACCATCATCAGCCTTCCAGAAGCCGTGGCGTATGGGGACTTTAACTACCTACTGGACAGGGTTGTGGCGGTCGACAAGTACACGGTGGATTTCATTTATAAGCCTGAAATGGGACCCGACTACGACTTCGCCGGATACAACGCACACGGCTGGGGCCTCTCCATGCTGCCTTGGCACCAACTCAAAAACAAGGACATGACAGCTTGGAGGACAGCTCCTTGGAATAAAGATATAATTCCAGACAGCGCCGACGGAACTATAGGGGGTGGTTCCACCTCAGGCTTAGAATGCCTCGGACCCTACGTCCCAATCGCGTGGAAACCGCCATATGAATGGATCAAGTTTAAATTGAGACCCGAATTCGTGAGCACAATGGGCTGGGCAAACACACTGCCAGAATACTTTTACATGAGCTATATATTAGATGACGCTGTTAGAATGTTAGCCCTTCAAAACCTTGAAGTCGACATGATTGAATATCCGATCGCACCAGTACCAGTATGGGAAGGCATGATGGGTTGGTCTTCCCACAGGGTGTCCGTCTACAACTATCCTGCAAGCCATCCCCTATGGATACAACACAGAAACTCGATCCTCAGCAACAGGTATGTCAGGCTAGCCATAGCCCACGCCATAAACTATACACACATATTCGACGACATACTGCCAGGCTGGGGTGTCAAAAAAGCATATCCAGGAAAGACTTTCATCACTCCATGGCACGAGAACTTCAACACGGCACTCGGCAACTACGTTTTCGACATTGAGAAGGCAAAAATGTACATGGACATGTATCGAAAATCGCTGGTGGGGGCAGGTCCTAACGTAGGACCCTTGGGTGACCACGACTTCAGCGGCTTCGTTGACATGCTTGACTACCCCATCTGGGTCAACAACATAGGAAAAACCGCAGCCCAATTGCCGTGGTGGCCAAGCACTCCAGTAGATCCAGACAACAATAACGACGACTTCGTCGACCTAGACGACATAATACTCTGGGGAGGGCACGTAGGAGACTCCTACCCGTTCTTCGGAGCATGGTAGTAAATGAAAAGGAAAAAGACGCTTTTAACGACCGCGCTGTTGCTATTTGCGTTGGGCTTGCTCAGTGCCAACCCAGTTGGAGTCACAGCTGTACCATGGGTGTCTCCCTACATCATGGTTGTTCCTGACAAAATCCTGAATACAGCCATGACCCCGGGCACCACTTTCGAGGTTGAAATATACACTAACTACTATGACCCTGCAGGAGGACAGGCTTGGAGCTGGCAGTTCGGCTTAGCCTTCAACCCAGCAGTTCTAGAGGGTGTTTCAGTTCTCAACGGCGACCTCATCAGCGGGCCCTTAGCTGTATTCAGTTCGAAAGGATTTAACAACACTATAGGCAGACTGTTGGGGGCCGTTTGCTATTTTGACCACGACATTCCACCACCCCCCACCACCAATGGACCAGGAACACTCGCCATCGTAACCTTCAGAGTGAAAGCTTATGGATCCTCTGACATAACTCTTGTTGAAAGCGCGGGAAAGCCTACTGCACTCTTGGGATATGACGACTTATTAGGATATTATGAAATCATAGACGGACAACTGGAGTCTGAAAAAATAGGCCACGGGCGCTTCAACAACAAACTTCCAGGCGACGTTGACGACAACAGAGAGGTTGAAGTCTTAGATCTGTTTAACCTCAGCAAAGCCTACGGATCACATGGACCTGCCTGCAACTATCCATTAGAGTTACCAAGTCCAAACTGGAACCCAGAGTGCGACTTCAACTGGGACTTGAGAGTTGCCGAATCAGACCTACTCGACTTGAGCAACAACTACGGCGAAAGCGTATAGCGCCCTACCCCAATTTTATTTTTAACGAGTGTGCGCATTCGGACCGAGTGACGTGCTTGTTGTCAAGGTTTTAAGGGATTATCAAAAGGTCAATGGAAAAGTTGACGCCTCAGACCTCCTCGACGTAAGCCATAATTACGGCACACAAGCTAAACTACCGAGCAATTTTGTTTAAACTCCAAACAAACCTTCATGGACATTTGTTTATCTTTGTAATGCGAAACGTTTGAAGCTTTTAGCAATAGGAAGGCGGAGGCGAAGTTCCACATGCTGGTTTCTTCTAGAATAAAATATCAAAAGGTTCAAATATGGTCAAACCTCAGGTTAACGTGGAGAAAAATGAGACCGTAAATAAAGAATACTTTAATTGTGAGATGGGCAACGTTGATGAGAAAAAAGTTATGGTCAATGTCAATTTTTCTGCTACTTTTGGGCGCTGCTCTCAAAGTAAACATAACAGGAGTCTCCGCTGTCCCAACATCTCCATACATAATGGTTGTACCTGAAAAAACCGTGGACCCAACACTTGAGCCAGGCATGAACTACACAATATCCATATACACCGATTACGCTGAAAACGACATTTGGGGGTGGCAGTTCTCTTTGACCTACGACCCAGATGTCTTGCATGGCGATTATATAAATACAACGGACACATGGCAGGGCGACGGTTCAACAAAAATATTCAACGCAACCAGAGCACCCGTTGTTCAAGATTCAGAAAAAGTCTATGTAAATCAGGTCCTCATGACCAAACCTGCGAATTACACCATAGACTACAGTGCAGGCAAAATAACCTTCACGATTGTGCCAAGCCCCGGAGTAGAGGTGAAAGCAATCTACTTGGGCAGTGCAGTTATCAACGGCGACCTCATTACATTAGAAAAATCCTCAAGAGCCAAATTCTTTGCGGGCAAATTCGACAACACATTAGGCAAACTGTCGCTAACAGTAGCCAACTTCCGGTACGTCAATGACGGCGATAACACCACCATCGATACGGACGTCACTAGCGGACCAGGAACACTTGCCAACGTAACCTTCACAGTGGTAGGTACTGGAATATCCAGCATAACCCTTGGAGAAAAAACATTTCTCAAAGGATGTGATATAACAACAGATCCACCTACATTTTACAACATCATAGACGCCACTATGCCGAACCACATAGGCCACGGCTACTTCAACAACGTTCCCCCAATTCACGACGTAGCTGTTATCATGAACTACACGGTTGCAATCTATACTGACTACAACGGGAGTAATATTTGTGGTGGGCAATTCAACCTAACCTTCAACCCAGCTGTTCTGAAGGGTGTAGAGGTTCGCAACGGCGACCTCATCACCAAAGAAAAAAACGAGTTAGCCAGATTCTATCCGGGACAATTCGACAACACCCTAGGCACGCTGTCATTAACAATTGCTAACTTCTTCTACGTCCCTCCACAGTTACCAGACGTAACCAACGGGCCTGGCACATTAGCCTACGTAACCTTCAATGTGGTAGGCACTGGAGACTTAAACATAACCCTTGGATCCGCAACCCAACTCTTAGGAGTAAATCGTACAGCACTGCCAGCCATCGTATACACCATTACAGACGCAAAAATCTTCATCACCCCACTCACAGCACTTCTCGGAGACATTGTTTCAATTAACGTCGGTGTTGCAAACGAAGGCAACTTCACAGAAACCTTCGATGTCAAAGCCTACGTCAACAACACTCTCATAGGAACACAAACAGTCACCAACCTACTAATCGGAGGCAGAACACTCCTAACATTCAATTGGAACACAACAACAGGCATAACCGTAGGCAACTACATAATAAACGCAACTGCAGAGCTTCTAGACGACAAATATCCAGACGACAACACCAGAGCCACGCTAATCAAAATTAAGACCATTCATGACGTGGCTATCCTCGGCCTCGAAATTCCAGCCGAGGGGACTATCGGAGAACTCGTTCCCATTAACGTGACTGTTGCAAATCAAGGCACCTTTGAGGAAAATGTCAATCTCACGATTTACTACCAACCAATAATGCCTCAACCACCTGAACCCAAGGTTGCAAACACAACGAACTTCATGTTGGCTAAACGGCCAACATCCAAAACCATTCAGGTGAACTGGAACACCACGGGCTTAGAGGCGCACTCGTACACGATAAACGCCACGGTAACCATCGACAAAGATGAAGACCTTAGCGACAACACACTACTCGAACCCCCCCTAATCACACTTAAGCTGGGTCATGATGTAGCCGTCACTGCCGTCTCAGCATTACCTTATCAAGTGTTCGTTGGAGAAACTGTAACCATTAGTGTTACCATTCAAAATGTCGGCGGCTTCAACGAAACCCTTTTTGAAGTAAAAGTCACATACGATACAAAAGACATCGGAAGCCAACAAGCCCCATCACTACCCGCAGGAAATTCGACAACCCTCCCGTTCACCTGGAATACAGCGGGCGTTGACCCGAACATCTACCCAATAAACGCTGAAGCAATTTTAGACACAGATGCAAACCGAGACAACAACCGATATACCGCACTCGTTGTTGTTGCAGCACCAATTGGGCATATTGCGGGAATAGTCAAAGACACTTCCATAGGAACCCCAATAGAAGGGGCAACCGTAACCGCTGGCACTTACGCCGCCACCACCAACCCTTACGGATACTATAAACTCTCAAATGTACTCGCTGGAAACTACACTGTCACAGCCTCTAAGAATGGATACCAAACTTCCTCCCAAACAAGTATCAGGGTAGTCGCTGGACAGACCACCAACCTAAACTTCACCCTCACATCTCTTCCCACAACTGGACATATTACTGGCACAGTGACGGATGCTTCCACCGGAGATCCAATAGAAGGCGCCCAAGTAACTGCAGGCGGCTATTCTGTGTCAACCAACGCAACCGGCGGCTACGGTATCGAACTCGCGGCTGGAACCTACAATGTCACAGTGTCTGCGAATGGATACGAAAGCTCTTCTGAAACCGACGTTAACGTAATCGCCGGAGCGACAACCACGGTAGACTTCAAGCTCACAGCAGTCCAACCATCAAACATCTTCCTATATGCGGCGGCAGGCATCGGGGTGATAATCGTCATTGCAGGAACAGCGGTTTACCTTCGTAAAGGCAGAAAAACAACATAACATCAAAAGCACCATCTTTTCTACTCTTCCCTGGCTATCCTCGACACAAGAGATACCATGGAAGCCTATCCTGCATCTCTTCTCTAGTTTTAAAACAAACCAAAAAAATGCCAAAAGATTTTTGCTTGGAAAGTAGCGAATAAAAAGCTTCTTAAACATCTCAAATAATATACGACACACTTCGGCGGGTGAATCAAGTGAGAAAAAACCTGTTTTGGAGTTCTCTCATACTACTGCTCGTAACCAGCCTTTTCAGCGTAAATATGAATATAATAAGGATTACCATGGCGCAGAATCGCGACATAGCCGTCATTGGTGTCACGCCATCCACAACCTCAGTGATAGCAGGTGAGCCTGTAAACATCACAGTTGTCGTTGAAAACCAAGGAACAGCAACCGAAAACTTCACTGTAACGCTATACTATGACACTATCAATATCGAAAATAAAACCGTAGCAAACCTAGCAGCTGGCCTAAACACAACTTTAGTCTTCACGTGGGACACAACAGACAGAAAGGAGGAGATCTACACAATGGATGAAAAGGAGAAAACTTACGCTATAAAAGCCGTAGCGAGCACTGTGCCCGGCGAAACGGATACACAGGACAACACACTTACCTCACCTAAAGGGATCCGGGTCGTATCTCGATACATTGCAGTTATCCCCCAGCGCACCGTAAACTTTACAATAACGTCCGGCATGAACTACACGGTTGCAATCTATACTGACTACAACGGGACTGACGTTTGGAGCTGGCAATTCACCTTATCCTACAACCCAATCTTTCTAGAAGGCATTGAAGTTCGCAACGGCGACCTCATCACCACAGCAAAACACCCAAACGCAAAATTCATAATGGGAAAATTCAACAACACTATAGGCGACCTGGGGCTGACAACTGCCTACTTTGAATACATAGATACGTACGACACCACCAACGGGCCCGGAACACTAGCCTACGTAACCTTCAAGGTGAAAGGAACTGGAGAATCAAACATAACCTTTATTGAAACAAAAACTAAACTCTTAGGACCTAATGCAGCCATAATCATAGATGATCTTTTTCCATCCCTTAACCATATACTCTACGGCTACTTCCGCAACACTGAAATGGTAATCCACGATATAGTCGTTATCAGCGTCACGCCATCCATCACCTCTGTAATAGCAGGTGAGCCTGTAAACATCACAGTTGTCGTTGAAAACCAAGGAACAGTAGCCGAAACATTTGATATTAAGGTTTACCACGATTACGACTCGCGGTTTCCAGATTACAATGTCATAGGAACGAAAACATTAGAGAGTCTAGCAACTGACGCAAGCAAAACCCTAAACTTCACTTGGGATACAACAAACATAAAGCCGGGAAGCTATACCATAACGGCGGTAGTTTCTAAGGTACTCGGCGAAACAGATACCGCCGACAATACTCTCCAAAGCGACAAAATGGTTACAGTAAAACCACGGGAAACAACGCCTTTGCCCATCACTCAAATAATAATTGGCATCGTCATAGTAGTCGCAGTTATCGCAGTGATTGCCTTAGTTCGTAGACGAAAAAAGAAGCCACTACTAGAGGAAGTCTGACGATCACTCTTTTCTTTCCGCTATCTTAAATTACCTTGAGAACCCACAATTTTGGCCAATAAGAAGAAATGTCAAACCAACGAAGTAAGGCTGAGTCACCGACACAACGCAGAGAAATCATAAAACACCAAGAAGTAAAGTTTAAATTTACTCTTTTGCTATTTACTTTAACTCCTTTAAAACTAGGAGAAGAAAAATCAGTGCTTATAAAGGCGACAAGTTTATGCCATCAACTTCTCAAATGCGAGCTGCCTTGCGTGGGACACATATCACCGCAGAGATGGAGAAGGTTCACCTTGCGGTACAAGGGAAGAAAAGGAACAAACGTGTTAGTGCACCCTTGCTCCCCCATTGCTAAAAAGCTACATGGGTGGTTGCGCTCATGACAATGAAAGATTATTTAATTAGAAGACTAATAGTAATTATTCCGACATTTTTCTTGATTACTGTAATTATATTTACGCTAATACACTTGGCTCCAGGCGACCCCACAACCATGATGGGAGGTGCTCGCCCGCTAAGAGAGGACGTAAAGGAAAAGATAAGAATTGAGTACGGTCTTAATCAACCAATTCCTGTTCAATATTTAATATGGCTGAACAAATTATTGCATGGTGACCTCGGATACTCCTATATCTCTGGTTCCTCGGTGATTGATATGATAAGTGCGCGGATTTCACTAACGATAGAACTTCAGCTCTTGGCTGAGTTATTGTCAATAGCGATTGCGGTTGTTCTAGGAGTTATTGCCGCCGTTAAACACCATTCAATTTATGATGCATCATGCTCAGTAGGTGCGTTAATCGGCTATTCGACACCTGACTTTTGGCTAGCATTGATGTTGATATTGGTTTTTGCAGTTTGGCTAGGATGGTTTCCTACCTCACGGCCTGAAACTGTCGGCTTAACATTCACTACGCCCTTCCACGCGTTATTTGATCACTTAAAACATATGTTCCTTCCAACACTCACTCTTGTCACAGTGTGGACAGCTTATCTCTTCAGAATGGTGAGGTCAGCCATGCTGGAGGTCTTAACACAAGACTACATTACCACGGCCAGGTCAAAAGGCCTAAAAGAAAGGGTTGTAATCTACAAACACGCTCTAAGAAATGCCTTACTTCCAGTAGTGACGTATGTAGGTTACTCCATAGGATTGTTGTTTACTGGTGCAGTAGTCGTTGAGGAAATATTTGCTTTGCCAGGTTTAGGTCAATTAATGGTTGAAAGATCAGAGGCTAGAGATTATCCTACACTCATGGGTCTTAGCATAGTTATCGCTATTATGGTTCTGATTGCCAGTCTCTGTGCAGACATAGCCTACGCGGCGGTAGACCCGCGAATAAGATATGACTAAAGAAGAGATGGTTAATGAACAGTCGCTTGCACACAAACTCGAAGAAGAAGAATGAAAAAGTTCATAGACCGTCAAGAGCCACTCGACTTTTCATTGTGTGGAGAAAACTTAAAAAGAGTAAATTGGCAATTGCTGGCTTCGGCATAGTCTTGCTTATGTCGCTGGTTGCGCTTCTCTCTCCAATAATTGCTCCATACAGTCCTGATTCCCCCTCAGGAAGTTCAAGGATGCCTCCCTCTATGGAGCATATTTTCGGAACTGATAATTTAGGCAGGGACATGTTAACCTTGGTCATGTATGGAGCTAGAATCTCTGTCTATGTTGGAATCGCCACCGTCTTAATAGAAATTGCCATTGGCTTGAGCATTGGAATGACTGCAGGCTATTTCGGAGGAATCATTGACGAGATACTAATGAGGGTAGCGGATGTGGTGTTCACCTTACCTATGCTTATGATGGTACTCTTAGCCATATCAATGTTTGAGGTGCGAAGTATAAATATAATAATTTTGGTGATGGCAATATTGGAATGGCCTTTAATGTCTAGGGTGGTGCGAAGCGAGTACTTATCGCTTAGAGAGGCAACTTATGTTGAAGCGGCGAGATCGATGGGTGCTTCCAATTTGCGTATTATGGTGCGTCACATTTTGCCTAATATACTGTCTGTAATGATTGTCCTTGCAACCATGGATATACCCTGGTTCATCCTCCTCGAGGCAACTATAACCTTCTTAGGTTTCGGCGACCCCATGTCGTCCTCGTGGGGTGTACTCTTAGAAAGGGGATTTCCTCATATGTCGACTTCTTGGTGGATTATAACTTTCCCTGGACTGGCTTTACTCATCACTTCATTGGGGTTTAACCTACTTGGCGACGGCCTGAGGGACGCCTTAGACGTAAAAGTGAGGGAGTGAAAGGGGAATCAACAACGAACGACGCTGTTTTAAAGATAGATGATTTAAGAACGTACTTTTTTTTGGCAGAGGGTGTAGTGAAAGCCGTAGATAGAGTTAGCATGAAAATAAACGAGGAAGAAACCCTTGGACTCGTAGGCGAATCAGGGTGTGGGAAAAGTACGGTGGCTCACTCAATTCTAAGATTGATTCGACAGCCAGGCAAAATAGTTGGCGGAGAAATCTGGTTTGAAGGCCAAAATCTACTAAAGAGAAGCGAAAGTGAGATGAGAAAATTAAGAGGAAGCAAAATAGCGATGGTTTTCCAAAACCCGACGTCTTCGTTAAACCCTGTCTTTACCATAGGATCTCAGATTGCTGAGGCGATTAAATTACATCAAAACGTGCAAAAACACGAGATAAAAGAGAAAGTGATAGATATATTAGGGAAAGTTGGCATCGCAAGTCCTTCAGAGAGAATGAAGGATTATCCACACGAATTTAGCGGAGGCATGTGCCAACGAGCCATGATGGCCATGGCTCTCTCATGCAATCCCAAACTGCTAATCGCTGATGAGCC
>Ga0315307_1001317_pt1 | contig 11069 bp, 11 predicted proteins | sample TDP2_MG_FD_203079 | JGI IMG/M metagenome (GOLD analysis project Ga0315307, IMG submission 203079) | Freshwater sediment microbial communities from Lake Towuti, South Sulawesi, Indonesia - TDP2 | ecosystem: Environmental > Aquatic > Freshwater > Lake > Sediment | place: Indonesia: South Sulawesi... | reverse complement strand
GTTCGTCAAACACGGGGCGGCCTGACTGCTCCCATATGTCGATCACGTCCTCGGTCGGGAGAAGCCGGCCGATGGCGGTATCCCCCCACGGTGGGTAGGCTGTGCCCGTGCCGCCGTAGCTCTCCCATCCCCCCGACATCAGCAATCCCATGCCGCCCTCCTCAACCCCCCTTGCCAGCTTGTTTATGTGGGTGCCGACGGCCAGGCGGTTGGCGTTGGCCAGCACCGTTACATCGAAGTTCTCCACGAGGTCCTGGTATGTGCGGGGCATGTAGAGCCTGACCCTCCTGTAGACCTCGTTCTCGGGCATCCATGCCCAGTCGCGAAGGGTCGCTATGACGAAGCTGATCGAGAACAGAGGATCGGATCTCATGTAGCTGAAGGGTTGGGACCGGGTCATGCAGCCCACGTAGAGGACCCCGATCGTCCCGTCCTCAAGCGCGCAGGCGCCGGCGAGGACCACTGACAACCCGAAGGCGACCAAGGCATTCAGGCTGTGGGTTGCCAGCCGGTCGGCCCGGGGGCTTGGTTTCCGAACGTCTCGCTGGCTGCTCGAGGGCCGCTTCACGCGCCGCCGTGGATGCTCACCTGGGCGAAGATGGGCCCTCCGCATCGGGTCCGGGAATCTTGGTGGCCTGACTCTGCGGGGTCTGGTGACGCGGCACCGGATCGGCACAGCTCCCGTCAAGGATCTCCGAGCAATGTTGTCCATCCGCGTCATCACACCTACCTTGATTCGCTGGGATCCGAGGGTCCGGGCATCACGGCATGCATTGGAGAACGAGCAGCATCGGGGAGGACCTGGTGGAGGCGACCTCCCTGTACATCGATCTTTTGAGCATGAGGGCCCAGATCGTCACGCCTGCCAGCAACATCGTTGCCGTGACCGTCGCCCATTCGACGACGTACACCCAGAAGAGCGTTCTGTCCTTCAGCCTCATTGCATCATCCTCAAGCCCGTCCAGCTCCTGAAGGGCACGGTTCAGTGTTTCGTAGGCCGCATCATACTCGCTGCCCAGGTAGTGCGCGGATGCCCGGCCCCGGATGCCCTCGACGCGGTTGAGCTCATCGTACTCCTTCGTCGGAATGGCGCCGAACTTCTCGGCGAACTCCAGAAGGCTTGCTAGCAGGGACTTCCTTAGCCCGAAGTTGTAGAGGTCCATACGGAATTGATGGACCATGTAGGGATCATCCGGCAGTTCATGGGCCGTGCAGAACCAGATGATGTTGACCACGATATCCGGGGCGTAGACATTCGGGGGACTCCCCCCTTCGTCCCAGAAGGGCGAGGTGATCATGTCCCTGAAGGTAAAGGTGGTAGAATGGTTCCAGTGCCAGTAGAAGACGTGGGCAAGCTGCCCCGGGATCGGGTAGCCGATGCCCGCGTTGTTGCGGGTGTAGGAGAGGATCACGGAACCGGGCTTCGGGATCGTGATCAGGATTGGCTGTGCATCCGTGTATGCCCTGAAAAGGGGCTCGACCCTTTCCTTGAAGGGCTTCATGATCCCCGGCACATCCCCGCTGTCGACGATGACCATCGGGCCCGTCTTGCCGTGTTGGTAGTGCATGTCGGAAAGGACGGCCTCAACGTCGTTTGGGAAGGGCTCATCGAGGATGCTGTCCCTCCACTCGGTGTCATACTTTCCCTGGGTGCTTCTGCCGTTGATTCCCCCCTTCAGGTGGTTATCAAGGGCGTTCCGGATCCACATCTGCTGCTGTCCGGTGAAGTGGTCCGCATCGATGAGGGCAAATAGGAAGAAATCGTATGTGAGGAGATCCTCCTCCCTTCTCGGGAAGTACAGCCTCATCAGGCGGTTGATAACCTCGGGGGTCACATCCCCCCATTCCCTGGTCGGGATGAGCAGGGGGTCCGTTGAAGGCTCGGCGGTGAACCACCTGGCCATCACGTTAACTGCTCCCACGTCCCCGCTCCCAAATACCTTGATCCTTAGGGGGCGATTCCCGGCAGCGGCAGCCGGTAGGATCAGCAGAACCGCCCCAATCATGGACAAGGTCCTCAGGGGCAGGCCCGATCTGGCAGTTCGGCGGTCGGATTCTCCCTTCCACGCTATGTTCATACTCACCCCAATACCTCCTTCGCCGACCATGGCATCTTGTCCCTCTTCATCAGCCATATAGCGTTCAGACCCGCTACCGGGAAAGCACCGGGCTCGCTCCTCAGGACAACCTTGGCCTTCCCCTCCTGGGTCGTCGACTTCCGCACCGGGAACTCGAATACCCTGACCTCCCCGAAGGGAAGGGAAATGATGCCCATAGGCTGACCGCTACGCCGCGGGTGACCTCTTCTACTGTCTAATATTGTTCTCTTCACATCTGAAAGGGTAGTCATTGCGCGGCTCCGCTGCCAATCGTCACGGATGCGTCTTGACTTGGTCGCAGTCCCCGGAGGGGACTGACCGGGTGTGCATTGGTCGTCAGACCACGGCATGCGTCCGCCGGCCCGAGCATCCCCGAGATCCATGGTTGGCATTCCTTCTTCTCGCCGGGGAGCGGAAACCCTAGGAGGCATCATCGCGTATCCATGTCTGCGGCCGTGTCCCCTGCAGACAACCGTCGGGAAACGCCGCTCATAGGTCGGCTCTGATGGAGCCAGCGGGGGTAAGAGCGAGAGCCCGGGGTGTCCTACAGGCAGCTTGCCCCACCCGTACTCCTTTCCTCTGCCAGAAGAGTGCTGCGCACGCAGGGCCTTGCCGGTGAGGAGAAGTGCCAGAAAGGATCGGATTTCCCTGGTTGGAGACTGATGCAATCCCATCCCCAGCGCTTTTCCTACTACTCGTCCTGGGCTATCCACCATTGCACCTTGAGCGGGCACGCAGGGGATGATCACCCCTTCTCCTGCGCCGCTTGCACCTGCTCCAGGGACGACGAACCAGTAGAGCTATATCTAAGATCGGTGATCAGTGATCAGCAGATGCGCCAAGGCGGGGTTTGATGGCAAGGAAGGGGAGAACGGCTTCCAGAACGCAAGGCTTCGTGGCTGGGAGCGAAAAGGGACAACCATGTTTGAAGCTGGGATCGGCCATGAGGGCATGCGGCTTCTTGCTTGTCGCCTTTGCGTTCTTGCCAGTCTGCCACGCAAAGAGCCCTCACTTTGAGGCCACAAAGAAGATCGGGGTCCTGTGCATAGGCGACACAAGCTACGGCGAATCCCCCATACTTGGCTGGTTGTCCCTGGACTTCGCCGTCCAGTGGCAGGAGCTTCCCACCGATGTGGGGGATGTGATGGGGGACGAGGCGGCGAGGAAGATCACCAGGTTGTACATGCCGCGAACCCTTGACAAGTTGCTGGAAACCTACGACTTCCTGTTGCTTCTGGAGCCGCGGATGGATTGGTTCAGCGGGACCGAGATGCAGAGGTTCAAAGACTCGGTCAACCAGGGTGTATCCAGCCTTCTTACCCTCTGGCCCGATGCCGAGGGATACCTTTCGCTTGTCGACTCCGTGCTTTCGGAGGTCTACCCGCAGGCATTTGCCGCAAATTTCGAAAGCCCGTCGGACAGCGTGGCCTACCGAGCCGTGGTCAACAGGAACAATCCACCGGTTCTGACGCCCTTCCTTGCGGTCGGGATTGAGAAATTCATCGGCGATGATGTGAGACCGGTCCATCCCAAGCTTGGAAGCACGATCTGGGCCTGGGCCAAGAAGGAGGGAGCCGTCAAGGTCGCCGAGGAGCCCTACATAATCTCCTGGGAGTTCGGGGAGAACGAGGCCGAGAACTGGGTGATCGGGGTGGACGTTGATGAGCAGTGGTTCGGCCGATCGGGCGGGGACGAGTATGGAGGGGACATCATCCTGAACATGCTCTACTACTCCGTGGGGAAGCCGCTCCCGCCGAGCGTGGAGCTGATCCACAACGTCAGGAGCGCCTTCTTCACCTACTCGGTTGAGAAGAGGCTGGTGTATGCCGTTCTCGAGTTTGTCGACAAGTTCGGCGCCAGCACGGTTGAGCTGGACAGGAAGATAGCCCAGCTCGACGAGGGCAGGGACGAGGCTGAGAGGGCATACATGGAGGGCGATTACGAGGCTGCGTACAACCAGGCCAATGCCATGATCGATGAGCTGTCCAAGCTGAACGAGGAAGCCGTCAGAATTAAGGATAGAGCCCTTCTGTGGGTGTATGCCACGGAGTGGCTGGCCGTGAGCGGAACTTCCATACTGGGGGGCTTCATCCTATATAGCCTCATGGTCAGGAGGAGGCTGTACAGAGAGGTCTCTGTGACAAGAACCAACTACTAAGCCAAAGTGATCGGAAGGATGGCCACCTCGAGGGGACGATCGATCGAAGGGTCGTAGCGGACTCGGTGCGCCACGCGGTTGCGCTCGCGCACCATGACAGTCATGCCTACGACCCTCGAGGGGCTGCGGGCGGGGTCATCTCCGCTTGGGTTGGAAGGACAGGACGAATCTCCTGGTTCTGTCGAGGCAGAATCTGTACCACTTGCCCTTGTTGAGCTTCTGGGATGCCAGGTAGTTGAAGAATCCGTGATCCTGGCCCTTCGCAGGGTAGAGAACGCAGCGGTTGCCGGCGGAGTGCATCCTCTCGCAAAAGGTCTGCGCCTGGGAGAAGGGAACGAGCCTGTCGTCCGTGCCGTGGAAGATCACCGTGGGGACGATGCCGGGGCGGACGTGGCGCGTCGGCGAGATCTCCTCGGCCCGGGATCCGACCCCCAGTTCGACCAACAACTGGTGGACCTTCAGGCTGAAATCGGACCCAGCCAGATCCAGGGCCGGATTGAAGAGGACCAGTCCATCCGGGGCGGAGCTGATCCGTGGGTCCTCGTCATCTTCGTCCAGGCCCGGGACCGTCGCTGCACATGCGGCGATGTGGCCCCCGGCCGAACCGCCGGAGGCGATGATGCGGGAGGGGTCAAGGCCGAGCGCCCCTGCGTTTGCGCGCATCCACCTGACTGCTGACTTGGCATCCTTCACTGATTCGAAGGGCGTGGTGCCGTTCTGGCTTCTCGTCCGGTAGGCCGCCGTGATTGCCACGACGCCGTGTTCAGCCAGGTGTACTGCCTGGTGCATGAACTGGGCCGGGTTCTGGGCGATCCATCCGCCGCCCCCGAAGAACACGATTCCGGCCCTCGAATCTGACCTGGACCAGCCGGGGGGAAGGTAGACCGTTGCCGCCAGTTCGGTTGCCCCGATGCGCTTGTAGACCTCATGCCTCGTGGTCACGGGTGACTCAACATCCATTCTGTCCGGCCCGGGTTTTCGGTGAGCGTCGGTCCCTGTCTTGGACCGCGCCTGTTTCATGGACTGCACAACCACTTTAAGCCACCTGCCCGCAGAGATATGCGCTGCGTCTGATCCTGCCGAGGAATTCGATCATCTGTTTATATGGGTGTCGGGCGGTATCCCGAATCCCGGTGAACCGAAAGGCTGTGGGGCGCCGGATTCCTGTCGGATCAGTTTCTGGATCTGCCTTTCGAACTCGCGCACATCGTTCAAGTTGTGCTTGACGATCTTCAGGACACGAGTGTTGTCGACCTCGGCATACCTGTGAACGAGAAGGTCCCTGAACTTCGCCATCTCCTGAAGGCTCTCTGCCAGGCCTACCTCGAGGACCCTTTCGCGCCCCAGGGTGGCAAACATCTCGCTGTACGATTCTGCTCTGGTGAAGCCCTTGACCGAGATGACGTAGTTCGCCACGTCGATGCAGGCCTCGACGATCTCCAGGAGGGAGTGTTTTGTGGCCTGTATGTCCCCATAGCTTGCTAGGAATTTCTTCTGGGTGAGGCGTTGAACGTCTTGTAGGAACTTGAGGTTGCGATCAATGATGTCCAGTTCCCCTTCTATGATCGCCCTATCCAGCGTCACTGAGCAACCTCTCCCGCCGCAACCGATCATACTGGTCATAGAAGGGTTTGAAGTCAAGGTAGGAGTCAATGACTTCGATTTCGAACTTAACCCTCTCGGATTCGTCCCTGGCGAATACCAGCTCCCCATCGATGACCTGGCGCAGAAACCTCGGTGGCATCCCGTTCAGTAGCCTTACGTCCAGCTCGCGGTTGATGTGGCCCTGCGTCTCGATCTCGATGGCGATTCGAGCCGGATAGAGGGGGTCGGCATCGAACTTTTCGTCCAGAAGGATCCCGAGGTCCAGATCGCTGTCGCTCCGTGCGTAGCCTTTCACCGACGAGCGGTAGAGGTAGGCCAAGACGACCTCCCTTCGTTTCTTGAGGACACCTCTGATCGCATCCCTGGGGTGCATCCGCATGGGTCAGGGGCTTTGCTGATTTATACATTCCTCCTCTCTACCCAGTGTTGCAGCCTGCTGGTGGGCAAAGATGCCAGTGCACATCCCTCAAGCACAGCTCACTCACTCTCTACCTCGGATCCCGCAACGTTTGCTTGTGCTGTAGCAGCCTTGGATGGCGCCACTCGTTCCGGAGGGCTATCCGAGTCGGCGTTTGTCCAGTAACAGGATCGGCGATTTCGGCGAACCCATCCGGGGATTTGTGCTGTGGTGGGTTCGCTGCTCCAGAATGGGAAGGGGGAAGGGCGATACGTATTTCTGGGGGATATTTCTCCTGCTGCTGATGCGGGAGGTGATGTCAATGGTTGGTCACTGGGAGGATCTCGAGCAGATGAAGGCCAGGGTCGGCTCCGAGGGAGAAGAGACCCATGTTTTATGGTTTGTGGGCATTGTGTTCGCAATACTGGGGGTCATTGCCGATGCTGCAAATCACACCATTGGGTTGGAGTCAAGCACTTGGCTGCTGCTTGCGGTCGTTGCATTGCTGGCCAGCATGGGCTCGCGCATTGAGTGGGCAGTGGCTTGGTATCTCAGAACGGGAAACAAGTGATGGCCCTGAGGCGCTCTCACGGACACAGTTGATGAAGGGTGAGCTCATCATGAAGGAAGTCGCGAGATCGAGGTGCTCGGTGAAGCTGTTCATCCCTAGTCCCGGTTCCTGACCATTCAGACTTCCGGCTGGGGCGCAGCCTGCAGCCAGTCCCCTTTGTAGAGGCAGCCAGTCCTCTTTGCCGCATTGAACAAGAGGATCAACTCGTTGTCGCGGAGCATATCCACGCCAAGGATGCTGGGCAGCGGGTCGCCCCCGGGCGGGCAAGCGTACATCCTGCTCACCTCGATGTCGACGACCTGTCTGGTGTCGGTTCCGGCCTTCAAGACTGTATGGCCCTGATCATGGATCTTGATCTTTTGCCCGCCAATCCGAATGGTCCTGCTGCGATGCCCTAGGTGCGCCCTCCGGATCCTGCTGAAATCAATGTTTCCGATGAACGTACATGGGCCACCAGTGTCGACGAGGAACTCGGCTCGGAAGAGGCATCCGTTAGCTTTGCCCATGCAGACGACGAAGGGCCTGATGGTCTGAGTGCCGCCTTCTCCAGTCTCGGTGCGGACGGTCAGCGGAATGTGCAATAGGCTTCCCCAAGAAAGGCCCAGCCTAGCCAACCGAACCGGGCTAGTAGAAGATGCCGAGGTCCTCGGAGAATAGGAAGGTGATCAGCACCAGGGCCGGGTCCACTCCCTTCCGAGCAACCTTCCTGATGACGGAATCGAGATCCCTCCCTGAGGCGAGCACTCCGCGGTCCTTGATCGCCACGTACATGTCCTTGTACTTCTCCTCCAGAGTGCGACGGTTCTCTTCGAGCCACTCATTGTCCCTCTGGCCGTCAAGCAGGACCTGCAGTTCGTCCATTCAGCTTTCTCCCCTGTTCGTTTCCCCTACCGACCGAACGGACGTAAAGCTATGCCGATCAAAAATGTATCGCCAGTCATATAGGCATTCCAAGGGAAGGTGCAACGACCCGGAGCCCACTCGTCTGACATCTCGTCTTGGCGCATCTACATGAATCGGGTTGGCATCAGAACATCCGGGAATCTGGTCGTAAGGGAATCATGGCGGGCTCCGATAGGGTGACGATCCCGCAACCATTTTTAACGGGGCCAAGGGCCGAAGTGTCCCGGGTCATTACCACGTCCAAGCTGGGAGCTGCGGTCATAGGCTTGAGGATCGGCCGGGTCCATGCCGAGGCATGGGCAACCAACAACAGGACAAAGCTCGTTGCAGTCGTGGACAGGAATGAGGCTGCTGCCAGGGAAGTTGCGGCGGCATTCGGCGTACCCAAGGTCCTGACCGACTATGCCCCCTTGTTGGAGGACAAGGAGATCGAGGTCGTCAGCGTCGCCACCCCCGATCACTTCCATGCGGAGCAGACCATCCAGCTTCTCCGTGCGGGCAAACATGTGCTCTGCGAGAAGCCCATGGCGCCCACGCTGGCCGAGTGCGCGAGGATGGTAAGGGCGGCGCAGCGAGGCTCATCCCTACTGATGATCGGCCAGAGCTACCGCTTCAACTCACAGTTTGCTGCGGTGAAGAGGGCCGTGGATGGCGGTGCGGTCGGTACGCCTTTCCTCGTGGAGAGCGAGTACTGGAACAATCTGATGGGCGTTGGCGGTGCGGGGAACTGGAGGATGGACCCCAAGATCCGGCACCCCTTCGTCGGCGGTTGCCACGCCATGGATCTGATCCGATGGGTGGGCGGAGAGGTCGTTGAGGTCTGCGCGGCGGCCAACCACTTGGCCTTCCCGGAACAGCCCACCGATGACTGCATATTCGCCAATGTCCGGTTCAAGGATGGTTGTCTGGGCCGGGTCCTTGTGTCGAGCGGCTGCCAGCGCCCCTTCCTGACAACGCTCGACGTGCATGGGGACAAGGGCACGATCGTGGATGGCCGGCTCATCCCAAGCAAGGACGGCAAATGGGCGCCGCTGTCCCTGCCCGAGCTCCCGCCGCCCATCAAGGGCGAGATCGCCGCCTTCGTGGAGTCCATACTTGATGGGAAGCCCGTGCCGGTGGATGCGAAGGACGGATACGGGACGATGGCGGCGTGCTTTGCCGTGGTGGATTCCTCGGCTAGGGGAAAGCCCGTTAGGGTCGGGAGGATGTGACCGCAGAGCTACGGGCCGGAGCGGCAAGGGCGGAAATAACGCCTGAACCCGGCATACCGCTGGCAGGTTTTTGGCAACCCAGGCCAGCCAAGGGCATCGATACGCCTCTCTCGTCCCACGCCCTGGTTGTGGACGATGGCGACTCATCCCTGGTCTTTGTGGCGCTTGACCTGATAGCCCTTCTCGGGTCCGATGTTGACGTCGCAAAGAAAGGTATCCGAAGGGAAACTGGCATCAGATCTGAACGGATCATGGTCGCATGCTCCCACACCCACGAGGCCCCGTATCCCTGCCCCCTGCTGGGAAAGGAGACCCATGCCGAGCCGGACTACATCGAATCGGTGATCCACGCCATCATCGAATCAGCTTCATCGGCACATGCTGGGATGGTCCCCGCGGAGGTCGGCTTCGGCTCCACCAGGGTTCCCGGGCTCGGGGAGAACCGCAGGAGGCTCAAGGATGCGGGTGACGCATTCAACGTATGGCAGCTAGCGCCTGAGGAGCGGGGGAGGTACCCGCCGGCGGGGCCGGTTGATGACGAGCTGGTCATGCTTGCGGTGCGGGAACGCTTGGGTGAACCCCTGGCCGTGCTCTGGAACTACGCTCTCCATGCCCATGTCTTTGCCTCAGACAGGATCTCGGCCGACTTCCCGTACTACGTCTGGCAGGAGACGGCCAAGGCTCTCCACCCCGAGCTGACGTCGCTGTACATGCCCGGGGCCTGCGGCGACATCAATCGCCCGCCGGAGACCGAGCCCGAGGCCATTGTCCACCGACTGTCCGAAGCTATGATCCACCTGTACGGGAACCTGCAGTTTTCCTCATGGCTGCCGATGCACTCCAAACTCAAGTCCCTGAAGATCAAGCTGAGGGATTTCTCGACCTTTCAGGAGGAAGAGATACGGCGCAAACAGGAAAGCTCGCTGGAGGTCTGCCGACAGGAATGGGAGGTCCTGAGGAAGGCCGGAGCCAAATCCGTTGGAACGGCGTTGCAGGCGATGGCGATCGGCAGCCTGGGCTTTGCGGGGGTTCCCGGGGAGTACTTCACCGCTCTGGGCCTGGACGTCAAGCAGAGGTCCCCGTTCGGCACCACCGCGGTGGTCGAGCTGGCCAACGACTATGTTGGTTACATCCCGACAAGCGAGGCCTTCGACCAGGGGGGCTACGAGCTGTTCAACGCTCGAAGCAGCAAAGTTGCCCGCGGGACGGGGGAACTCATGGCCGACGAACTGGTGGATATGCTCAGCCAGCTTCATCGGCTTGACCGGACGAGCCCCAGCATTGCGCCCAATCGGCAAAGTTGATTGCGTTGAACGGAAGGGAAAGGCTCACAGCGGTATTCGAGGGCAAGAGGCCCGACAGGATCCCGTGGGCGCCGTTGATCTTCGATGACACCCTGTCGCTCTATCCAGCCAAAATCAGGAACGCAGGACCGATAGAGTTCACCAAGATGGTGGGCGGGGATGTGCTCTGGAGGACCAGCGCGTGCAGGATACAGAACGATGCTTTGAAGGTCACGCAGCGGGAGGACCGAAGTCGCGTGTACGTGAAGTACAAGACCAGCATCGGCAGCCTTTCCGAGATCCGCCGGCAAACCAAATTCGGCGCCCCCAGAATCGAGAAGTATCCTGTGGAGACTCCCAACGATCTGAAGGTTCTGGAGCATATCATGAACCACCAGGTGGCGGAGCCTGACTATGAAGGGATCCTGCGAGCCGATGAGGAGGTGGGAGATTCAGGCCTGGTGATGGTCTTCCAGACCACGAGCCCGGTGCAGAGCCTCACGCAAGTCTGGATGGGGCTTTCCGGTTTCTACTCCCATCTTCTCAGGCATCGGGACGACTTGGAGGGCCTCATGGCTTTGATGCACGAGAGAAACAGAGAGGCCTACGAACTGATGGCCGAATCCCCGGCCCAGATTCTGTGCATCGTGGAGAACACCGACGTGGGGCTGGCATCCCCCGACACCTACCAGCGGTACAGCCTGGGACACGTCAAGGACTACGTCGACATCATGCACAGACAAGGGAAGACCGCCATGGTTCACATGTGCGGGAAGATCAACCGCCTCCTGCCTCTCATCAGGCAAACCGGTCTGGACGGCATCGACTGCCTGACCCCTTCC
>Ga0315307_1001315_pt1 | contig 11072 bp, 13 predicted proteins | sample TDP2_MG_FD_203079 | JGI IMG/M metagenome (GOLD analysis project Ga0315307, IMG submission 203079) | Freshwater sediment microbial communities from Lake Towuti, South Sulawesi, Indonesia - TDP2 | ecosystem: Environmental > Aquatic > Freshwater > Lake > Sediment | place: Indonesia: South Sulawesi... | reverse complement strand
GCTCAATTCTTTTGGGGATATTTCTTGAGAAAGTTTCAACGTCGTCATGATTCCTGGATATTCGCATCCATGTTCTCCAGCTATAATGCCTAGTAAGGGTCCATCCTTAACGCCATTTATGATGGTGACTGGAATTTCGATTTCTGACACTGATCTTCGGGCAACCGCAAGAGAAAGGAATTTCTGGGTTCCTAGGGCAACCTTCTTGTTACAGATCTTTAGAGTTTTCATAGTTTGTATTGACTCCGTATATCATTAAAAATTTTTCTCATATGCAAAAACCTGTGCGCATTGCGCTTAATGATTGCCATTTATTTTGGGGCTGAAAACGTTAAATATTGACTAAATTACTTAATCGTTGGGAGTAATTCCATGAATTTATCAAACACTCAGTTAACCAATATGTATCGTAAAATGGTGGCGATAAGAATATTTGAATACAAGGTTAAGGATCTGTTCGCTAAGGGCGAAATCGTAGGAGCAGTTCATTTAAGCATTGGTCAAGAGGCTGTGCCTGTTGGCGTATGCACAGCACTGAAAAGGGGTGATTATATCGTTAGTAATCATCGTGGACATGGGCACTGCATAGCGATGGGTGTTGATGTAAAACGTATGATGGCTGAGTTGTTTGGCCGAGAAACTGGAGTCTGTAAGGGTAAGGGGGGGTCCATGCACCTTGCTGATTTCAGTGTTGGCATGCTGGGGGCAAGTGCTGTTGTAGGAGCGAATATGCCGTTAGCTGTGGGAGCTGGCCTTTCAATCAAGTTGAAGAAAACAGACCATGTGGTCGTCGCCTTTTTTGGAGATGGTGCATCTAATCAAGGGACATTCCATGAATCAATGAATCTTGCAGCTATATGGCAACTTCCTGTGCTGTTTGTATGCGAAAATAATCAGTACGCTGAATCTACACCAGCGTCAAAAGTTATGCTTGTTCAAAATGTGGCGGACAGAGCAGCCGCATATGGCGTTCCTGGCATAGTTGTGGATGGGATGGATGTGATGGCTGTGTATGATGCCACTAGAAAAGCATGTGATAGGGCAAGGGAAGGAAAAGGCCCCACATTAATGGAGTGTAAAACCTATAGGTACATGGGGCATGAAGAAGGCGACCCGTGGATCACTTATAGGAGTGAAGATGAAGTTGAAGAGTGGAAAAAGAAAGACTGTATCAATAGGTTTAAAAAATCTCTTATTGAAAAGGGAGTTTTCACGGAAGATAAAGCAGCAGAAATCGAAAAGGACATTGAAAAATTGGTGGAAGATGCGGTTAAATTTGCCCGGGAAAGCCCATGGCCTAAGCAGGATGAAGCCTTGAAAGATGTTTTTGTAAGTCCTTATTACTAAAAGGTGGCAAGAATGGCTAAAAGTGAAACTATAAGGGAGCTAAGTTTCAAAGAAGCTATCACTGAAGTCTTAATGCAAGAGATGGGGAGAGACGAGACAGTGTTCTTGATGGGCGAAGATTTAGGGGTTTTTTATGGTGGAGGCCCGTTTGGCGTAACGCCTGCCGAGAAGTTCTTAAAAAAATTTGGCCCAGAAAGAGTTAGAGACACTCCAATCTCAGAGTCAGCTTTTATAGGGGCGGCAGCTACAGCGGCGGCAACAGGATTACGACCAGTAGTGGAACTAATGTTTGTTGACTTCTTTGGTGTATGCATGGATCAAATATTTAATCAAGCTGCTAAAATGAGGTACATGTTTGGTGGACAAGCAAAAGTACCCATGGTAATTAGAACAGTTATTGGTGCAGGTTTCAGTTTTGCCGCGCACCACTCTCAATCCTTGTACTCTGTCTTTGCTCATGTTCCAGGTTTGAAAGTCGTAGTGCCCTCGACACCATATGATGCAAAAGGTTTATTGGCAACGGCTATAAGAGACGATGACCCCGTTGTGTTTTGCGAGCATAAGGCTCTTTATAATTCTGTCAAGGGATCAGTTCCAGAAAAACCATATACAATATCATTTGGCAAGGCAGAAATTAAAAGAGAAGGAACAGATGTTACAGTTGTGGCAACAGCGTTAATGATGCATAAAGCTCTTAACGCAGCGAAAAAACTTGAGGAAGAAGGAGTAAGCTTAGAAGTTGTTGACCCCAGAACCATAGTTCCTCTTGACAAGAAAACGATTCTAGAATCTGTTAGAAAAACATCAAAACTGGTTATCGTCGACGAAGACTACGAAAGATGCGGTTTTGCAGCTGAAATAGCCGCTATAGTAGCTGATGAGGGTCTCTATTACTTAGACTCTCCAATCAAGCGTGTAGCTACACCTAACGTTCCCATACCATACAGTCAAGCATTAGAAAAAGTTGTTATACCTGACGAAGGTAAAATAATTCAAGCCGTGAAACAAATAATTTGATTTGCTTTATCCTATTGTCTTAAAGTCTAATATTCAACTAACGAAACAAATAGACCATCAGGCTCAGCAACATAAGCAAATTTCCATTCTCCTAATGGTGGAAAACTCACTTTTTGCGGAGAACATAAAAACTTGACATTCTTTTTATGTAATTCAGTATACACTTTCTCAATGTTTGAGACGCCTATGCTAAATTCTATGTGGCCAATATGCGTCCACTGGGCATAGGCTGGTTTATGTTTAGGCTTGTAGGGTGGAACATGTTGAGCCATCTCAAGCCACCCGTCTCGATAGTTATTTGTTAACATAACTAATCTCAAGTTCAACGAATCGGGAGCGCCTTCCTTTTTCAATGCGGGAGGTAATTTAACAAGACCAGTAGAGTCAAGAAAAACTTCTGTGAATCCGAGAATGTCCTGATAGAAACTCAGAGATTTCTCCATATCGTTAACGCCTATGCTGATATGGTTTACTCCCTCAATTCCAGAACCTCCTAGAAAATCTTTGCATTTGACCCATTCAACTAACTCGACAAGGCTACCATCAGGGTCTCGAATGTAAGCGTATATAACTTCCTTATTGTCAAAAACTTCATGTTGTGGTGGAAGTACAACTTTAATCCCTTTTTCCTTCACCTGCGCTAACACTTTTTCCATATTGATAACGTTTACAGCAACCTCCGAGATCCCAATGTCGCTCCATATATAATCCACGTTGAGAGGGCTAGCTTTAGAGGGAGGGAGAAACTGAATGAGTTTGATCATCCCTTGGCCAAGTGGTCCTGCTCTTTCGCTTTTCAATAATACAATTCTCGCCTTTACACCTGATTTACCCACCACCCAGTCCATTCCTGTGAGTGCGCCAGAATAATCGAACATCACTTCTGTGAATCCGAGAATGTTCTGATAGAAACTCAGAGATTTCTCCATATCGTTAACGCCTATGCTGATATGGTCTACTCCTTTAATCATGTTTTCACATCTTTTTGCATCTACGTATTCAATATTTTCCTTAAAAAATATTCTCTAGAGAAATGAAATCTTAGCCTTTTAGGCTTTTATTGGTAGAGTTCGCCTCTGCTTTATGGCATGTGAAGGAATGTATCATTTTCTCAAATGTCTCACTATGTTCGGTAGTTTTTTCAGGTGCTATTTCTCCATATAACACGAAGTATCGTCTTGAAGGATTACAATAGAGATGTAGGCAACGAACTTCCGTTTCATATGTTTTTGCCTTCGTAAATGGCAAAAGGTTAGGTCTGGATAAAATCACTTTGACGTGAGAGAAGATTGCTTCATGTGCGCTTACTTCGATTATTTTTCTTTGAACTAACTCAATTTCTTTAACCCATTGGTTCTTTTTTATTCTTTGGATGGAGTCATTTGCATGTTTTTCGAGGGAGGAATATCTTTTCTTTGCCTTCACAAGCGGCCCCCAACTTAAGAAAATATTCACCTTTTCAGGGGATTTGAATACGACATCTCCCTCGTTTCGATCCGACTTTGGATTAAATTCTATTTTGCAAGTAATTGGGTAGACCGTGCAAAATCCATAGGTGCAGAAAGGCTCATATTGTGACATATTATTAAATACACTTTACCAGCTTTTAATGTTTGGTTTATTTTAAAGCAATAAAAAAGAAACAATTTAAATGGGTTTCCGCATTCAACATGAGTTCGTAGGTGATGCGAATTTGAAACGTCAAAAAAGGGAAACGTCCATACCAGCACATGCCCACTGCTTGATTTGTGGCGTGACTATATCTGAAAACGAAACATTTTGCAGTAATGAATGCAGAGATAAATACGAAAAAATGATGAGGGGACAAAAATATTCACGTTTAATAGCTTTCCTTCCCATAATCGTTGTTACAATTTTCCTCATATTGCTATTTTTTCTCAAAGGCACATGACTGGAGGAAATATTGTTGCCGAACGGCTATGCCGGAAAGATCCTTAGGATTGATCTCAGCGACGAAAAGATAAGTAAAGAACCCTTGAACATGGAACTGGCAAGGAAGTTCATAGGAGGTAAAGGCCTTTTTGGCAAAATATTGTTCGACGAGTTAACGCCTAGAATAGACCCTTTAAGCCCTGAGAACATGCTAATATTTGCTACAGGTCCGTTGACTGGAACATTGGCGCCTTCAAACAGGGCAGTTGTCATAACCAAATCGCCATTAACCGGAACCTTTTTAGATTCATATTTCGGAGGTGTCTTCAGTCAGGAACTCAAATTTGCAGGTTATGACGCCATCATAGTTCAGGGAAAGGCTAAGGATCTTTTTTACCTTTGGATTGATGATGATAATGTTGAGCTTCGAAGCGCCAAAAATCTTAAAGGTATGGAGACAAGTAGGACGAATTCTCGGATTAAGGACGAGATTGAGGACAACACGATCAAGATAGGCTGTATCGGTCCAGCAGGAGAGAGATTGGTTCGCTTTGCATGCATTGATTTTGACATACATAGACAGGCTGGAAGGGGCGGTGCAGGTGCTGTAATGGGTTCAAAAAACTTGAAAGCCGTTGCTGTTCGTGGGACCAAAGACATCGAAGTTGCAGATTTAGACGCTCATAAAGAAGCCGTTAAGGAAGCTCATGTGGCCCTCAAAGATAATCCTTACACGTCTCTTGGAACATCTAGCTCAGTTAGCTTTGCAAATGATCAAGGTTTCTTTCCATGGAGAAATTTTCAAGACCAAACCTTCAAGGAAGCTGAGAAGTTATCAGGTGAAGCTCAGCGTGATAGGATTTGGATTAAACGTAGAGCTTGTTATGCTTGTCCAATTAGATGCATATATATTTCAATGCTTAAGAGGGGGGCCTTTTCGGGAGTTGTTGTAGATGCGATTGAGTACGAGAATGCTGGCATGCTTGGGGCGAGTTGCGATATTAGCGACACTGAGGCTGTCGCTTATTCAAATTATCTTTGCGACGAGTTAGGTCTAGACGCCATATCAGCCGGCAACATTGTAGGCTTTGTAATGGAGTGCTTTCAAAAAAATCTACTTAAGAAAGAGGCTGTCGGTTTCGAATTCAAATTTGGGGACTTTGGTGCCCAAATGGCGCTGATAAAAATGATAGCTATGAGAGAAGGTTTTGGGGACGTTTTAGCAGAAGGTGTGATGAGGGCGGCTCAACGTATTGGAAAAGGAGCAGAGAGCTTTGCGATACATATAAGAGGTTTAGAAACACCCGCTTGGCCGCCGCGAGGTAGTCCTGGAATGGGGTTGGCTCTAGCGACATCTGACAGGGGAGGCTGTCACCAGAGAGGATGGCCGATCGGCTACGAACTTGGAAGCCCCACGCCTTACGGAGAAACATTAGACAGACTTACTCTTTCAGGAAAGCCTAAAATTGTAAAGTGGGAACAGGATTTTCTTTCCGCGTTGTATTCACTGGTTGAATGCGAGTTTTCTAGGTCTATGCTGAACGCGAATCACTATTGTAAACTCCTAAATACAGTGACAGGTTTTGGTATAGAAGCCGATGAATATATGAAAATTGGTGAGCGGGTTTGGAATCTTGTCCGAGCGTTTAACGTCAGGGAAGGCTTCACGAGGGTTCAGGACACGCTTCCTCAACGGTTTATGATTGAGCCATTGCCGTCAGGTCCAGCAAAAGGACACGTTATCAGTTTGCAAGATCTAAACAAGATGCTGAACGAGTACTACGCCTTAAGAGGTTGGGATGAACGAGGTGTACCTACGCAGGATAAGCTGGCTCAGCTAGAATTAGAGGGCGTATTAAATCAAATTAGGATGGAAGGTTAAAAGTTTGAAATTGGTTTCGCACTCCGAAAACTGTACTGGCTGTAGAATATGTGAGGCTATTTGTTCGGCCGTAAAAGAAAACACCATTAATCCAAGGAAGGCTAGGATACATGTTGTTACTGCATATCCTGGAATTGTTGATAGTCCAGTTGCTTGTAGGCAATGTGATGAGCCCCCATGTGTTGACGTTTGTCCAGTAGGAGCTTTAAATGTAGACCAGAAAACTAAAGCAATACTGGTGGATGCCAACACTTGCATCGGTTGCGAACTCTGTGTAAACGCATGTCCCTACGGAGCCGTTACAATACACTTTTACAATAGGAAAAAAACAGCAAGAATTTGTGATCTGTGCCATGGAGATCCGTCTTGTGTAAAATGGTGCCCCTTTGCAGCAATTGAGCTTAAAACATAATGAACCTATGTTCTTATTTTAGAAGTGCACGGAAAGTACGAACCCAGAATCTAAATAGCACAATACCAAATTCATAAGTTATACAAGACGAAAACGAAAATTGAATTTATGAGTCTTCCGATTATATACACAGAAAGCAAGAAATATCATGCCTCAGGATATAAGAGAGCGAAAAACTCATGGAAATCATCACGGATTTCTATTTTTTCCTGCTTTCGGTGATTTTTATATCGTTATCTGGTGTCATGATGCCTGGGCCTGTGTTTGTCGTAACTGTTGCGAAGGGATATAAGAATAAACTTGCGGGAACTTTGATTGCCTTAGGACATGGAGTAGTGGAGTTTCCGCTAATATTTTTCATTTATTTTGGCTTTAAATGGCTTTTTGCTTCTAGCGCAGCTCAGAAGGTTACAAGCTTTGCAGGAGGCCTAATCCTAATTTTTATGGGTGTCCAAGCATTGAGGGCTCAAAAGAAAGCAAGCGAGGAATATGAGGGTTTTAGGCACGGTTCTTTTATTGCTGGCGTCCTTACGACCGGCGCAAATCCTTACTTTTTCCTTTGGTGGGCAACGATAGGGGCTAACCTTGTAATAAACGCATCTGTGTTCGGTTTTCTTGGCTTTTTAATATTTGCTGTAACGCACTGGTCGTGCGATCTCCTATGGGATACGTTCGTTTCTTTAACCGTTTTTAAGTCGAGGCGTTTCTGGACCAAAAAGGTGCGAAATATAGTATTTGGCTTTTGTTTCCTAGCTTTGGTGGGGTTTGGAGTATGGTTTATTGTCTCAGCATTACTTTGACATGTTAACTTTTTCTTCAATCTATGCTGTTTAGATTCGCTTTATCTTGTTAAACGCTTAAAAGGTCAAATTTGGCTAGAAAAAATGAGGTTAAGAAGAAATGATTAGTGACGAGTTTCAGGTTGGTAAAGCAAGAATCTGTTTAGTTCAAGGGGATATAACCGAAATGGATACGGATGCTATAGTGAATGCGGCTAATCCAACTCTTATGGGAGGCGGCGGCGTAGATGGGGCAATCCACCGTAAAGGCGGGCCCAAAATCCTTGAAGAATGTAAACGTATAAGGGCTACAGAATGGCCTGATGGTCTCCCCACTGGAAAGGCTGTCACAACTTCTGGAGGCAATTTAAAGGCTAGATACGTTATCCACACTGTTGGACCTATTTGGCACGGCGGAACCCATGGCGAACCACAACTTTTGGCAGAAGCCTACCTTAACTCATTGAACTTGGCAGTTTCTAAAAAACTGAAAACCATAGCGTTTCCATCAATTAGTACAGGTGCATACGGATATCCAATAGAGAAGGCGAGTCGCATAGCAATTGCAACAGTAAAGGAATTCTTAATGAAAGAAGGCAAACTTGAGAAGGTAGTGTTTGTCTTATTTACGAGGCATGACCTAGAAACCTACAAAGAAGTGGCAAAAGAAATTTTATGATAGGATACGTGTTTGCTAGATTAGTATCTGACGAAGACTCTGCCTCCTAACTCTTCAACAGCAACTTTCAGTTTTTCTAATGTTTGTTTCATTTTATCATTTACTACTATTTTCCAACCTTCAGGACCTAACGGAACTTTCACTTCGATGATGCAATAATATTTCTTGTTCATTGGATAATAGCTCCTCGACGACCTTGGTTTCTAAACATTTTTGATATTTGTGGCATTTAAAACGTATGAATTTAAAGTATGGATTCTCTGTATTTTAAAGTCAGATTCTGAATATAGCTTCTATGCACGCACTGTCTATAGCTAACTTCAAGATGGGCTGGTGTGTTGGCTGTAACACCATCACAGGTGGAGACATCTCCCGCGATTATCCCTCTTTTTTGTTGTTTGAGATTCTGAACCATACAAGTTCCCACTAAAGAAAACAAGCAAATACAAAAGGAAACGATTGAATTCAAAGACGGTTGGTCGCTTTTTGTATAAGCCTTCCAACTAGCGGGCGTTTGCACGTATTAGTCTTGATCGATTCCAGAAAAAAGGGAATTGATAGGTCTTTTCAGAGTCAGGGGTTTCAAGTGCTTGTTGTTCCCTACTATTCTTCAATAGGACAGTATAGATCTAGAATCAGTTCTTCCTCTGATGCTCCAGGCTCGTGAGCCTTCTCCAAGCATTGATGCTTACCGAACTTGTACTTGCTCGACTTCACCCAGTCTACGATGTTCTTCCAGGATTCCAGATAGCCTTCCTTCTTGAAGAATTCCGACTCCAGCTCCTCTTTCAATTTGCACGTTGTAACAGCGTAGAGTCCACCTTCGAACTTCTTGATTTCAACATCTCCAGTAGGCTGTGCGTCTGGCCCTACGCAGATCCAAAACTCATATCCATACTCCTTTTGACCTGGCGAAGGATTCGGGCTGTTGAAGCCGAATACTGGGTGTTTATTGACGTTTTCAAGTAGACCTTTGGGCTCAGCCCACGAGCGCATCTTCTCCCATGCATCACGTTCCGGCGTCGTGCTTGTCGCGCGGACGCTGGCCACACGCATTGGTTTAAGCTTCACGATTTTGACCTCGAATTCTTTCATTTTTCTTTCCTTCTCCTTAGTGTGTGTTTTTAGAATGTAGTCTGCTCGTCTCGCCGCCTCTAGTTCACGCCTCTTTTTTGATCTAGCATACACCGCCGTTAGACCCTGCAGAAACTCGGCGCCATCAGGGCTCAACTCGTAATGCCCTTTTCCAGTGTGTTTCAGAAGGCCTGACTTCACAAGTACCCCCAGGTGATGCGCCAATGCTGTCTTGCCCAGTCTTGTTACAGCCTGCAGTTCTCTGAAAGTCTGTGATCGTTCTAAAACCGCCGTTAGCAGCAACAACCTTCTTTCGTTAGCCAGAGACCCCAGAATGAAGGCGACATCTTTGCTAGACTTCGTCAAAGTATTCCAGATCAAATCGTCATCTGGGCGGCTCATGACTCACATCCTCTGCAGATTTAGTGGTTTCTCGCTATTAACTGTTTCGGATTTGGCTGAATGATAGTTCTAATTTCACTGAATATATATAATACATGTCTGGATACGGACGTAGGCCTTGTGGAAACTGGTTTCGAGCACATCACAGAAAGAGAGTCTCAAAATCTACTGAAAGCGCAAGTGAGAGATAGCGTGTTTCGCTGTGGGCTGGTGTGTTGGTTGTAACCCGCCTTTTGTTTAGTGTGGCATTCGACTAATCGGGCTACCCGCGCCTTGGGTAGATTCCTCACAGGCGTCTGTTTGCCCTTTCCACTTGCAAGACAGCCGTTTCACCGTTTCGCATCCAGCATTCTCAACAACTTAGCATGCATCATGGGCACTTGCTGGATGGACGTTTCGTTTCTGCTCCGGAGCTAAGGCTCTCACCTTACGCCTTGCGGCGTTGCAATTCTACTTGTGGGCAGAGTTTCCTCAAGCCTCTGTTGTGAGGCTCGAAAGCCACTCACCAACTCGCCAGCCCAAAATTTAATGCGTGAAAGTGTGCAATAAGAATTTTGGTGCACATTTACCTATGGATTAGAGTGGATGTATGAGTTATGTCTGGGCGCGTTATTTTAGTGACAGGAACACCCTGTGTCGGAAAAACTTTAGTTGCACGTTTACTCACTTCTAAGCTAGACGCTTTCTATATGAATCTAACTGAGTTAGCTATACGCGAAAATCTCGTTTCTGGTAAAGACAAAGAGCGAGACTCTATAATTATCGATGAAATTCAAATGAGGCGCAAAATCCAAAAAACCATCAAAAATTACGGTGAAAAAGATATAGTTATTGACAGCCACTATGCTGCCGGCGTTGTTCCCAAGAAACTTGTAACACATATCATTGTTTTAAGACGCGACCCCATTGAACTGCAGAAATTTATGGAGCAATGCGGTTTTTCCGGTCGTAAGCTATGGGAGAATTTGGTTTCTGAGATTTTGGATGTTTGCCTGGTTGACGCCTTAAAAGTTCATGGAAAAGGAAAGATCTGCGAGTTAGACATCACTGGCAAACGGGTGGAAGAAGTTGTTAACGAAATTTTAGAGTTACTAAGTGACATTAAGAAATGTCGTGTGGGTGTTGTGGATTGGCTGGGCAAGCTAGAAAGCAAAGGCTTGCTGGGGGAATTTCTAAAAATTTAATCTGTTCATCTTAGACTGAGGATCATTTGCCGTTTTGTTAACAACATGATTTTTCTTCTATTTGCATAAGACCTCGCATGGTCACTAAACTTTTCACCTATCAATATAGGATTCGATAGGCTCACATCCTCAGAAGCTTTGTCAAGACTTATTATAACGTTAATGCCTATAGTTCTGTTCCAATCTCTTATAAAAACTCCTTGTGCCACACGTCCCTTCTGAACTATTAAGTCGAATTTTCTTGAAATTCCACTAAAACCTTCAAGGTCTGTGGCTTCTCGCTCTACCTTGTAACCTTCTTTCTTAAAATATCGTATAGCCAACTCTACCAAACCAGATGTAGCTTTCACCTGTGCCTTTTCTTCGCTACTCATTTATTCTCATCTTGCATTAAGGGTTATTT
>Ga0315307_1001312_pt1 | contig 11081 bp, 11 predicted proteins | sample TDP2_MG_FD_203079 | JGI IMG/M metagenome (GOLD analysis project Ga0315307, IMG submission 203079) | Freshwater sediment microbial communities from Lake Towuti, South Sulawesi, Indonesia - TDP2 | ecosystem: Environmental > Aquatic > Freshwater > Lake > Sediment | place: Indonesia: South Sulawesi... | reverse complement strand
CTACCATGTACCGGGGACGCCTATGGACCATGAGGCAATTTTCAGGATTCGCCACCGCAGAGGAGACAAACAAACGATTCAAATACCTCCTCAAAGAAGGAGAAACCGGACTAAGCGTCGCCTTTGATTACCCAACCATAATGGGCCGAGATTCCGACGACCCTGTGTCCAGAGGGGAGGTTGGCGTATGCGGCGTCGCAGTTTCCTCCCTCAAAGACATGGAGATTCTTTTCGATGGAATACCTTTAGACAAGGTAACGACTTCAATGACCATAAATGGTCCAGCGGCTATGCTTCTGACCATGTACATAGCCATAGGCGACAAGCAAGGAGTTCCCAGAAGAAAGCTAGGTGGTACAACCCAAAACGACTTACTGAAGGAGTTTTACGCCCAGAAATTGTGCATTTTCCCTCCCAAACCTTCGGTCAAATTGGTCGTGGACATCATAGAATACTGCGCGAAACATTTGCCCAGCTGGAACCCCGTAAGCGTCAGCGGTTACCACATCCGTGAGGCCGGCTCAAACGCTGTTCAGGAGCTTGCCTTCACCCTAGCCGACGGAATAGCCTACGTGGAGTCTACGGCGGAACGGGGACTCAAAGTAGACGATTTCGCTCCTCGCCTTTCCTTCTTCTTCGCGGCTCACAACAACTTTTTCGAGGAAATAGCCAAGTTTAGGGCAGCGCGAAGATTATGGGCTAAAATTATGAAGGACAGGTTTGAAGCCAAGGACCCACGGTCCCTCTGGATGAGAATGCACGTTCAAACGTCCGGATGCACCTTGACGGCGCATCAACCGGTCAACAACATAGTGCGTGTTGCGCTTCAGTCTTTAGCAGCAGTCTTGGGCGGGACCCAGTCTCTACACACCAACTCCTTCGACGAAGCCTTAGCTCTGCCATCCGAGGAGGCTGTTACAGCAGCCCTAAGAACCCAGCAAATAATCGCCCATGAAAGCGGAGTAGTTGACACGGTGGATCCGCTGGCTGGATCCTACTGTGTAGAAACTTTGACGAACGAGATGGAAGAGAGGGCAATGGAATACATCAACAAGATTGATGACATGGGCGGCGTTATCCCAGCCATAGAAAGCGGTTTTCTCCAAAAAGAAATCGCAGACAGCGCCTACAGGTATCAGCAGGAAATAGACAATAAAGAAAGAATTTTGGTAGGAGTGAACGACTTCATCGTTGAAGAAGATTGGGTGCCCCTGAAACTTCTGCGAATAGCCCCTGACGTAGAGGCAGAGCAGCTGGATAGACTGCGGAAGGCGAAAAGAGAACGAAACAATGCAAAGGTGAAAGAGGTACTCGACAAGCTCCATGATGCAGCGGACCGCGATGAAAACTTGATGCCCACCATAATTGAAGCCGTGAAAACCTACGCCACGCTTGGAGAGATAACCAATGTGCTTCGAAGTGTCTTTGGAGAATATAAAGAGCTAATAGTAATCTGAGAGGCTAAAAAAATGAGTTCTGAGAGGAGGATCAGAGTTGTCGTTGCAAAGCCTGGTTTAGACAGTCATGACCGGGGCGCAAAAATAGTTGCTCGAGCCTTTAGAGACGCAGGCATGGAAGTAATCTACACTGGACTGCGACAAACACCTGAACAAATTGTGGAAACGGCGCTCCAAGAAGACGTCAACGTAATAGCTTTAAGTATTCTCTCTGGGGCCCACTTGACTCTGTTTCCTAGAATAATGGACCTGCTAAAACAGAAAGGATTGGACGATGTCTTAGTGTTTGCAGGCGGAATCATTCCTAAAGAAGACATTCCGCACCTAAAGAAGATAGGCATAACGGAAGTCTTTGGACCCGGAACGCGTACAGACACTCTCGTAAAGTTTGTTCTGGAGAATGTGCGTAAAAGAAAATAGCGTTTGGACTTGCCAGAGAACCGCGGGATGCAACATGACTCATATCGAACAACTCATCGACGGCGTGCTTAAAGGTGACCGCCGATCCATAGCCAAGACCATAACCCTCATCGAGGATGACATGCCCGAATCTGAGAAGGCCATATCCTTGCTTTATCCGCATACCGGCAAAGCATTTATAGTGGGTATGACTGGACCCCCAGGTTCTGGGAAAAGCACGCTGATACAAAAATTGGTTGAAGAACTGAGGAGAAGGGGAAAAACCGTTGGCGTGGTTGCTGTGGATCCCTCCAGTCCCTTTACGGGCGGCGCATTCTTGGGAGATCGTGTTCGCATGCAAGAACTTAGCATCGACGAGGGAGTTTTTATTCGAAGCATGGCTACGAGGGGCAGTTTAGGCGCCTTGGCTAAAGCCACAAAGGATGCTGTGAAAGTTTTGGATGCTTCGGGAAAGGATGTTGTCGTGGTTGAGACGGTTGGAGCAGGCCAGTCCGAGGTTGAAATTATCAAGTTGGCTCATACCGTGGTGGTTGTGTTGGCTCCCGGATTAGGCGACGACATACAAGCCATCAAGGCGGGTATTATGGAGATAGGCGATATTTTTGTAGTGAACAAAGCTGACCGTGAAAACGTGAACAAGGCTATGATCGACATAGAAACAATGCTTAATATGAATCCGGAGAGGGAAAAATGGAGGCCGCCGGTCGTCAAGACTACTGCCATCACGGGTGAAGGAATTGCTGAGCTTCTTGACAAGATAGATCAGCATAGGGAATATCTTGAAGCTGGCGCCATAGACACAAGACGTAGGCAGAGGGTTGAAACAGAATTGGTTGAGGCGATTAAGGAGAAGGTGGCAGAATCCATCGTAGACGAGTTGAAGCAGACGGGTGATTTAGACAAGCTTGTCCAAAGGATTCTGGCGAAGGAAACAGACCCCTACTCTGCTGCAGATATGTTGCTGGATAAAAGACTGAAACGATTTAAAAGACGTTAGTCATGGTTTGAAAGGGGACTTGGTTTTGGGACGGAGGCTGGAAAGGGGGTTAGTTCAGGTTTACAGCGGGGATGGTAAGGGCAAGACTTCTGCGGCTTTTGGGCTTGCTTTGAGGGCTGTGGGGCGGGGTCTCAAGGTTTATGTGATTCAGTTTATAAAGGGAGGCTTCGACTACGGAGAACTCTACGTTGTGGAACGGCTTCCAAATTTTAAATTGAAGGCTTTTGGTCGGGGCAAGTTTGTCACGGATGTTCCTCCAACCGAGGATGATGTTAAGCTGGCTAGGGAAGCTTTCGAGTTGGCTAGGGAAGTTGTCAGCAGTGGTGAATATGACATTGTTGTTTTGGACGAGATTAACGTGGCTTTGCACTTGAAATTGATAGGGATTGATGAAGTGGTCGATTTAGTTAGACGTAAACCCAAGCATGTTGAATTGGTATTGACTGGTCGTTATGTTCCTCCGGAGATTGTAGAGTTGGCTGATCTTGTCACGGAGATGAGGGAGGTTAAGCATCCCTACACTAAGGGTGTACCGCCTAGAAAGGGAATCGAATATTAGTTTTGAGACAAGTTCTATTTTTGCATTAATTATATAAGAGAGATGGAGCGAAAGGAAATAATCAATTTTAAGAGGGATGCTAAAATTGCCAAAGAAGAGTTTCTCTTTTCAGTTTGAGACTTTTAGCGATATGGTTTCCGCTTTGGAATTAATTTTTTCTCCTTCAGCAGCCTCTGTAATCCTGTTCACGGCGGCGGTGAAATGTGGAGCGCAATCACATGATAGAATGAAAGAGGAGTTTGGGACGAAGGAGGAAGCGCTTCGTCGCCTTTCCGAATTGAAGAGGGAAGAGAACTGGGGAAAGCTGACTTTTCGGGACGTTGACTTTGTGAAGGGGTCAGGGAAAGTTATAGTTGCTGATGCCTTTGAAACGATGACGCACAAGACTAAGAGAGACCAGCCTTGCTGCAACTTTTTAAGAGGTTTCTTGTCGGGTTTCCTTTCAGAACTCTTTGAGAAAACCATAATGGTTACTGAAGAAAAGTGTGCTGGAAAAGGAGACGAAAACTGCGAGTTCGCATTTGGGTAGGGTGAACTCGCTCTCTACATGAGTGGTGAAAATCTCGTGAATTCTGTTAGGAACAGGTATCATATGATTAGGGGATAGATTTCCTTCTCAACATACTCCAGATACTTGTTCTTGTCAACTATGTTAAATATCGTGACCGAAACGTCTCGCGTAATCCCAACCACATATCCATGCTCCTTAGACCTAGCCACGATATACCACAAGTCCCCATGCTTACCATACTCTTCAAAAAGGGTGGTGCCAATAAGGTCCGGCCCGTACAGAGACAACTTATTCACATTAGGAATATCCACATTGTCGAAAAACGTAATCTTGGTGTCCTCAGGATTCTTCAGATGAAAATCTCGAAGGATTTCTGGAGGTATCCGAGCCTCCACAACACCTCCAACCCTTTCAGATATTACCTCGCTAAGGCGGTTGGCAATAAAGTTGGCAAGTCTCTTCTTTTCAACCACCGTCAAGAGGGTCCGGTCTTTATGCTGGGCAAAACGGAACATGGCTTCAACGGTTCGCGGAAGAGGAACAATTTTTCCCCGATGAAACACATAAGTTACGAAGTCGTGAGAGTAGACACCGGTGACGGCATTTTCGCTGGGTGCCAGAGGAGATATTTCAGTAATCAACGTAAATTTGTAGTCCCCTTCTTCGTAACTTTCCTCCCTTCGGTATCCGCTTAGCTTAGACGCTAGATCAGGCAGAGGCGCTGCTTCAACCAGCTTAAAAACCTTCCCAGCCGTAACCATAAGCACCATCCTCATACTTTGTCGTCTAAATTACCCTTAATAAGAGATTTAGACTTAGGCTTTTCCTAGAATGCCTCCCATGTGAGCAGGTTGCACGAGTTGAGAATACCGCGAAAGATAGCCTCTTCGAGCCTTCGGCTGCTTTGGTCTCCACGACTTCAGACGCTCCTTCAACTCTTCTTCACTCAATTCTACGTTCAGTTTCCTCTTCGGGACATCAATTTCAATTAGGTCTCCGTCTCTTAACGCAGCTATGGGTCCGCCGTCGGCTGCCTCAGGAGACACGTGGCCTATACATGGACCTCTAGTGGCTCCTGAAAACCTTCCGTCGGTGACTAGGACAACGGATTCGCTTAACCCCATCCCAACTATTGTAGCTGTTGGAGAAAGCATTTCCCGCATTCCTGGCCCCCCCTTCGGCCCCTCATAACGAATAACAACCACGTCTCCCTCCAGAATTTCCTTCTTCAAAATAGCCCTCATAGCTTCCTCTTCAGAGTCGAAAACCTTAGCCGGACCTTTACGGACAAGCACTTTAGGCGATATGGCTGCGGCTTTCACCACAGCACCTTCCGGTGCCAAGTTTCCCTTGAGGATGGCTATGCCGCCCTCCGGATGAACAGGGTTGGTTAGGGGGCGAATTACGTTGGCGTCAAGGACTACCGCCTGCTTAATATTTTCTTCAACAGTTTTTCCCGTTACAGTGACGGTGTTTAAATGAAGAAGAGGACTTAGCTCCTTCATAACAGCAGGGATTCCACCAGCTGCGTCAAGGTCTTCCATGGTATAAGGTCCGCTGAGAACCATGTTGCATAGGTGGGGGACTCGTCTACTCAATTCATCGAAGAGGGTTAGAGGCAAGGAAACTTCAGCCTCCCTTGCGATTGCTGAAAGATGCAGCACGGTGTTGGTTGAACCCCCTAGCGCCATATCCACCATAACGCCGTTTTCAAAGGCTTCTGAAGTCAAAATGTTCAGAGGCTTCAAATCTTCCGTTACTAATTCAACAACCCTTTCTCCACTCTCCTTGGCAATTTTTAATCTAGCAGCGCTAATAGCAGAGGGAGTGGCACAGCCGGGCAGAGACATACCAAGAGCCTCGGTCACGCAAGCCATGGTGTTAGCAGTAAACATGCCGTTACACGACCCACAGCTAGGACATGCAAGGTCCTCAAGCGTCTTCAGTTCCTCTTCACTCATCTTACCGGCCGAAACTTCCCCAACAGCTTCAAACATCGAAGCCGTGCCAATCTTCCTTCCTTTGTAGATGCCTGAAAGCATGGGACCGCCGGTCACGACGATTGCAGGAATATTAAGCCTAGCCGCGGCCATCAACATGCCAGGAGTCACTTTGTCGCAGTTCGTAATCAAAATCATCCCATCAAATCTATGGGCCTCCACCATAACTTCGATGGAATCGGCAATTAACTCTCGGGACGGCAGAGAATATCGCATTCCTTCGTGGCCCATAGCCAATCCGTCACAGACGGCTATCGTGTTGAATTCAAAGGGCACTCCGCCAGCAGATAAGACTCCAGCTTTAACAGCGTCGGCGACCTGATTTAGGTGGGCGTGGCCTGGAACCACGGTTGTGAAACTGTTTACCACCGCAATGAATGGTTTGTCCAGGTCTTTATCTGTGATTCCAAGAGCCTTTAGTAAGGCTCTGTGGGGAGCCCTTTCAACTCCGCGTTTTACGGTGTCGCTTCTCAACTTTAACCCTCTATGACCTTCATTCAGGTTATTAGAAGCTACATACATAACAAAGACACAGAAAAGCTTTTATACGGAATCCCTCGTTGTTGTTCTGGAACGAGGAATGAAAAATGGGGTATTGCTTTATCGTATAGCTTTTCCGAAAAATTAAGACCCTTGGACTTCACCCCACAAAACATTGAACAAATCTTCGCAGTCTCATCAGTCCCCAAAAACAAGGCTAGAACCACTAAGAGCCAAACTCGGCCTCTCATAGATGTTACCAAACCGCAAGGAAGCAAACTAACAGAAAACCGCCATGAAAGGAGGAGCTTTCTAGATGGTTAAAATGTCTGGTGCCCAAGCCTTTGTAGAGGCTTTAAAACGGCAAAATGTAGAAGTAATCTTTGGTATATCTGGAGGGTCCATCCTTCCGATACATGATGCCCTATACGATTCTGAAATAAGACACATCCTTGTTCGACATGAACAGTGCGCAGCCCATGCAGCTGATGGCTACGCCCGCGCCAGTGGACGACCAGGAGTCTGCATGGCTACGTCGGGTCCCGGAGCGACAAACCTGGTTACTGGTATAGCTAACGCCTACTTGGACTCTTCGCCGGTCATTGCCTTCACTGGTCAGGTCAACACATTTTCCGCCAACTCTTCATATATGATAGGTAGGGACGCGTTCCAAGAGGCAGATATAATCGGGATAACTACACCTATCACGAAGTATAATTGTCAGGTGAAAAAGGCTTCGGAGATTCCAAAGGCTGTAAAGCTGGCCTTTTACATAGCCACAACCGGTAGACCCGGACCAGCTTTGGTTGATATCCCAAAAAACGTCCAGACGGAAATGGATGAAGTAGAGTTTTCAGGCAACCCTGAAGTTCGAGGCTATAAACCTAAGAAAGAGCCCCATCCAATCCAAGTTAAAAAGGCAGTTGAACTCCTCCTTGAAGCAGAGCGTCCGATTGTTCTGGCAGGTGGGGGAGTAACCATCTCAAAGGCTTCTCCTGAGCTCTTAGAACTGGCCGAACTTCTGATGATGCCAGTGGCGACAACTCTTATGGGAAAGGGATGCTTCCCTGAAAATCATTCATTATCTCTCGGAGACGTAGGTATGCATGGAACGCGCGTGGCGAACAAGCTTATGCTAGAAGCCGATGTTCTGTTGGCGGTGGGAACAAGGTTCTCAGATAGGACCACTGGAAATCTAGACGAGTTTTGTCCAGACGCAAAAATCATCCACATTGACATAGACGCGGCGGAAATCGGGAAAAACGTTGAAGTTGACGTACCGATCGTGGCTGATGCAAAGGAAACCTTGAGTTTGATTCACCGATTGTTAATCTATCAGTTGAAGAAAAAGGAAAACTCTCCATGGTTTAACAGGGTTAAAGAACTCAAGGATCAACCTCAAAACAACAATGATTCCGGCGACTGCGACTTGAAGCCTCCGCTACTAATAAAGGAACTTCGAAAAATACTGCCAGGGAATGCCATTGTGACCACTGAGGTTGGACAAAACCAGATGTGGGCAGCCCTCCACTTTGAAACACACAAACCTAGAACTTTCATCAGCTCAGGCGGATTGGGAACCATGGGCTTCGGCTTCCCAGCAGCCCTCGGAGCTAAAGTTGCCTGTCCTGGATCTGCTGTTGTAGACATAGCGGGCGACGGAAGTTTCATAATGACAGAACAAGAACTCGCCTGTTCAGTTGTAGAGAAAATTCCGGTGACGGTAATGGTTCTGAATAACTCAATGCTAGGGATGGTTGCCCAGTGGCAGAGACTCTTCTACAACAGGAGATATTCCGCTGTAGAATTGGGGAAGGCCCCCGACTTTGTTAAGTTGGCTGAAGCCTACGGCGCCCAAGGCTTTCGCGTGGAGTCACTCAGAGAGTTCTCAGAGGCTATGAAAAAAGCCTTAAAAAGTGAGGTTACCACGGTTATCGATGTTCCAATATCTCCTGAGGAAAACGTGTTTCCAATGGTTCCAGCTGGTAAAGGTCTCAAAGATATAATCGAGCGCGCAGGGTAAAGACATGTTGAAGGAGCAAAATCACATAATATCGGCCATCGTTGAGCACAAGCCCGGCGTGCTCTACACTGTTGCGAATCTATTTCGGCGTAGAGGGTTTAACATAGAAAGCATTTCTGTGGGTTCGATAGAGCAAAGTGATCTAGCCAGGATGACTATTACGGTTAAGGGAGACGAAAGAACCGTTGAGCAGGTGGTTAAGCAGCTGAACAAGCTAATTGACGTAATCAAGGTGAGTAGACTGGATCCAACCAGCATTGTTACGAGGGAACTTGCTCTCATTAAAGTACGGGCATTAGACACTAAAGTTCGATCTGATGTTATCAATTACGCTGACATCTTTAGAGCGCGCGTGGTGGATGTTTCCTCCGAGTCGTTAATGGTGGAGATCACGGGAACTTCAGATAAGATAGATGCCTTCCTTGATTTGATGAAGCCCTTTGGCGTGAAGGAGGTTGCGAGAACAGGTATAACGGCCCTCTCCAGAGGAGCAAAATCTGTTAGAATAGAGGAATAGGGAGATAATCGCATGGTAAAAGTGTATTATGATGCGGACGTAAGCTTGGATCCTTTAAATGAGAAAACTATTGCGGTGATTGGATATGGCAGCCAAGGAAGTGCCCAAGCCCAAACTATGAGAGACTCGGGGTTAAACGTTATAGTTGGTTTAAGGCCTGAAGGCGGGTCCTGGCGGAAAGCAAAAAGCGATGGCTTTAAAGTTTATGCAGTTTCGGAAGCGGCTGCGAAAGGCGACATTATTCATATGTTGATTCCGGATTTGGAGCAGCCGTCTGTTTACAAAGATCATGTGGAGCCTCGTATGACCCCGGGAAAAGCCCTTGGCTTTGCCCATGGTTTTAACATTCACTTTAAACAGATTGTTCCGCCGCCTCATGTTGACATCATTATGGTTGCTCCAAAAAGTCCAGGGTTCAAGCTTAGGGACATGTACCTTAACGGTTTCGGGGTGCCAGCTCTCATCGCAGTCTATCAAGACTATTCTGGTCGAGCGAAGGAAGTTGCCTTAGCCATGGCTAAAAGCCTTGGATGCACTAAAGCTGGTGTCCTAGAAACAACGTTTAAGGAAGAAACAGAAAGCGACCTCGTGGGAGAACAAACTGTTCTCATTGGTGGACTGATTGAACTCATCAAAAAGGGCTTCGAGGTTCTCGTAGAGGCTGGTTATCAGCCGGAGCTTGCCTACTTTGAAGCTTGCAACGAAGCCAAACTGATAATGGACTTGATTTATGAGAGGGGATTCACAGGAATGCTTAAGGCGGTTTCAAAAACCGCCAACTATGGCGGTTTAACCGTTGGGCCTAAGGTTATAGACGAACACGTTAAGGAGAATATGAGGAAGGCTGTTAGGGATGTTCAAAGCGGCAAGTTTGCCAAGGAATGGATCAGGGAGAGAGAAATGGGCGAAAGAAAACTAAAGGCTTTGACAAAGGAACTTGAGGAGCATCAGATCGAGAAGGTGGGTAAGTTCATCAGGAAGACGGCTGGGATAGAGAAGTAAAATCAAAACTGGCCTGATGTAAGTCGCAAATGTATCGAGATCCAGAATATGTCGGTTCTTGGAGGTTGATATTTATAGAAAAAGTTAACATTCTGTTCTAGGGATGGAAATGCAGCCTATTGAGGTTCCCGAGTTTCCAAAATTGCATGGTGAAGAAGCAATCGAGGCTCTTTACGATTTTATAGACGAACTTGAGGAACAAAGAGGTAAGGAGTTAACAGACAAACAGGCCACCGCTTTGATTAAGTTTGCGAAAGGATTGATTTTCACTATTGAAACAGAAAAGCTGTCGAATACCTCAGATAAAGAAAACAAAGAAATGCGTTTTGTGACCCAGCTTAAGAAAACAATTATTAGATACATTCCAGAGTCAGTTCGAGCCCATGAAAGCGGTAAGTTTTGGAAGTTAACCAGATGAGGAGTTCTTTTGAAATAATGGCGGAAATCCTAAGAGTGACGAAAAGCGGAGCAAAAAAGACACGCATTATGTACGCGTGTGGACTCAGTTACAGATTCGTTGAACAATACATTGCTCTATTACTAGAAAACGGTCTCCTCAGAATCGGAAGCTCCTATCACACAACCGAGAAAGGCATACAATTCCTTCAAAACTATCAAACCATAGAACTCCTTCTGAACACAAGAAATTAGAATTGCAACATCCTCTTTTCCCTCAAAAACTTCAGGACGATGTGATGCCAAAATCTAAGATTGCGCACGAAGAGAAAACTGTGACACCCACTTTACTAATACAACTGTCAAAAATATTGCAATGCCTGCCAACACTACCAAGGGTCCAGGTGAAAGTTTTAAATAGCTCGATAATAGGATTCCTGAAGACGAGCTAATTGCGCCAAATATAGAGCTTAGTGTGGAATATCTGAATAGGTTGGAACTCATGTTCTTTGCAGTTGCGGCAGGAACTACAACTAGAAAACCAACTAATAAGGTTCCTACAATTTTTATACCTATAGCTACTATGAGGGATACAAGCAAAAGATACAAAAGATTTATTTTAGCAACGTTGATGCCATTTGAGATCGCAAGCTCTTCCGAAATCATGCCTAGAACAATCTTATTGTAAATAGTCTTTGTCAGAAACATAGCTAGAATGG
>Ga0315307_1001309_pt1 | contig 11102 bp, 7 predicted proteins | sample TDP2_MG_FD_203079 | JGI IMG/M metagenome (GOLD analysis project Ga0315307, IMG submission 203079) | Freshwater sediment microbial communities from Lake Towuti, South Sulawesi, Indonesia - TDP2 | ecosystem: Environmental > Aquatic > Freshwater > Lake > Sediment | place: Indonesia: South Sulawesi... | reverse complement strand
CAGGATTCTCTTGCATTACGGGCATAACCGTAATGCAAGAGAATCTGTAGATTCAGCAAGTGGGGAACAGCGACGACTGCTCGATCTCGGCGCTGCGCCTGCTCAGGCCGTGGGCGAGCCACTGGGCAGCAGCACCCGGAAGGTCGTCCCCGCTCCCACCTCACTGGTCACAGTGATCTGCCCCCCGTGCCCCTCAACCGTCGCCTTCACGATGGACAGCCCCAGCCCGGTGCCTTCTTTGCGCGCCTCCCGGGCATTGCTCGCCCGGTAGAACTCGTCGAAGATCCGGTCCATCTCTTCGGCGGGGATGCCAATCCCGGTATCAGACACCCTCAGCTCCGCCTGGCCTTCCAGCGGCCGCAGCTCCACTCGCACCTGCCCGCCGGCCGGGGTATACTTGACCGCATTCGAGACCAGGTTCTCCACCAGCTCGCCCAGTGACTCCGCGTCACCTGGGACCTCCACCCTCTGGGCGGCCGGCGAGACCACCAGGGAGACCGACCCGGCGGCCGCGCGCTCCTGGGAGTCGCTCTCCACGGCTCTCACTATACCCACTAGATCCACCCGCTGTCGAGCGCCCACGCGAGAAGCCTCGCGCGCTCGCGAGAGCACCAGTAGATCGCGCGCCAGCTCCACCATGGTGCGCACCCGCGCCCGGCCCCGCTCCAGCATCTCGTGGGCCGGCTCAGAGAGAGTCCCGGTCCGCCCTTCCGAGACCACCGCCAGCAGGTTCTCGATGGTGGCCAGCGGCGACCGCAGGTGGTGGGCGACCCGGTTCAGATAGTCGGACTTCTCCCGCTCCAGTCGGCGGAGCGATTCGTAGGCCTTCTCCAGGTCGTCGGTATGCTCTCTCAGCGAGGAGGAAAGCTGGACGATCTCGCCCTCTCGGTAGCGCAGCCGGGCGGTGATGGAGGTGGCCATGAAGGCGCAGAAATAGAGCATGGTGCCGATCGCGAAGAGCATCGCGAAGATGAAGATGCGGCTCTGGTAGAGCTCGTGGCCCAGCACGTCTAGATGGTAGTGACCGATCTTGCCGGTGGCCTCCAGCAGTGACATCGCCACCAGCATCGCGATCGCCAGGGTGACCTGGAAGTAGGTGGCTCCGCGGGAGAGCAAGATGCTGGCAATCACGATGTGGAACACGAAGTAGCAGACGAATGGGTTCTCGATGCCACCCGAGAAGTGCAGCAGCGCGGTGAGGAACACCAGGTCGAGCGCGATCTGGAGGTTGGCGAAGTAGGGCAGGGCCCGCCCCCGCGTGGCGCCCGGCAGCCAGCGGCTCACCAGCCAGAGGGCCAGGTTGTAACTCCCCAGACCGGCGGTGATGAGCAGCAGGGGCCGCTCCGACAGGTGCACCCCCAGCACCGGCGGCACTAGCAGCACCGTCGCCAGCACCCCGACGATCGCCACCCAGCGGAGGCTCACCAGCCAGGAGACGCGCTCCCGCAGCTCGGCTAGGTGCACCTCGGTTTCACTGACCGATCCGGCTGCCATGTGGGCCGGCCCTCATCCCTCGCAGTGCGCGCCACCCAGGCGCCCGCGCCCTGCCGATCTCACACTCGACGCCATCGCTTCCCTTCTCAGTGCCTGCCTCCGGCTCCTGCGTCGAGAAGACACCGCTTGCTTAGTCGCAGCAGGCCGCCTCCGACCTGTGCCGTCTTGCTGGGAGGCGGATGAAGCTGGTCGCCATCAGGTTGCACAGCGCTATCCCCGCGGCCCCGAGAAACACGTAGGGGAACCCGTAACCCATCCAGACCCATCCACCCAGCGCGGGAATGGACATGGAGACCGCGTGGTCAATGGATACCCCGACTGAGAGGGAGGCGTGCACATCCGCTTCGCTCTCGGCGATCTTGTCCAGGTAAGTGGTTCGCGCTATCCCGGCAGCGAACAGGATGTGGTCGAGCGCGTAGCAGACGTACACCAGGTGCACCGGCCTGGCAAGCGGCAGCTCCCGGGCGAACCCGTATCCCAGGCAGACCCCGATCAGCAGCAGCGCGTCGCACATGAGAATCGCCCGCTCGCCCAGGCGGTCTATCAGCTTACCCAACTGCGGCTGGAAGATGATCCCGATCGCCGAGGCCACGATCCAGATCTTGGCGATGGTGGGCGCCGGCTCCCCGAACACCTTCACTAGCACCCAGGGCCCGAAGGTGACGAACACCTGCTTGCGTGCGCCGGAGAACACGTTGAGCAGATAGTAGAGCCAGTAGCGTCGCTTCAGCACCAGCTTCGGTCTCCGGCCCGAACGCGCCGGCAGTGACCTCATGCGAGAGACGCAGAGCGCGGCCAGCATCGCTCCGCACGCGCCCGCCGCGAAGAGCCCTCGGTAGCTCAGGTGCAGGCGCTCCAGCCCGACCCACACCAGCCCCGAGCCCGCGATAGTGGCCGCCAGGCCAATCGCGCCGATCTCTCCCATCCGGGAGGCGCGCCGGTTCGGCGCCGCCAGGCTGAGGGCGATGGCGTTGTTCACCGGCATCATCATGTGGTTGCCCGCGCTCCACAGCATCATCGAGGCCACCATCAGGGAGTAGTGAGTCCCCAGGGTCGTCAGGCCAACCAGCCCCAGCCCGGTGGCGAAGGCGGCCAGTGTGCCCAGCTTGATCTCCGAGAGAAAGAAGAGCAGGCCGCCCATGATGGCCACCAGGAATCCCGGCAGCTCTCGCGGGAACTCCAGCTTCCCTCTCGCTTCGGCAGTGATCTGGAAGCTGTCGCTCAGGAAGTTGTTGAAGGTAGTCTCGAAGATTCCGCTGGTCGTCCCCAGCGCCGCCACCACCAGGAGGAAGATCGCCAGCTCCCGGCCCAGGTTGCGGGGCTCCACTCTCGGCTCAGCAGCCATGGGCCCTCCATTCGGGGGAGCCGGAGCAGCCTCCTGTCCTGCGGCGTTTCGCCTTGCTGAAGGGAAACCACGCGCCCGGAGAGTAGTGCGCGGCCATTCGCTGGGCTGTGCAGGAGGGAGCAATGGCAGTCAAACCCATCCCTTACTCCCGCAGGGAGCTGCGCGCGGCCGGCCCGCCCCGCGCCTTCCGCGGCGATCGGCTCGCGCAGATAGCCTTCCCCCTGGGCGGGATCGGCACCGGCTCAGTCTCGCTGGCCGGGAACGGCTCGCTGCGCGACTGGGAGCTCTTCAACCGCCCCAGCAAGAGCCGGAGCCTTCCGGGCTCGTTCTTCGCGCTGTGGGTGAAGGAGAAAGGAAGACCCCCGATAGCGCGCGTGCTCAAGGGGCCCGGGGTCGCAGACTACGTCGGCCGGGGAGACTCCGCCGACCGCGCCACCGGCGGGGGGCTGGCCCATTTCCGCGACTGCTCCTTCACCGGCCGCCTGCCCTTCGCCGCGGTCGAGCTGGGCGAGCCCGGCCTCCCCGTGACCGTCACCCTCGAGGCCTTCAACCCCTTCATCCCCCTCAATAACAAGGACTCCAGCATCCCGGTCGCTATCTTCCTCTACACTGTCGCCAACCGTACCCGCGCTCCGCTGAGCATCACCCTGAACGCCAACTTGCTGAATGGCGTTGGCGCGCCGGAGCTGGGCGAGAACGTCAACGAGTTCGTGCGCGAGCCACGGGTCCAGGGCCTGTTCATGACCTCTCAGAAGCACCAACCAACCTCTCCTCGCTTCGGCAGCATGGCGCTTGCTACCTCGTGGCGCAAGGTCAGCTATCTCACCGCCTGGCCCTCCGACTTCGGCCTGGTCGGCCTCAACCGCTTCTGGTCCATGTTCAGGGAGGCGGGCCGCTTCGCCAACGTCAACGACACTTCTCCCAGCGGCGCGAGAGAGAGCCGGACTGGCTCCCTCGCCCTGCACGCGAGGCTGAAGCCGGGCCAGTCGGTCACCTTCCCCGTGGTCATCGCCTGGCACTTCCCCAACTACCAGAGGCCCGCGGGGTGGGGTGACAGGCCGGACGCGCCCCAGCCCATCTGGAAGAACTACTACGCCACCATCTGGCAGGACGCGTGGGAGGTGGCGCGCTACGCCCTCAAGAGCCTGCCGCGCCTGGAGCGCGACAGCCGCGCCTTCCAGGAGGCGCTCTTCAACTCGTCGCTCCCGGCGGCCGTGGTTGACGCCATCGCCTCGCAGGCGACCATCCTCAAGACTACCACCTGCCTGCGGCTGACCGATGGCACCTTCTGGGCCTTCGAGGGATCGCTCAATGACGCCGGCTGCTGCCCGGGCACCTGCACCCACGTGTGGAACTACGCGCAGACCCCGGCCTATCTCTTCCCCGCACTGGAGCGCTCCTCGCGTGAGGCCGACTACCGCTGCGACCAGGCGGAAGATGGCCACATGACCTTCCGCACGCCTCTGCCGCTGGGCATGCCCGCCGGCCGCAGCTTCCACGCGGCCGCCGATGGCCAGCACGGCACCATCCTGCGCGCTTACCGCGACTGGCTGATCAGCGGGGATGACCCCTTCCTCTCCCGCATCTGGCCGGCCATGAAGAAGGCGATGGCCTATACCTGGCGCTACTGGGACGCGGACCGCGATGGTGTCATGGAGGGCGTCCAGCACAACACCTATGACATCGAGTTCTGGGGCCCGAACTCCATGCTGGGCAGCTACTACCTCGGCGCGCTGCGCGCCATGGAGGAGCTCGCCCTCCGCCTCGGGGAGCAGCAGCAGGCCGCGGAGTATCGCCGCCTCTTCGAGTCCGGCCGCGCCTGGCTGGACCGAGAGCTCTTCAACGGCGAGTATTACGAGCAGCGCGTCAACCCCAATGCGCCCCGCGATCCCGACAGCCCGGGCTCGGCTGCGAGCGAGCGCGGCGAGCCGCGCTACCAGTACGGGCCGGGCTGTCTCTCCGATCAGCTCATCGGCCAGTGGTACGCGGCGATGCTCGGCCTGGGCGATCTGCTCGATCGCCCGCATGTGAACTCCGCGCTCGCCTCGATCTTCAAGTACAACTGGCTGGCGGACTTCCACGCGCACGACAACCCTCAGCGCATCTACGCGCTGGATGACGAGAAGGGCCTCCTCCTCTGCTCCTGGCCCCGCGGCGGGCGGCCGGCCGACCCGTTCTACTACAGCGACGAGGTTTGGACCGGCATCGAGTACCAGGTCGCCAGCCACCTGATCTACGCGGGAATGGTGGATGAGGGCCTGGCCATCGTGAGGGCGGCCCGGGAGCGCCACGACGGCGCCCGCCGCAACCCCTGGAACGAGTTCGAGTGCGGGAATCACTACGCCCGCGCCATGTCCAGCTACGCGCTCCTGCTCGCCCTGTCGGGCTTCGGCTACTCCGCCCCCGACCAGCGCATCGCCTTCAGCCCGCCTCCGCACGGCGACGACTTCACTTGCTTCTGGTGCGTGGGGTCGGGCTGGGGAACTTACGCCCAGCGCATCAGGAAGGCTCAGGCGAGCGCCATCATCGCGCCGCTCTATGGGTCACTGGCCCTGCGCGAGCTGGAGCTGCCGGGCGTGCTCTCCCGCGCTCGCAAGGTCACTGCCCGGCTTGACGGCCGCGGCCTCACCATCGCCTCCCGGGACAAGCGCTCGCTTCGGTTCGCTCGCCCAGTCCGGATCAAGGCCCGGTCCTCCCTCACGGTGATGGCCGCGCATTGATGCTCACCGGTATACGCTACGACAGGCCCGCGGCCTGCCGCCATGGCGGCCGAAGGTTTGGCCATCGAGCCACCGATCAGCGGCATCGGAGGCGGAGCTACAGCGGAGACACTGCGAGGAGTCCGAGACTCCATCCGGTGGACCCACTGGCGACGCCGTGGCGCAGTCGCCGGGAACAGGCCTCGGTTGACGTCCGAACGAGATCTGGTAACATGCCGCCAGCACCGTCTTACTGGAGGCGGCTGACATATGGGGCTTGCGGCTAAGGCGCTGCTGGTTGCCGTGATGATTCCTCTTGTGGTTTCGCCCGCGCTGGGTGCGGTGCCGGTGACCGTGCTCGACGACAACGACTGGCGGCCTCCCGCGGCCGTCTCGCGCGCCGAGGGTATCGAGCACGAGATGACGCCCGAGCTTCTCTTGACGACGGAGTTCAAGGAGCCCGTCTTCCTCTTCGATCCCACCGACGACGAAACCATCACTCACATCACCGACTTCCAAGGCAAGCTCTACCTCAGCGCCTGCACCCAGCCCGCGGCCACCGACACCGGCTCGGTCTTCGCCTATGACCCGGAGACGAACCAGTGGCAGAAAGCCTTCCAGGTGAATGACCAGGGGCTCGTGCGCCTCGAAGTCTACGGCGACCGGCTCTATATCGCCGGCTACGACGCCAACGACGGCGGCTGGGACCTGGGCAATGTCTACGTACATGACGGCAAGACGTGGGTGGAGCATCGCACCGTCCCCCGCGCCATCCACGAGTACGGCCTCGCCGTCTATAGAGGCCGCATCTACGTGTCCGCTGATATCCTCGATCCCGCCCCGCCAGGGATGACGGTGGACGACGCGGCCGAGAAGGGCCTGGTTGATGTCTATGGCCGGGTCGTCTCCTCCGGCGATGGCGGACTGAGCTGGCGAGAGGAGTATCGAGGCCCTCAGCCCGGGCAGGACATCGGCTTCATGACGGTGTTCCGGGATAGGTTGATCGTCAACGCGAATGGTGACCTGCTCACTTTCGACGGAAAATGCTGGAAGCGATTGGGTCTGAATCCCAACGCGCTGATTGTCTTCGACTATGCGGACGCAGGCGACACGCTCATCCTTGGCACGAGTCTGGGCCTCGGTTTCTTCGATGGCCGGCGCTTCCGACGCTCCGATAACATCATCTGGCTGTCACAGATCCGCGCGGTGCGCCGATTCGGCTCATCGTGGCTGTTGGTGTGGTGCGACGTTACGGGCGGCACGATCCACCATGGGCCGCAGCTAATGAGCTACCCGGCCTTCGTCGGCGAATCCCGCAAGCCATTCGCCTCTGGTGTCCGAATGATCCCGGATGATCTCATGTGTCGCGCCGCTCGCGCTGACGTTCCTCGGAAGATCTGGTGGGACAAAGTGCAGGATGTGGATTCCTCAGAGATGCTGACGGCGGCTCACGTCTTCCGGGGCCGTGTCTATCTGGGCACCCATCCCGAAGGCCGTGTGCTCGTGCTGCCTGTGGTGAAGGAAGGAACGCTGGACTCAGCGCCGCGGCCGACCCCGAGCGCGGGCAGTTATACGCTCTCGTGGGAGGCGGCTACGCCGGCAGGCACGTCATGCCGACTGCAGATTCGCACCGCTGCCAGCCCACAGGTGCTTGAGAAGCAGCCCTTCGTCGGCCCAGATGGAATCGAGACCAGCTACTTCGATGTCCCCGGCGCCACCGTGAGGATCCGCGAACCAGGCCTCGTGCAGTATCGCGTACTCCTCAGGACCGAGAACCCTGCACTCACGCCGTACCTGAAGCGCGTCACGCTACGTCTCGCGGGGTAGCCCTTCCACGAACCCCCTGGCGCCGCCACTGTAATATGCGAAGCTTACACATTCTCTTGCATCAGGGGTCTTACCCTGATGCAAGAGAATCTGTAGAGCGTCTGGCCGCTGGGGAGGAGAGGAAAGCCGCGCTGGTCTCGAGAGAGGTGCTGGACCGGACGCCGCTGGGGGTGCAGCGGGGATACCGGGAAGATGGCGCGAGGCCCAGCGCCTTCCGGGCCTCTGCGCAAGCTTGATCGCGGCGGTCTGACCGCGGCCAAGAGTGTCTGGCGGCGCTATGCGTGCAGTTGGGCGTGGAGCACCTCAAGCCCCTTGTCCAGGACCGGGTCGTTGCCATCTGACCACAGGCCGGCGGCGATCTCTCGCTGCGTCGGGTTGATCTCGACATCAGGGATCACGCCGACGCCGACGAACTCGCGGCCATCGGGATAGCTGTCCCACTTCGTGCAGATGCGCGCGTTGCCGCCCCCAGGCAGCCCGATGGTGAGAGGCTGACCAGTGCTGCCGTTCGTCCGCTGCCCGATAAGGGTGGCGCGACGGCTCACGTGGAGCGGGATCAGGAAGTCCTCCGCGGCGCTGCAGGTGTGCCGGCCGATGAGCACCACGAGGGGACCCAGGAAGGGCGCCCGTTCCTTGATCGGCTCGATTGTGCCGTGGTCGCCTTCGTACCACTCCTCGGGCCGGCCCCACGCGCGGAACGATGGCCGGTACTGGCGTGTCTTCCAGCGCGAGGTGGGGAGAGCCTTATCGGTCAGATAGCTGACGATCGAGTAGGCGATGGCCGAGCTCCCGCCGCCGTTCCGGCGTACGTCCAGGATGAGACCGTGTGAGGTCGAGACTTGATCGAAGAGTGCCTCGAAGTGCTGCACCGTCTCCTCCGAAGAGAACGAGTTCAGGGGAACGTACATGATGTTGCCAGGGAGTTCGCGGGCCTCCGGTTCTGTCATCCCCTCCCAGGGCAACTTGATTCCCTCCAGCTCTCGCGTCAGCGTCACCGTGCGAGTCACGCCTTCCAGGTCCTGCACTTCGAGCCGCGCCTTCGTCCCGCGGGGACCGTCGGCTACCAGAGGGTAGGCCCAACCATCGCGCGCCTGCGGGCTTGAGGCGAAAACATAGGGATAAAGGTCATGCGTGAGAATCTCCTGCACTGAGCGGCCATCAACCGCGGTGATGGCCATTCCCCGGCTGAGGCCTGCACGGCCGATCTCCTCAGTGTTGGCCAGCTCCGTGATCACCGCTTTCTCCTCAACACACTGCACGAGCAGGGGAGGTCCGTTTCTCAGATAGGGAGGAACAGCGAAGTTCCCGTTGCCATCCCACACCGAGGTATGACCATCGTGCAGGAGCGCGACGCACCTGGTGAGGAGCCGGTAGTAGTCCTGGTCCGATTGGTCTCTGCGCACCAGGGGGAGATGCTCGGTCAGCACCGCGTCCCAGTCCAGATCGGGCATTCTGGCGAAGAAGACGAAGTTGTACTTCGCCTCACTCCACAGGCGCACGAGACCCTCGACGCGCTGATCCGCGGTCAGGCCCGCTGAGGCAGTGGCTTCCTGGGCCACGGTGCGTCCCTCCTCCGTCATAATCACGGCTCAGCTACAACACTGCTGCTATCGGCCTCGCGGCCCGGACAGATGACGCGGATGCTCTCCGGCGCGATGTCCCCCTTGACCAGTACCTCCGGCGTGAAGAAAGCCTCCGGAGTGTACTGCGAGAGTGGCACCGCCGTCACCCGGTAGAGTTCGGCGGCCAGACGGGCCGCTTCCGGGTTCCGGGGTTTTCCCATAGCCCCCTGCGCGTAGGTCATGGCCGCGCTGATCCAGTCCATGTCCGCGACCAGGCACCGATCCTCGGCCACGGTAACCTCGAGGTAGACGTGGTCCGGCCGCTGACCGCCCGAAGACATCTTGTCATGCTCCTTGCATAGCCAGCAGTACACCACTCCCCGGCGCAGGTCCAGCCCAAATTCGTCGAAGGACGAGGTCGCCTTCAGGCCCTGCGCAAGCGCCTGTTCAAGATCATCCCTGCGAAGCGAATGCAGAAGCCGGACCATGCGCGGCATGCCGATCTCCTCTGTGTATCTCAGTCCAGCATTCCGTGTCTAGCGCAACGATTCATTCAGCCCCGCGCGACGATCCCCTTGGGGAGGGAAGTCGCGGTGGCGCCGAGGGCAGAGGCCTCGAGTCCGCTTGCGAAGAGAAGGCGTTGACACCTGACCCGGGGGCGATGGCGCTGGGTCAGTTACAGAGTCTCTTGAATCATGGTAAGAGACCATGATTCAAGAGACTCCGTAGCCTCCGTATGGTTTCCAGCACCAGCTCGACGTTGCTGACCGGTGTGCCGGGCACGAAGTAGTTGGAGACTCCGACCACCGTCCGGCCGAACCGCTTCGCCTCCCGGACGGCCCCCTCCACCTCGCGCACGATCTCCTCCTTGGTCCCGAGATGGAGGGTGTGGGAGGAGATGTTTCCGATCAGGGTGAGCCTGGGATAGCGGTCGTGGAGCCGGCGCAGGTCCATTCCCGCGCGCCGGTCAATCTCGTAGAAGCCATCTATCTCGGCATCGCGGAACAGCTCGTCGGCCACCGGCCACAGGTCGCCGTCGCTGGCGAAGAGGTGATAGCCGCCGTGCTGGTGGCAGATGTCCGAGACCTGCTTGAGCCGCGGCGCGACCAGCTCGCGGAAGTGCCGCGGCGAGTACATCGGCCCCTGGTTGGAGGCGAAGTCGCCGCCGCCGAAGAAGTACCGGAACCCTCGCTCGGCAAGAAACGCGACGTTGCAGCACGCCCGCGCTACCTGCAGATCGAGATGCCGCGCGCACAGGTCGGGCCGCAGCAGCAGCGCCTCGAACCAGATGCTGCTCTCTGTGATCGGCAGGCTCACCCCGACGCCACCCACGCGAACCGCGTACTCGCGGCCGAGCAGCCGCTGCGCGCGAATCTCGAACTCGAACGACTGCTCGCTCGGCCGGTGATCGCCGATCGCCTTCTCCTGGGCCTCGATCTGCCGCTCGATCTCCTCGAAGGTCGCCTCCCTCTGGGGCGCGTAGGGGAAGGTGTTGCACTGCTCGCTCGGGGGATCGAAGCGGAGCACCTGCCACTGGCTCTCCTCGCCGTACTCGTAGAGGAAGGTGTTCTCGTCGAGGCGCTTCGTGGGCTTCACATTGTAGCGCCAGTAGCTGGGCCGGATGACGTCGTCCTCGAAGAGCCGAGCGACGGCCAGCGCATCCTGGAAAGAACGCTCCACAAAATCGGCATGCGCTTGCTCGCCCTGCCACCAGGCGACAGCTTCCCGAAACTGCTGGATCCCGCCGCCCACGTAGGCCTCACGCCCCAGCAAGGCGGAGGCCACTTGGGAGCAGGTGCCGATATGGTGCACCGGCACCCGGTCCGTCGCCCCGCCCTCGAAGGCCGCGGCAATGCGCTCCTTCGGCCTCATTGCCTGACTCCCACCTTGCAGGTGCGGCATGCGCCGACGGCAATGCCATGAGGGCCGGCCCATAGGCGCCCTACTCCTATGCCTCTAGAGCGCATTTCATAACCCTCAATCGCCTGGCTGGCCCGCACCTGTGCTGGCATGAAATGCGCCCACGGAAGGCTGCCGCCCTTGCTGGGCTGTTTCATGACCCCTTTCGGAGGTTATGAAACAGCCTCTACGGATTCTCTTGCATCAGGGTAAGACCCCTGATGCAAGAGAATCCCTCAGAAGGGCGCCAGACGCTCTCCTGGGGAGTCTCTTGAA
>Ga0315307_1001301_pt1 | contig 11121 bp, 8 predicted proteins | sample TDP2_MG_FD_203079 | JGI IMG/M metagenome (GOLD analysis project Ga0315307, IMG submission 203079) | Freshwater sediment microbial communities from Lake Towuti, South Sulawesi, Indonesia - TDP2 | ecosystem: Environmental > Aquatic > Freshwater > Lake > Sediment | place: Indonesia: South Sulawesi... | reverse complement strand
GCTTACTCGATGCCCATGTCCATGTCGAAAGCTCGATGGTCACGGTTACCCAGTTCGCTAGGGCTGTCCTCCCACACGGGACGACTGGGGTCTTCATCGATCCGCACGAGATCGCGAACGTGCTCGGAATGCTCGGCGTCAAGCTGATGCTGGGTGAGGGCGCGAATTTACCCCTAAAGGTCTTCGCCACCATCCCCTCATGTGTTCCATCAGCCCCGGGGTTGGAGACGACTGGCGCTGAAATTGGTCCATCTGATGTTGCCGAAGGACTGAAGTGGGAACGGGTGGTTGGCCTAGGTGAAGTCATGAACTTTCCAGGCGTGCTAGCTGGAGATAAAAAGACGTATAGTGAAATCCAGGCAGCGTTGGATAGGCATAGAGCAGTCGAGGGTCATGCCCCTGGGCTGCTCGGCAAGAGGCTCTCTGCGTACGTGGCTGCTGGAATAAGGTCCGACCATGAGTCCCTCACGCGCGAGGAGGCTATCAAGAAGCTCAGGCTTGGCATGAAACTTGAAATCAGGGAGGGGTCGACCGCCAAGAACCTGAAGGCGCTCGTTAAGCCGATCCTTGAGCTGAAGCTCGATACCAGACACTGCCTGCTCGCCACCGACGATAGACATCCCGCGGATTTGGTCATGGAAGGCCATATGGATCACGTAATCAGGCGTGCGATCGAGGAGGGCCTCGACCCGATTAGGGCAATCCAGATGGCGACGATAAATACCGCGGAGCATTTCGGGGTGGACGGCGAACTGGGAAGCATCTCGCCGGGCAAGCTCGCGGACATCCTCATCGTCAATGATATAGAAAATTTTTCCGCTGAGAAGGTCATAGCCGACGGAAGGCTCGTGGCTGAGAGCGGAAGGCTCGCAATAAAATTCCCAGCTCCAAGGTATCCAAAATTCGCTAGGCGGACGATGAACCTAAAACAGGTAACCCCTAAGGATTTCGATGTGAAGGCCCCCGTTAGAAAAGGCGAAGTAAAAGTCAGGGTAATAGGCCTAGTTGATGGGCAAGTTTTCACGAAGCACGAGATAGCCTCCCTCAAAGTCGAAGATGGGCTCATGAAATCGGACCTGGTCAATGATATCCTGAAGGTGGCTGTCGTCGAGAGACACAGGGCGACTGGCAATATCGGTCGTGGTTTTGTTCGCGGGTTTGGGATGAAAAAGGGTGCCATAGCCTCGAGCGTCGGCCATGATGCTCACAACATAACAATAGTCGGAACAAATGAGCGAGACATGGCGGTTGCGGTAAATGTGGTCGCGCGGATGGGCGGCGGTCAAGTCGTCGTGAATAAAGGCGAGGTTCTGGCGAGGGTGGAGCTCCCCATAGCGGGCCTGATGTCGGATAAACCTGTAGAGGCTGTGAGCTCTGAGCTCGAGGTGCTGCACAGGGTTGCGAAGCGCCTCGGCATCAGGCTTAAGTCGCCCTTCATGCGTCTATCCTTCTTACCACTTGCAGTCATACCGAAGTTAAGAATAACAGACAAAGGTCTGGTGGATGTTGAAAAATTCAAACTTGTGGATTTATTTGTGAAAAGTTAGGTCGGCATAAATTGCTGTTGTACGGCTATTATTTCCTTACTGTCGGCCGCGCGGGCATAGGCTTCGAGGGGTTCGCGATTTAACTCGAGAAAGGTGGGCCCCCACTTGAATATGCTGAGGATCTCTTCCGCGCGCGCCTGATCGCTGAATATGAACAGTGCGGCTGAAAGGGCCTCTGCTGTGCTCAATATCGTCGGACGCCCGTAATACGTGGGGTTTGCTGCGACCAAATATGGCAGGCTTCTCGGCGCCATCCTCCTCCGGAGGCGGGCGATCTGTTCAATCTGCTTCCAAGAACAGTCAAGTGCCACTATCCCTCGCTTCATCGCGATCGCAACATCGGCCTTGGAAAGCGCCTTCTGTGCGAGCGGGTCGAGTAAGATCGCACCAGACGGCAGGTCGCTTAGCTTATAAACCATCTGGATCTTGCCCACCCGGTGTAGGCGTATCGCAGTACATCTCTTGGGGTCGCACTCGCGCGCGTTGTACACGATGAGTCGCATGGTATCAAAAAATCATTGGGTTGATAAACATTAAACTACAGTGGATATGGGGGCAATGTGGCTAAACAGGTACTCTCCAATGCAGTTTTGCTCGAGGGGAATGAGTTAGAGGTTACTCATGGTTACCTCATCATCCGCGATGGTGTGATCGAAGAGATCAGCGAAGGGGCGCCCCCCAAGCGTGCGAAAGACATCAAACGCGGATTTATTTTGCCGCCCTTTGTCAATGCTCATACTCATATCGCAGACTCCGTAGCCAAGGACATCTATCTTGGGAAAACTCAACCCGAAGTGGTCGGACCGGTGGGGGTCAAATTTAGGGAACTTCGTTTGAGGACTGAAAGTGAAGTCATCGCCGCGATTCGCGCGACGCTCAGGGACATGCCACATACAGGCACGCTCGCGCATTGCGATTTCCGGGAGGATGGATTGGCAGGTATAGAACTCTTACGCCGAGCATCAAATCCATCGGTTAATTCAATTATCCTCGGACGTCCTTCAACTGCAGATGAGCTGGATGAAGTGATAAGGGCCTCGGATGGAATTGGGTTGCCATCGTTGGAGGAGTTTGAGCTAACCGCGCTCAAGCGCATCGCTCGAAAGGTCGCCGCAGCAAAGAAAATTTTCGCGGTCCATGTCGCGGAGACAGCTGATGCGCAAAGCGAGGTCGGGCGCGCGCTCGAGCTGGATCCATCATTCGTCGTACACGGTACTTGGGCGACCGAGGAAGATTTCGATGCAATCAACCGAGCTGGTGTGCATGTGGTATTTTGTGCAAGGGCTAACAGCATGCTCGGAGTTGGTGTGCCCCCGATACACCTCGCGCTTGCAACGGGTGCCAGGTTTTACTTGGGTACGGATAATGTGACCGTCTGCCAGCCGAACATGTTTGAGGAGCTTGCCTTCGCATGGGCATGTCTACGTCGAGCGAGCAGCGGTGCAGGTGGCGAAGAGGCGCGTGAACTCCTCCGCGCGGCCACGGTTGAGCCAAAGATACTTTTCGACTTGCCCTGGGGTCCGATCCAGGAGGACAGCCCAGCGACTTTCATGGTGCTCGCGAGGGGGCAGAATCTCGTCAGTTTAACAGATGTACACGCAGGCATCGTAAATAGGGCCCGTGCAGACAACATCAGGGCAATTTACCGCAACGGCAAAATTATTTAAGCTGAAGCGCTAAGGAAAATTTGGATTCTTCGAGCTTTAACCAGCGTAGCGGAGAGTGGATGAGGAGGAGAACATGCAGGTCAAAGATGTGATGACGAAGGAAGTGAAGTGGATAGAGGTACCTGGCACCCGTGCGGAGGCGTTAGAGCTGCTTAGGAAGCTCGGCGCGAGCGCAGTGCCCGTCGTGAAGCGGGGTACGGATGAGTTAGTGGGGATGGTGACACTGCGCAAATTATTCGAGCACCCAGATGAGGACCAGCTGGCCATGCTCGTCGATCGAGATGCACCCACCGTAACCCCAGAGGATCCACTGGAGGAGGCCGCAAAGCGCCTGTTGGAATCCCGCGTGAGGAGGCTACCCGTCCTGAAGGATGGCGAGCTCGTCGGGATCATAACGGTCAGGGACATCGTCTACCGAGCAATCACAGCGATGAATATTGAGAAACCAGCCTCTGACTATATGCGCCCCCGTGCCATCGCGGTCTGGGAGGGAACGCCGATAAAAGCAGCGATGGAGATAATGGCGCTCTCCGGCTTCAGGGCGCTACCGGTGATAGATGAAAAAGGTAGCCTGATAGGAATTATCGACGATGCCGACATAATCAAAATCAGCGAGGTCGAGACCGAGTCAAGGATGAGCCAGATGGCGGGTCGCACGGAGGGCGATAGTTGGACTTGGGACAGCGAGGACCGAATCTATATCACAAAGAGGCACCTGAAGGTCCCGGATAAGTCGGTCAAAGATGCGATGGCGAAGGAACTCGTCACCATCACTAGGCGGACGCCCGTGAGCAGGTGCGCGGAGCTCATGAAACAGCACAGGATAGAACAGACCCCGGTGATAGCGGCAGATGGAGGACTCATCGGGATAGTCCGTGATGTTGACCTTCTTCAAGCATTGGTTACATAGTTTCACGAGAGAAGTTTTTTAGGGTTCGAGGGCTGTTAAAATTCGGTGAGCCAGTGGAACAAAGTAGGCATGAGAAGGTCATGGACATTGCCCGTCGACGCGGTTTCATCTGGCCATCGTTTGAGATATACGGTGGCGTCGGTGGATTCTACGATTTTGGGCCCCTGGGGACCATCCTGAAGAACAAGATAATCCAGAAGTGGCGCGAGTACTACGTGTTCAGGGAGGGCTTTTTCGAGATAGATTCACCAAGCGTCACACCCGAGGAGGTCTTGAAGGCAAGCGGCCACGTCGATCATTTTCTCGATGCGATGACCGAGTGCCAGAAGTGCAGGGCAGCGTTCAGGGTTGCGGACGTCGTGCGCGAGGCCACCGGCAAGGATGTCGAGGGGATGTCGAAGGGCGAGATGGAGCAATTCATGGAGAAATATAAGGTGCGCTGTCCGGATTGTGGGGGCGAGTTGGGCCCAGTTTTCGATTTCAATGCAATGTTCCGCACCACCATTGGGCCTGGAGCTCAAAGGGTGGCATATCTTCGGCCCGAAACCGCGCAGGCGATGTTCATCGATTTCAAAAGGCTTCAGCGTCATGCTCGCGGCAAGCTACCGTTCGGCGTGGTGCAGATAGGCAAGGGCTATCGAAATGAGATCTCCCCGAGGCAGGGCATCATCAGGTTGAGGGAGTTCACGATGGCCGAAGCCGAGGTTTTCTTCGATCCGGATGATCCTCATCACCCGAGGTTTTCCGATGTGGCCGGCGAGGAGCTCAGGTTATGGCTCGCGGGCGACCAAGAGAAGGGTAAAAAGCAGTTGAATGAGGTTACCGCCGAGCAAGCGGTTAAGAAAAAGTTGGCATGCAATGAGTTGATGGCGTATTACCTCGCACTCACCAAGCGCTTTTTGACTGGCCTCGGCATCCCGAGCGAGGCAATTCGGTTTAGGCAACAAACCCCCGGACAACGAGCTCACTATTCCGCCGAAACATGGGACGCGGAAGTGTCGACCGATCGATTCGGCTGGGTTGAGGTAGCAGGACTCGCCTACCGCACCGATTATGACCTATCTCGCCATGCCAAATCGAGCGGGGAGGACCTAACTGTATTTTCAGCCGATAAGAAACGGAAAGTGATGTGTCATGTGGTAGAGCCATCATATGGTATCGATCGTCCGCTGTATTGTGTATTGGAGCACGCCCTCGTCCAAGAAAAAAATCGCGCGTACCTTCGATTGAAAAATGACATGGCGCCGATCGAGGTGGGGGTCTTTCCGCTCATCAGTCGCGACGGTCTGCCTGAGAAGGCCTTGGCGGTGTATGAGAGCTTGAGGGGCAAAGGACTCATGGCGGAGTACGACGACTCGGGTTCGATAGGGCGCAGATATGCCCGCGCGGATGAGGTCGGCACGCCCTATTGTGCGACCATCGACCATCAAACGCTCGAGGACGGCACGGTGACGATAAGGGATCGCGACACGACGAAGCAGATCAGGATTGAGATCGAGAAACTTTCAAATACATTATGCTCGCTGCTGCGCGATGAAGTTCCCTTCATGGATGCCGGCGAGGCGGTTAAAAAACGAGGAGGATCATGAGGGGAAGGGCGATGAATAGGGAGATGAGGGTCAGATAGAACACCACCGCCCCGTACAGCTTTAGGTCGAGCTTGAAATTATATGCGAGGAAGATGTTGAAAACGGCTGGCGGCATTATCGCCTGGATGAGCGATGGTTTTGTTGAGAGATCTGTGATCCTCAACCCCAGAACCGCTATCAACGCAAAAGTCACGAGTGGCCCGACGAGGAACCTTATCACGCCTACGGTTGCCAGCTTCGACGCGTACTTGCGCGGGTCGACGATCGGCATCTGGTAGCCGACGAATAAGAGCATGAGGGCAAAGAACGGCTTCGCGAGATAGGCATCAAATGTTTCTACGCCTAGCGGATAGGCATTAAAGCCTACGAAAAGCAGCGCCGTTATGAGCGCTATAGTCGCCGGAAATATCAGCACGTTTTCGAGCACGAAACGCGCACTCACGTGCTTCTTCGCCGCGCCAGACGCGAGCGCCACGCCCAATGCTAAATGGGGCACCCCTATCGCAACCGCGTACAAGCTCGCTGCCCCCATGTACCTCGTATCATTTATCCCAATCATAGCGTAGACGAGGGGAAGGCCGAGGTAGGTGACGTTCATGAAGGCTGAGTTCAGGGTGACCGCGATCGTCGTCTTTCTATCGTGATGCATGAGGGTCGAGAGCACCACCGCAAGCACAAAGCAAACGCCCAGCGAGGCAAACGCGAGGATCGCTGCATAGCCGAATGCTAAGATATTGTCCCAGCTGTAGCGGGCTATCGAGAAGAAGACCACTGCTGGCAACATTGCCCAGAGGATGGCCACGTTGAGGATGCGAAAGGCCGGCCTCGTGATCGGCTCCAAAATTTTGACGTGCCTAATGATGGTTCCGGCTACGACGAGCGCCAGCACGTAGATGGCGGGCGTTAGATAGCTTCCGGGCGTGAGTTCACCGCCAGCTTAATTCGCTTCCTACCCGATCTCCTTCAGGGTTTCTTCGAAGATTTCGAGCCCAACGTCAGCCTGCTCCTTCGTCAATATCAGCGGAGGGGCCAACCTGAGCGAAGAAGCCCCTGCGCCCAAGAGGATAAGGCCCCGCTCAAATGCCCATTTCATCAATTTTTTGCCCTCCTCCCTCGCCGGTTCCTTGGTTCTTCGATCCTTCACCAGTTCTATGCCTATCATCATGCCCTTCCCCCGCACATCGCCTATGAGCTCGTGCTCCTCTGCAATCTCGCGGAGTCGATCCAGCATGTAACCGCCCACCTTTGCAGCATTTTCCGCGAGTTTCTCGGATTTCAGCACATCGAGCACAGCGAGTGCAGCCGCGCAGACGACGGGGTTGCCGCCGAGGGTGTTCTCGTGTGCCCCGGGCCCCCAGTCCATGAGCTCAGCGCGCGATACCGCGACGCCCAAGGGCAGGCCAGCAGCGATCGCCTTGGAAACGGTGATGATATCAGGCTCTACCCCCCAGTGCTCGCACGCGAACCACTTGCCCGTGCGGCAGAAGCCGGACTGGACCTCATCGATCACTAGGATAATGTTGTTCCGCCTGCATAACTTGGCCAGCGCCGGGAGGTAGTCGTCTGGAGGCACGATGTAGCCGCCTGCGCCCTGGATCGGCTCGACGACCATGCAGGCGACATCATCCGGTGGGCAGACCTTCTTGAGCAAGATGTCCTCTATGTAGCCGACGCACCAGAGCCCGCACTCCGGGTAACTCTGCTTGAACGCGCAGCGGTAGCAGTAGGCGTAGGGCACGTGGAAGACTCCCTGCATCATCCCCTTGAAGTGTCGCCTAGCGTCTATCCCGGTGGTCGTCAGCTGGAGCGAGCCCATCGTGCGGCCGTGGAAGCCCCCGATGAACGCGATGACGTAGTAGTTCCGCGTGTGCCACTGAGCTATCTTGAGCGCAGCTTCGACAGCTTCCGTCCCAGAGTTGCCCAAGAAAGCACGTTTCTTGAACTTGCCGGGCGTCACCTCGAAAAGTCTCTCGACGAGCTCGACCTGGGGCAGGGTGTAGAAGTCGCAGCTGTTTATGAACATCAGCTTTTCCGTCTGGCGCCTTATGGCTTCCACCACCTTGGGGTGGCGATGTCCGACGTTCGTGACTGCGATTCCCGAGCTGAGGTCCAAAAACACATTTCCATCTATATCCTTCACCCACACGCCGTCTTCCTCGACGCCCACGAGCGGAGCCGTTCTGGTCAGCGACGGCGAGGTCACCACGTGATCTCTCTCGATAAACGCTCTGGCCTTTGGACCAGGCGGCTTTACAACGATTTTAGGTTCCTTAACCTTTATCCCCACCATTTCAACACCTCCAGCCTAATTCAAACACCTTTTCGGCATTTCCCTTCGCGCTATTTATCTCTTTTTACCTATTAACAAGCCCACCCTTCCAAGGGCTACCCATTTAGTTTCCGCTTACCGATTCCAAGTTTTTCTGTTTAATTAAATAGATACTTTAGAGTATATTCATTTTAATGAATCCAATTAAGTGATTATATACTTTGTTGTATATGATTAATCGATAGCTTTAAATACCGGACAACCCTTACAATCAGCTAGAGGTGAAATCGATGGCAATAAAGCAACCAGAAATCTTATTTTTCCAAGAAAAGCCTGTTAAAAGCCTTTTATTGCTAAAAAAGGCAGATAAACCGATATATGCATCAATAATAGCAAAAGAAATCGATAGTACCTACGCCCACACTTTAAACGTTCTCTCTAGCCTAAAAGAGCGAGGATTAGTCAGTTTTGAGAAAAAGGGGCGCATTAAACACGTAAAACTTACAGAACTCGGCGGTCAGGTAGCAGATGCTTTGGAAGACTTCATCGATATGGTGCAGCTATCGGAGATCGGGGCGAGGATCGAGCGCGTCCACGAAAAATGGGTGCGTGGCCGTCCACAATCGGAGATCGACAAGGCGGCGGTGTCCAAACGTCTAGCGCCACATAAGCGGGAGTTGGAGCGTCTCGCGAAGAAGAGCCCGGAACTCAAGGAACAGTCAAAGAAACTCATGAAGAGAATAGAGGAGATCTCGAAGGGCATCACCGCGTCAGCAGGTCCTTGATGGGGTTGCAAAGCATGGAGGATAGGTTTATTTTAACATTTTATACCAAAATGTTACGGAGGAATTAAATGGCTCTAAATGAGAAAAAAGGGAAGCTAGGGGCGAAAACTAAGTTGAATTTGCTGGGGGAGGATGAAATCAGGCGGATTTTGGAGAGATGTGAAGGGGACGAAAAACCGGTCATCTATACCCTTGCTTTCACAGGGATGCGCGTTTCGGAGCTTATCCATATGCGAAAGGATTGGGTGGATTGGGAGGCGGGATTGATCAGCATTCCCGAAAGTCAGCCGTGCGATGCCCACTATGATTGTAGGCGCGAGAAAAAAAAGAGAGGGAAAATAATCAAGCGGTCCTGCTTTTGGCGGGTCAAGGTCCCTGAGGCCGCTAGGGGGATCCCTATTCTGCCCGAACTTAGGCCGGTATTGGAAGACTTCTTCTCAAGACATGAATCCATGGGTGAGGTGGTAAAGGGGAGAGAGGAGGTTTGGGGGATGGTTAGAGCTGTTACAGCTAAAGCCGGGATTCAGAAGCGTATTTTCCCCCATGTCCTCAGGGGATCTCTCGCCTCATTACTCGCGGGCAAAGATTTTGATGCTTTGAGTATTCAGGGTTTCATGGGATGGAAATCCGTTAAAACGGCGGATGAATATATTCGTATCTCTCCAGAGCGCCTGAAGCGAATAGTCGAGAAAAAGTGGGGGGCATAACCTAAAATAAATTTAGCTGTTTCTGACCTTAAGATTCCTCTCCCCGCTCGCGTACATCTATCCTGACGCCGAGCTTCCGCTGTAAGCTCTCCACGGTGCGACCGCCCCGCCCGATGATTTTGGGTATGATGTCATCGTCCGCCCTGACGATCGCGCTGCTTTCGGACAGCATCTTCACCTCGACATCTCCTCCCACGAGTCGCCTGATCTCTCGCCTGATCGCCTCCGCCGCCCTCAGCTCCGCCCGCGTCGGTTCCCTCCGCCTTACGGACATGACGACTATCTCCTCGCCGAAGGAGTAGATCTCGTACGCCGCCTCCCCTGTCTCGAAGTCGCAGATCTCGATGAGCGGCCTCGCCAGGTCTGCCTCGGTCATGCCGTGTGGCACCTTCACCGTCGACCGCAGGGCGTAGACCTCTCGGATCTCGCCGTCCTTGATGAATATCACCGTGTCGGCTATCATTGGGATCATCCCGAGCTCCACCCGTCCGATCAGCCGCTGGACCGCATCGATGGCTCGGGTAGAGTGCACCACACCCACCATGCCTATGCCAGCCAGCCTCATGTCCGTGAAAATCTGGAAGTCCTTGGTCTTTCGCAGCTCGTCATAGATCGTGTAGTCGGGGCGCACGAGGAGCAGAATATCGGCGGTCTTCTCCATGTCGCCCTCGAGCGAGGTGTACTGCGTGATCTCGTCGCTCACCTGAAGGTCTCGAGGCGACTCCATGGTCTTGATGATCTTGTTCTGGGATCGATAGAACTCGGCAAGCGCCTGAGCGAATGTCGACTTGCCAGCCCCAGGCGGCCCGGCGATCAGCACCCCCTCGGCCTGCTTCGCCAGCCGCTCCTTGAGCTTCGAGGAGAGGCGGTAGTCCTCGAGCTTGACCTCGGCTATCGGGCGGACGGCTGTGATCTCGAACCCATCGCTGAACGGCGGGCGCGCTATGGCCACGCGGTACTCGTGGAACTGCACGATCGTCGCCCCCTCGAGCTCGATCTCCACGAAGCTGTCCCGGTCCTGGCGGGCTAGCTCGACTATCTCGTGCGCCAGCTCGCGGAGCTGCTCCTCTGTGAGCTGCACCTCGTCCAGCACCTTGAGCTCGAACTTTCCGGGCCGTCCGACCTTCGCCATGGGTCGCACCCGGTCCTTTAGGTGCACAGACATCACCCCAGGGCCGAAATAATCGAGCAGCTTTGGCTTTCGCCCGACGGGCAGGGGCTTGAGGAACCACACTTCCAGTCCTTCCGCCCGCCCGGCCTCGGCCATGATCGCGTCGCTGGTCATCAGCATTGCCCCGTGCTCGCGCGCCACTTCGCGTATCGCGGCGTCTATGGCACCGAACTCAGCCCCAGCAAGCTGCTCGTGCGTGGGCCCTCGCCCGACCAAGCTGAACTTGACCTTGCCCTCGTTCACGAGTTCCCTTAGCTTCCTCAGCTCGGTGAGCCCGCTGAAGCCCGAATCCTTGCCCAGGTTGGCCTGATGCTCGAGCTCTGCCACGACCAGGTTAGGCACCAACACCTCGCAATCTAGAAGCTCGCCGCTCTCGATCAGGCGCGTCACCCGGCCATCGATCACGACGCTTGTGTCAGGTACGCAGATTTTCGCCATGTTCCTCATGTTAACTGATTGGACCAAAATAATAAGGT
>Ga0315307_1001296_pt1 | contig 11140 bp, 10 predicted proteins | sample TDP2_MG_FD_203079 | JGI IMG/M metagenome (GOLD analysis project Ga0315307, IMG submission 203079) | Freshwater sediment microbial communities from Lake Towuti, South Sulawesi, Indonesia - TDP2 | ecosystem: Environmental > Aquatic > Freshwater > Lake > Sediment | place: Indonesia: South Sulawesi... | reverse complement strand
CGGAAAAGCACTGCTACAGGTTAAAGAGGCTATGGCGATTTCTGGATAATCTAAAGGTAGACTTTAGCCTCATTCGCCAAAGGTTAACCATCTTAAGTTACTCCATAGAGACTAGCCCCGGGCTCTTTCTACCGCTTCTGATGGATACTACCTACTTTGAGCCTTATGCTGTACTATCCATCTCCATACCTAGAGGCGGTAGGGCTTTACCCGTAGCCTGGGATGCTTATTACCACAAGTTTGATAAGGTCGACAAGACTCTTCGAGCTGAAAGCCAAAATCAACGGGAAGAGGCACTTATAGCTAGCTGCCTGAGGCAGATAGCTAGAGGAATTAAGGCAGTCCTTATTGGTGATCGAGCTTTTGGACGAGCTAGCTTGTTTAGCTTCCTTAAAGAAAGGGGCACTCATTTTGTTATCAGGGTAAGTGATAAAGTGTATGTCAGCCATCCCTATTTTGGTGGCCTTTTGCACGATCTCCCCTTAAAAGTGGGGCAGCGAATTTGGCTGGAAGGATTACTATACCGGCAAGATAGAGTAGTCAAAATCAATCTTCTGGCCATATGGGGGATAGGGCAGAAGGAGCCCTGGTATCTCGCCACAACCCTGAGTGACCCGAATCTAGTCTATAGATTTTATCGTAAGAGAATGAAAATAGAGCATGGTTTTAGAGATTGGAAGTATCATTTAAGGCTGAAAATTCCTCAAAGTCGCTTTGTGCGGGCAGAACACCGCGCCAAAATGTTAGTTAATGCTGTTGTCATTGCTTATTGGTTTATTTGCCTTGTGGGGATTAAGGCAAAAGTTAGGAATCTCAAAGCCAAGGTCGCCAGTTGGGGTGAGATTAGCTTCTTCCGGCTGGCCTTAGAGCTCGTTTCATCAGGCAGGCTTTACCCACCATGGGTGTCTAGAGTTCTTGATTGGGTGGCTGACAAGCTTTTACCTTTCCAGCCACTTCTTACCTATTGGCAGCACCAGTATCAGAGGAGGTTAGTAAAAAGTGGGTAATTGCAAGCACGCCTAGGGCTTGCATTTTTGCCCCGATTGTGATATATTAAATTGTAAAGTTGGCCTGAGTGGAGTGGGTATTTCCCCACTCCTTTTGTTAAGAGGATAGAACGGGAGGTCTAAATAAAAGATGAAGACCGAGTTCGTAATTGCTCTCACTCAATTGGCTGCCGAGAGGAACCTTCCCAAGGAGGTTATCCTCAGGACTGTAGAGGCAGCATTGGTTCCCGTCTTCAAGAAAAACAACTTTGCGCCAGATCAAGACATCTCGGTTAGGATTGCACCCCAAACAGGCGAGGTCAAGGTTTATGCTCGAAAGGCGGTGGTGAAAAAGCGCACAGACCCTTCTCAAGAGCTCTCCTTAGCTGAAGCAAAGAAGTTAAAAGCAGATGCTCAGCTTGGGGAGACAATCGAGGTGGAATGCACCCCACCCAATGCCGGGCGTATTGCTGCTCAGACAGCAAAGCAGGTAATACTGCAACGATTGCGAGATGCCGAGCGCGATGCCATCTTTGGAGAATATGCTGATAAAGAGGGGGAAGTTGTTAGTGGCGTAGTGCACTATATAGAGCCAAAGCAGATCATTGTTGACCTAGGGAGAGCGGAGGCGATACTCCCCTTGGCTGAGCAGGTAAGTACGGAGCACTACCGAGTAGGACAGAGGATCAAGCTTTACCTTTTGAAGGTACTACGCACCAGCAGAGGGACTCAATTGATAGTATCGCGGACACATCAGAATCTACTGCGTCGCCTTTTTGAACTAGAGGTACCTGAAATCTACAATGGTACAGTGGAACTTAAAGCCCTGGCCCGTGAGCCCGGGCATCGAAGTAAGGTTGCTGTGGCTGCCCGCCAAGAAGGGGTTGATGCTGTCGGTTGTTGCGTTGGCTTGCGTAGCATCAGAATTCAGAACATCAGTAAGGAGCTAGATGGAGAGAAGATAGACATAGTTCAATGGCATCCTGACTCGGCAGTTTTCATTGCTAATGCACTGAGCCCGGCTTCAATAGTAAGGGTGGAAATAAATGAAGAGGGAAAGAGCGCTAATGTAGTTGTTCCTGATAAGCAACTCTCTCTAGCTATCGGTAAAGGGGGACAGAATGCTCGACTTGCTGCTAGGCTCACTGGCTGGCGAATCGATATTAAGAGCCTCTCTATGATGGAGGTGGAAAAGGCTGCTCTAGTAGAAGAGATTGCTCCAGTAGAAGAGGCTGCCCCCAGCGAGGCAGTGCCGGCAGTTGAACCTGTGACGGAAGCTGTATTGGAGACGGTGACGGAGGAAGCGATCCCCGTCCCTGAGGAGGTAAGCCAATGGGTGTTAACTTCAGCAGAGACACCATCAGAGGTTGAAGTTCCGGTCGAAGCTGAGGCCCCTGGCAAAATCTACTCCATTGAGGAGATACTTTCTCAGATAGAGGCGGCTACGGAAAAGACTCAAAGTCGCTTTGCTGAGAAAGCGCCAGCTCCCATCTCGGAGATTAGGGCTAAGAAAGCGAAGAGGGGACAAGTTCCCGAGGGAGAGTTGCCCGCACCGAAAACCAAGACGAAAAAGGCGCTTCGACGGCGCCGTACCTCGGACGAGGATGCTGACTTGAATAGGGATTTACATCTGGACGAGTCGGTAGATGAGCGACCAGAGGAAGAGATACTTTCCCAGATAGAGGCGGCTACTGAAAAGTCTCAAGGTCGCTTCGCTGAGGAAACGCCAATACCTAAGTCCGAAGTCAAGGCTAAGAAGGGGAAAAAGGGAAGCCCTCTTAAGGGCGAGATATCAGGAGGCAAAAACAAGCCTAAAAAGGCGATTCGACGGCAACCTATATTAGATGATGATATGCTAGAGGATGAAGAGGAATAACATAAGACAACTACAGCCCCTTAAGCATATCCCACAGCGTACCTGTATTGCTTGCCGTGAGGTAAAGCCAAAGCGACAGCTGATTCGCTTGGTTTATACTGTTAATGGTACAGCAGAGGTAGATCCCTCAGGGAAAAAGGCAGGAAGGGGTGCATATCTTTGCCACTCACCAGATTGTTGGGAGAAGGCACTAAAGAAAGGCAGATTAGAGCAGGCGCTGCGGAAGAAAATAAGTGCCGAGAATCAGGCAAGGCTGGTAGAGTTCAGTAGAGTGCTTCTCTCTAATGATGGAGATAATTCCTCTTAGCGTGAAGAAACTAGATGGCAAAAATTAGCAAGAAAGTAAAGTCACCTTCCCCAAGGGAACAGAAAATTGAACTTCCTCCCTCTCTAACCGTGAAACAGCTAGCAAATTTGCTAGCTATCAACGGGGTGGAGGTGGTCAAGCAATTGATGCGAAATGGAGTCATGGCAAGCGTTAACCAAACCATCGATTATGACACTGCGGCCATAATAGCTTCAGATTTTGGCTATGAAGCAATAGAAAAATCAACCCCAGAGCCTACTACTGCTAGAGAGGAGGGGCAAGACCTCCAGCCGCGTCCTCCGGTAGTCACTGTTATGGGCCATATCGACCACGGTAAGACCAGCCTCTTAGATGCTATCCGCCAAACAAATGTAACGGCTACTGAAGCCGGGGGTATTACTCAACATATTGGTGCATATCAAGCAGAGGTAGATGGTAAAAAGATCACCTTCTTAGACACCCCGGGTCATGAAGCCTTTACTGCCATGCGAGCCAGAGGGGCAAAGGTGACTGATATTGCTGTCCTTGTAGTGGCTGCTGATGACGGAGTAATGCCGCAGACCCGAGAAGCTATAGCTCACGCTCGGGCTGCTGGAGTTCCTATTGTGGTAGCTATAAATAAGATTGACAAACCAAATAGTAATTTGACACTAGTGGAGCAACAACTTGCCGATGAGGGTTTGGTTATCGAAAAGTGGGGCGGAAATACTGTCTGTGTCCCTGTTTCCGCCAAAATGAAGCAGGGTGTTTCTGAACTCCTGGAAAATATCCTTGTTGTTGCTGAGATGCTAGAACTAAAAGCCAATCCAAACTGTCCAGCTACCGGGGCAGTTATTGAAGCAGGGATGGATAAGACAAAAGGACCTCTGGCTACGGTCTTAGTGCAAAGCGGCACCCTTAAACCAGGTGACCCCATAGTTGTTGGTGATACTTGGGGTAAGATAAAGGCTATGTTTAACGATGCCGGCAAGCGAATTAAGAAAGCAGAGCCAGCTACCCCAGTGGAGATCTTGGGGCTGAATAGTGTGCCCCAAGTTGGCGATGCTTTCACAGTGGTCGCCATCGAACGGGAGGCCCGAGACTTGGTGCAAAAGCGGCAACAAGAAAAGCAACAGGGGTTGCTCAGGCCAACGAAATCTCTCACTTTAGATGACCTATTTGCTCAACTCCAAGAGGAGCAAACAAAGGAGCTCAGCATTGTTCTCAAGACCGATGTCCAAGGGAGCATTGAGCCAATAAAGGATTCCCTAGAGCGGCTGGAGACAGAGGAGATAAAGGTGAAAATCATTCACTCCGGTAGTGGAGTTATTACTGAGGGTGATGTAATGTTAGCTATGGCTTCTAAAGGGATTGTTATTGGCTTCAACATTGCGCCCACTTTAGGTGCACAGCGTCTAGCTGAACTGGAAGGGGTGGATATACGCCGCTATAGTGTAATCTATGAGCTAATAGAGGATATAGAGAGAGCACTCAAGGGCATGAAGGAGCCCTCCTATGTTGAGGTTATCGAGGGGCATGCTGAGGTGAGAGCGCTTTTCTCCTCAGGTAAGTATGGAAAGGTAGCCGGGGTCTACGTTAATGACGGCAAGATAAGTCGAGATGCCCTAGTCAAAGTCATACGCCAGAACCAGATAGTGCACCAAGCTACCCTGAGCAGCCTAAAGCGTTTTAAGGATGATGTCAAAGAGGTGGCCGCTGGCTTCGAGTGCGGGATAGGAATCGAAGGGTTCAACCAGTTTGAGATAGGCGATGTGATTGAGTTTTATAGGAAGGAGAAGGTTGATGAGTCGGCGCATTGAAAGAGTGAATAGTCTTATTCGGCAAGAGATAAGCGAAATGTTACAACGCCAGGTGAAAGACCCCAGACTGGGTGGTTTTGTTACCGTGACTCAGGTTTCTACCTCTCCAGATTTACGCCATGCCAAGATATTTATCAGTATTATGGGCAGTGAAGAGGAGAAAGGGGAAGCCCTTGAGGCTTTCGCTGCTGCTTCAGGTTTCCTGCGCAGAGAGTTGGCGGCACGCTTGAGGTTGCGCCGCAGCCCTGAATTGAGCTTTCACTACGATGATTCCATTGACCACGGAGCTCATGTTCTCCAATTAATCAACCAGATAGCCACCGGCGTAACTGAGGGAAAGGGCAAGAGTGAGTGTTGATGGCATCCTCAATATTCTCAAGCCTCCAGGCAAAACCTCCTTTGCAGTGGTTTCTTTAGTACGAAGCCTAAGTGGCGAGCGACGAGTAGGACACGCCGGTACCCTTGACCCTGAAGCCTCTGGAGTATTAATCCTCTGTCTTGGTCAAGGGACAAGGATCATCGAGTTCCTAGCGGGGGCTGTCAAAACCTACCAAGCCGAAATCGAGCTGGGGACAACTACTGAAACCTATGATGCCAGCGGCAAGGTGATTCAAAGAAGCGACTCCTCCTCTGTGACCGAAGAGCAAGTAAGAAAGGTACTCCATTCCTTCCGTGGTTCTATCGAACAGGTCCCGCCAATGTATAGCGCCCTTAGATATAAAGGGAGACGCCTTTATCAGCTGGCTTGGGAAGGAATTGAGGTAACCAGAAAACCCAGAAAAGTGCAGCTTTCTCGCCTGGAGCTTTTAGGATGGCAACCACCCATCATCACTATTGAGGTAGAATGTAGTGCTGGCACCTACATCCGCTCCTTAGCTCAGGATATAGGGCTAGCTCTAGGTTGTGGGGCCCATCTTAAAAGACTAGTTCGCCTCAAGAGTGAGCCTTTCCACATTGCGGAGGCTATTCCCCTTCCTTTAATTGAGGAAGCTTTTCACCATGGTTACTGGCAGCGCTTCCTCTACTCCATCGACGAGGCTCTCCTTGGTTGGAGTGCAGCTATCCTTAGCCAGGAAAGCGAGGCATTGGTAAGAAAAGGTCGCTCTATACCCTTAGGGGATAGAAGCCCTCTAACTCCCTCTATTCATCGCTGCCGTGCCTACTCTACCGATGGCCGTTTTCTAGCGGCACTATACCAAAAAGAGGGAAATCTATGGCATCCCAAGAAGGTCTTCCACAATACAAGTAATGATACGCCATAACTGCTGAATAGGCTGTTTTAAAACTCTGTTTTTTAGACGACAAAAGCCCGACCACACAGATTTGCTTAGTATAAGCCTTCCAAATCTGGTGGCTGATTTTAGACTTCCCACTTGGAGGGAAAAGAGGGCTTTTGTTTGGGCACGAGTTGGCATACCCCTTACCTTTTGAGCCGGCCACCAACTTTGAAACAATCACGCCTTTTTACCACCTTGCTGATTAAAGCTGACTATGTCATAATAGGAAAATCTACTAGAGTAGAGCGATGTGGTGTAGAGGTATTAGAGGCGCAACCTTAGTAGCTGCCAATACTAAGAAGGATATTCTAGCCGCAACAAAGGAGTTGCTACAGAAGATGATTGAATCCAACCAGGTAGAAAAGGAGATGGTCGCTTGCGCGCTTTTTACTACCACCCCTGACCTTGATGCTGAGTTTCCTGCTCTAGCAGCTCGTCAGTTAGGGTGGACAGAAGTGCCTCTTTTGTGCAGTCAAGAAATGGGGGTTCCCCAGAGCTTGCCTAGATGTCTTCGTGTCCTTATCCTATTCAATACCGAGAAGAGAACGGAAGAGATCATTCATGTCTACATCAAAGGGGCTGAAGTGCTGAGACAGGAGCCAAGGAGAGGGGAAAAATGATTGTAGTGATGAAGAAAGATTCCGGAGAAAAAGAGATTGCCAACGTGCTATCCCGCATAAGTGACGCCGGGCTAAAGGGACACTTGTCTCAAGGTGTGGAGCGAACGGTAATCGGGATAGTAGGTGTAGCGCCAGTACTTCCTGACCTGCGCGAGATGCTGGAGCTGCTGCCTGGGGTGGAACAGGTAGTCCCTATTACCAAGCCATACAAGCTCGCTAGCCGAGAGTTTCAGCCTGAGGATACGGTAATAAAGGTCGGTGGGGTTAGCATTGGTGGTAAGGAACTGGTGGTGATGGCTGGCCCCTGTGCTGCCGAAACAAAGGAGCAGGTGATGAGCACAGCCAGGGCAGTAAAGGCAGCCGGAGCTAACATTCTGCGTGGTGGCGCCTTCAAACCGAGCACCTCCCCTTATAGCTTCCGAGGTCTAGGAGAGGAGGGACTCAAGCTCCTGGCTGAGGCTAAACAGGAAACGGGCTTGCCCCTAGTCACTGAGGTGCTTGCTCCTGAAGACGTGGAGCTAGTAGTAAAGTATGCTGATATCCTCCAAGTAGGGGCACGCAATATGCAGAACTTCATCCTGTTGGACGAGGTAGGAGGAGCAAAAAAGCCAGTGCTGCTCAAGCGAGGCATGTCAGCTACTATCCAGGAATGGTTGCTCGCCGTGGAATATATCCTGGCTCAAGGGAACCGTCAGGTGATACTCTGTGAAAGAGGTATCAGGACCTTTGAAAATTATACCCGAAATACGATAGACATTAGTGCTATCCCTATCATTCATAAGGTAAGTCATTTGCCAATTATTGCTGACCCTAGCCACGGCACTGGCAAGTGGTATCTGGTGACCCCGCTAGCCTTGGCAGCAGTAGCTGCTGGGGCTGATGGCTTGATGATTGAGGTTCATCCCACCCCTGACTACGCCCTTAAGGATGGTGCTCAATCCCTCACCTTTGAGCACTTTGAGCAGCTTATGGGACAATTAGCCCCCGTGGCTGCTTCTGTGGGACGTAAAGTTGCCGGTGTGAAGGTTTGAGGAGAGCGTGCGTGCCGGTGGAAGAGGAGCTAAAAGAGTTTACACCTCAGCAGGAGGCAGTGCTTACTATTGGGGTTTTTGATGGGATCCATCTTGGTCACCAGCACCTTATTGAATATCTGAAAAGGCAATCCTTAGTGAGGGACTACCTTCCAGGGGTGGTGACCTTTCGCCGCCATCCCCAGCAGGTACTGTCACCCCAAACTCACTTACCCTATTTAACCACCTTGGAAGAGAGAATCAGGCTCCTCAAAGGATTAGGTATTGAGCTTATCGTGCCCCTTTCCTTTAATCTTGAACTGGCTCAGCTTCCTGCCCGTCAATTTGCCAGCTTGCTGCAGACACACCTTAAAATGCGGGGACTGGTTGTTGGTCCTGATTTCGCCATGGGGCAGGGGAGAGAAGGAGACGTTTTTACTCTTCATTCCTTAGGGAAGGAAGCAGGTTTTTGGGTGGATGTCGTTTCAGCGAAGATAGTAAATGGGGAGGTGGTGAGCAGCACCATCATTCGTCAGGCTCTGACACAAGGGGATGTGCTAAAGGTGAGCCGGCTTCTGGGACGCCCTTTTAGTCTGAGTGGGAAGGTGGTTCATGGCACTGAGCGAGGTAAGCAGCTAGGTTTCCCTACAGCTAATCTAGGGGTAAACTCAGGACAAGCACTACCCATCGATGGGGTATACGTCACCAGAGCCTATCTGGGCAACCATGCCTACCCTTCAGTGACAAACATTGGTATTCGACCCACCTTTGGACAAGGAGAGCGGGCAGTGGAGGTCTATATCCTTGACTTTGAGGGAAGGCTTTATGGACAGGAGCTAAGGGTTGAGCTGGTGGAGCGATTGCGAGGCGAAAGGCGTTTTCCCACCTTAGAGGAGCTAAAAGCCCAGATAAATAGGGACGTGGAGCAAGCAATATCCATACTGGAGAGGCAGCGAGATGATTACCCCCGAAGTTAGCTCCTTGCTGCGGCGAGGGGTAGCTGAGGTTATTGTTGAACCGGAACTGGTAAAGCTGCTGGAGTCAGGAAGACCCCTCAGACTTAAGCAGGGCTTTGACCCCAGTTGCCCTGATATTCACCTGGGGCATGTGGTAGGGCTGAGGAAGCTGCGTCAGTTCCAGGAGATGGGGCATCAGGTCATTCTCATCGTTGGTGACTGGACAGCCCAGATTGGAGACCCCAGCGGTGAATCGGTTACCCGTCCCATGCTCTCGTCTGAAGAGGTGAGGAGCAACGCTGAGACCTATATGAAGCAGTTCTTTAAGGTGGTTGATAAGGAAAAGACCCAGGTACGGTGGCAGAGCGAGTGGTTTGGCAAATTCGACCTGAGCGATGTCATCAAGCTGACTAGTAAATTCACGGTAGCCCAGTTGTTGGCCCGGGAAGACTTTAATAAAAGGTACAACGCTGGGCGCCCCATTGCCATTACTGAGCTCCTCTACCCCTTGCTCCAGGCTTATGATTCAGTAGTTATCGAAGCTGATGTGGAGTTTGGTGGTATTGACCAGAAGTTCAATTGTCTGGTGGGCAGGGAGCTTCAAGCCATGGTAGGGCAACCTCCCCAACAGGTGTTCCTGGTTCCCCTTCTGGTGGGGACTGACGGCAGTCAGAAGATGAGCAAGAGCCTGAACAATTATGTTGGTGTTGATGAGCCACCCAGGGAGATTTATGGCAAGGTGATGTCTATCCCAGACCCCCTCATCATGCCCTATTTCGAGCTAGTGACCGATGTGCCCGATAAAGAGCTGGAGGAATTTAGGCAGCAGCTCGATTCCCTATCCGTCAACCCCATGCTGCTCAAGAAGCGCCTTGCCCGAGAGATCGTAGCTCAGTTCCACGGTGTCACCGCAGCCCAAGAGGCGGAGCGCCATTTCGAGAAGGTAGTGCAGCACAAAGAGGTGACAAAGGACTTCGAACTTTCGACGCAAGACTTAAAACAAATGCATCTGGAAGAACAGAGAGAAATAATCAGAAGGTCGAAAGAGAGAGGCGAGAAACCTGATGAAGAATTGCGAGAGTCTAGCCTCGTAGCATCAGGATGGGGGACTAAGCCCGATACATATTCTGTCTCGATAGCCCTTATACTGAATAATCTGGGATTAGCCAAAAGCAAGGGCGAAGCTAAGCGCTTGATTGATCAAGGTGGTATTCAGATTATCCACAAGGATGGGAGGAAAGCCACCGTATCTCGTGACAGGTCTCACATTCAAGTCGGTGATGTAATCAAAGTAGGCAAGCGCCGCTTTGTTAAAATCGTCGATGCTGATAAGCTAAGTAGTGCAGACCTTTAGGTTCGAAGAATCTTTGATCTGCCTTTTGGCGGGTCTAAAGACCCGCACTACATTTTTACAGATATTGCTCCGTGGGTACACATTCAAAGGACCACCTTCTAGGTGGCCTGTCATAGTCAACCGCGGAACTCTTTACCAATCTCCTCCCCTGGCGGGAGGAGATTAAGAGGAGGGGGAATTCACCCTCACCCTACCCTCTCCCGTCAAGGGAGAGGGATTTGGGAAAACCGTGTCGAAGACTCACCGTGGAGAGGCAGGAGGCAGAACAGAATCCACAGGTTAAGGTATAGATTCCAAAAATTGATTTGCCTGCTGAAAATACCTTATAATCAAGCTTTGTAGCGCAGACTTTTAGATCTGCCATCGCTGATTAAATTAAGCTCCGATGAATCGGAGCATTATGCAGTTAAAGATGGAGGCATAACATGCAACTACGCGTCCCTGGACCTACCCCCGTTCCTGAAGAGGTACTTCAGGCAATGACGAAACAAATGATCAACCATCGGGGTAAGGAGTTCGGCGAATTAATCCGCCAGATGACCGATAAACTCAAAGGACTCTTCCAGACTAAGGGAGACGTCCTTATCCTCACTGGCTCAGGCACAGGGGGAATGGAAGCTGCTGTGACCAATATCCTCTCACCAAGAGATAAGGTGCTGTCAGTTTCCATCGGCTACTTTGGGGAGCGGTTTGCCGATATCGCTGAACAGTTTGGTGCCAAGGTGAAAAGGCTGAGCTTTGAATGGGGGTCGACTGCTGATCCCGAAGCAGTACGCCAGGCTCTTCAAGCAAACCCAGCAATCAAGGCAGTGCTGGTTACCCATAATGAGACCTCCACCGGCGTCACCAATGACCTGGCTTCTCTTAGCGCCGTGGTAAAAGAATTTGATAAGCTCCTCATAGTAGACGCTATTAGCAGCCTTGGTTCCATCAATCTACCGGTAGACGACTGGCA